>Ga0181566_10004381_pt1 | contig 11479 bp, 8 predicted proteins | sample 101ome_15_FD_133762 | JGI IMG/M metagenome (GOLD analysis project Ga0181566, IMG submission 133762) | Coastal salt marsh microbial communities from the Groves Creek Marsh, Skidaway Island, Georgia - 101402AT metaG (megahit assembly) | ecosystem: Environmental > Aquatic > Marine > Intertidal zone... | reverse complement strand
TTAAAAAAGATACATCAGTTGTATAATATTTCATAAGAGGTTCTTTAATCAATTCGTCAACTTCATTTGTAGGATTATACAAAACGTCAAACAAACAACTAGTTTTTTCAGTTTCATTCTTCTTGCTCTTATTTTTGCTTTGGTTAACTGTCTTTTGACTTTCTTCTTCATTAGCTTCATTAGTTTGATTGGTTTGTTTTGTTTCTAAAATTTCTAAATCTTTTAAAGTAATAGAATCAATTGCATCGTGTTCTACTGTTTCAATAGGTAATTGAAATGTAAGTGTCATTATAATTATAGTATCATAATAACACTTTAATAAAAACGAAGTAATCTAATTTTACTAAATAAATTTGTTTAATTATATGTTTTATTTTTTATTTAATGTTTTAATGTTTTAATGTTTTAATGCTTTAATGTTTTAATGCTTTAATTTGACATATTAACAAATGACTCAGGAAGCTCAGGAATAATAGTATCATAATGTCTCTCAATTTCCCTCATTTTCCTAAAATCACGCCTTGTAACAAAGTTAATAGCAACACCTTTCTTTCCCCATCTACCACTTCTACCAATTCTATGAAGATATGTATGAATATCCTTAGGCATATCGAAATTTAAAACAGTAGAAACAGACTGAATATCAATACCACGAGCAGTAACATTGCTACTGATTAAAACCTTGTATTTACCCATGCGGAAATCATCATAGTTATTCTTGCGTTCTTCTTTATCCATACCACTATGGATACAGCATACAGGAAAATTATCCTCTTTCATAGCTTGATAAAGGTCGCTTACTCTTCTAACACTATTACAATAAATAATACACTGAGACATAGACAAAGAATTATACAAATCACATAATGTTTCATATTTCTCACCATCAGCATCTAATGCAATATGAAATTGTTTAATACCTTCAAGAGTAAGTTGCTCGCTCTTAACAAGAATTTGAACAGGGTCACGCATGAATTTATTAGTCAAATTCATTAAATCCGCGGGTAAAGTAGCACTAAATAGTGCAACCTGAATATCATTGCGCAAACATTGGAAAATATAATATACTTGTTCCTTAAATCCACTTGAAAGCATTTCATCTGCTTCATCTAAAACAAGTAGTTTGATATATTGTGGGTTAATGTGTTTACGCCTTAACATATCATGAACACGACCTGGGCAACCAACAATTACTTGTGGAGTATTGTTTCTAAGCGATGAAATATCTTGCTCTGTTGATGTACCGCCAATTAGAAGCTGACATTGAAAACCTTTAATATAAGTGGAAAATGCTTTAACAACATTAAAAATTTGGGTCGCAAGTTCGCGTGTAGGTGCAAGAATAATTGACTGAACCTGTTTTGATTCAGCATTAATGGACGCTAATGTAGATACTGAGAAACTTCCAGTCTTACCAGTTCCAGATTGTGCTTGGGCAATAACATCCTTTCCTTCAATAATATGTGTAATACTTCTGCGCTGGATAGGACTAGGTTTTTCGAAACCATATGCATAAATACCATGTAAAAGTTCTTCGCTAATACCGGGTATTTGGTCCCATTTTGTATAAATGTTTTCTTGACCTTCTTGGTCTGTTTTTGTAGGTTCAATAGGGTGAATATCTTGTGTTTGACTCATTATTACGCTATTATAATAGTATAAACATTCTTAAAGTCTTTTACAAACAAAATAAGTTAATTATTAACTATAGTATTAATTTAATTATTAACTAAATAATTATAAGTAAAATAAGCAAGTGAAAATATTTAAGAATATATATATTTTATCATTAATGGTAATGACTGAAAATAATACTATGGAACGGTATACTTTGGAAGATTTCAAAGAAATTTGTCAAAGTGGATTCGATTACCATATTAATGATGAAACATTAGATATTATTTCAGAACTATCTGCATTAGTAGGTGCGCCAGATTATATTAAGACACCAAATTTTAATTCTTCGTCTATTGGATTTAATAATGGTGGTAATAGAGAGCGTAACCGGCAAGGAGGCGGAAGGCGTAGAAGAAGGCAACATGAAATGTCTGATGAAGATTGGGAAGATTTGCGAACATTTCATACAAAGCCCAAAGCGGCTATTTCTCCAGAGAAAGCATTAGAGAAAAAATATCGTGGAGAGCTTAATAAAATGGTTGCTGGTTATGAAGAAGAACAATTTATGCGTCTCGTAGAAACATTTAAGGAGTATAAATCAATGACCAATAATGAAAGTGCAGAACAGCTATTTTTCGATACAGCTACTTGCAGTAAAATGAATACTAAACTATTTGCGGATATAATGTGCGAGATGATACAAAGAGATGACGATTTAAATGAAATATTTAGTGAATATATTCCTAAATTCATAGATAATAAATGGCTTAATACATTTGCACATATTTTGTGTGTTAGTGAAGATGAAGATTATGATAAGTTTTGTGATACTAATCGTGTAAATGAAAAGCGCTATAATGCATCTTGTTTTATTGGGCAGTTTTTTAAGATGGTATTATTGAGAGATATTGAAGATTATTACTGGTTTGACACTATTAAAGAGTGTTTGAATACAATTTTTGAAACATTTGATGAAGAATTGATGCGTAAAGATAATGAGGATATTGCATTTATTTGCTGTAATAATCTCTTTGCGTTCTTTACACCTATTTATGATACATTATTAACAAGTTCATATAATATTGATAAATCAACATTTGCTTTATTTCAAGATACAAAGAACCGGTTGTTAGATATGATTGATGAAAGAGATACTGATAGTGAATATAGGAGTTTGACGCGTAAAATTATATTTGCTATTCAGGACCAAAAATTTTAAAAATTTTAAAATTGTAAATAATTCCATATTTTAATTTACTTTTGTTATAAATTAAATTAAAATGATGTAGATAGACTATATAAATGGTACAATCACTATTAGATTCAGTAATTAATTATCCTGAGTTAAAAGATATAGACCCACAAGATATAGATTATGATGCACCTGTTTATGAAGTAGAAATTGATGATGTTATAGTAAATATTGCATTAGGAAATGCAAAATACGCTTTTGTAGATAATGAAATAGTATATTTCAATATTTATTTAGCAAATGGGGAAAAAATTATATCACAAATTGGTGTTTATGAAATAATGGAAGAATCATTACCTAATATTACTGACAAAGATGGAGAACCTGACTTATCAAAGATGAATAAACCTCTTTTGTATTCATTTGTAAATAAAGATGTTTTAGTTAAAAGTATGATAGATGGCGAAAATGCTGCTGTAAATGCGAATAATGCGAATAATGATGGTGATGATGGTGATGATGGTGATGATGGTGATGATGGTAATGATGGTGATGATGGTGATATTACTACAACAAAAGGGAAAAAGCAACCAATTGATAAATCTAAAACAGATAATTGGGTGCAATTATTTATGAATAGTATGTCTTATGGTGTGAAAAATAATGAAGGTGGTGGTGATTGCTTCTTTGCAACTATTAGAGATGGTTTATCTACAATAGGAAAAACAGTAACTGTATCAGACCTTCGTAATAGATTAAGTAATGCTGCAACACCTGAGCTATATACAGAGTATCGCACTATTTATGAAGATATTGCAAAAGGATTGGAAGATATTAATGCAAAAATTAAGCAACAAACAGAAAAAGCAAAAGAGATTAAGTCTAATGTTGAAAAAGTTACTAATCGTCAAGATAAATCTGAATTACTTGAACAAGCCAAAAATATTAGAGATGTTTTAAAACAATTACGTGAAGAAAAACAAGTTCAAAATGAAATAGTTAAAGAATTTAAATGGATTGCAAAACTAACTAGCTTTCCTAAATTTGTTAAAGCATTACGCAGTTGCAGTTTCTGGGCTGATGATTGGGCAACTTCTGTAATTGAGCGTCTTTATAATATTAAAGTGATTTTGCTTTCAGAAGAAAGCTTTGAAGAAGGTGATTTGAATAATGTTATAAGGTGTGGAAGAGCTGATGATGAATTAATGGAGAAAGGTATTTTCCGTCCAACTGACTACATAATGATGGTTTACACTGGTAATCATTATAAGCTTATTACAGTAGACGGTAAAGGTGCATTCACTTTTAATGAACTTCCAAAAGAGATTGTAGCGATTGTTAAAAATAAATGTTTAGAGCGTAATGCAGGTTTGTATTCAATTATTCCTGAATTTGTTCATGGTTTGGATATTAAAGATGAAGTTATTGAAAACCCTGGTGATTTGAACTTGCATGGTGAAACAACTGTATTCCAATTTTATGACCAAGCCGCAACTAAACCAGCGCCAGGTAAAGGCTCAGGTGAAAAATTAGGACCAGAAGGAGTATCTGCATATAAGGGTTTGACAAAAGATTGGCGTAGAAAGTTATCACATGGATATGAAACACAACTTAAACTAGATAATCATATGTGGAAATCTGTAGACCATTATGTTGAAGCAAATAAGTTTATTAAAAATAATAATGATGTTTATATTAAATTTGCACTTGATTCAGGTAGTGAGTTAAGCAATAATGTTGCAATGGCTAAAGCATATGGTTCAAATAGGAAATATGAGAATAAAACAATCAGACCTAAAAGTGTAAAAGTAGACGATGATTGGGATGATTATAAGATGAGTGAAGTTTTAATGAAAGCATTAGTTGAGAAATTTAAAAATGAAGAATTTGCAAATATATTGAAGAATACTAAGGATGCAAAACTAATGCTGTATAAAAAAGGACAACCAGCGCGTATTGAAATAGAGCTAATGCGAGTGCGTTCTAAATTGTGAAGTTTTTAGTTTTAAATTTTGAATTTTGAATTTATTATTTGTTTGACAATAAATAATGATAAACAAATAAATAAACAAATAAACAAATAAACAAATAAATAATTTTAATAAAATATAGGTTTTCAATATAATAATGAATAAGCAACTTTATAATTGTATTGAAAATATTAATAGGTCTTGTATTAAACCTATTTTGAAATGTAATAATTATATTAAAAAACTAATTGATAATAATGAATTACATGTAACTAGAACACCATTTAGGTTTAATGAAAGAGATACTGATTTTAATGAAAGTTTTATGAGCAATGATATACAATATATTATTTATAATAAAATCAACTGCGAAGAAACACTTGAATTAAATATGTTTGACATATTATTTGTTGTCAAACTATATTCAACAGATGAAAATAAACAAACTCAAACTCAAAATATAAAAAAATCACATTTGGATAAATTGGTACAAGCATTATCTATTACAATATCAATGTCACAATGGTCTCCTTGTAAATTAGAAAATAGAAAGGTCATCGTCAAACTATTTGATATAGATATTCCTAAAAAGTTTATTCCATATGATAAAGTAATTACTTCAAAAAATGTTAATACTGCATATACTATACCATGTAGATTTTTAGAATTTGTTGAAAATGATAATTTAGAAGTAGTTATATTTAGAAATGAGGAATGGGTTAAGGTATTATTTCATGAATTGATACATGCTTATTCGTATGATATTGATTCTATCTATTATACAAAATTAAATAATAAAATAATTAATTTATTCAAGATAAAATGTGATTTTAAGGTTAATGAAGCTTATACAGAATTTTGGGCAAGAATATTGTATTCTATGTTGAAAACAGCTAATAAAATAAGTAGAAGCAAAATAGATAGTAGAAGTAGCATTAGCACTAATAGCAGAAGAGAAAGTTTTAAAAAATTATTGTTTGACGAAATAGAGAAGCAAAGAGCTTGGTCAATATTTCAAGCAACTGTAGTTTTAACAAATACTGAGTTATTTGATAATGTTATAAATATAAGCAGAAGCAGAACTAATCATACTAGCAAAAATAAAATAATTAATAATCCTGAAAAAACAGCTGCATTTTCTTATTATGTTATAACTGGTTTTTTAATGACAGACTATAAAAATGTAATGTTATGGTGTTTAGATAATAATAAAAATGATTATGACTATGAATATCAAATACCATTCGAATTTAATAATACTTTTTCAAATGTAGACGGATTTTTTTCACTAATTAAAGATATTGTTAAAGATTATGATGTAATTGAATTATGGAAAAATGAGAAAGAAAGTTTAAGACCAAACTTTAATAAATATTCAACTACTGCTAGAATGACAATAGATTGAATTGTTTTAAAATACTAAAATGCTAAAATGCTAAATTATTATAATAGTAATTTAATAAATTTTTATTACTATTATATTTTGAATAAGAAAATTGATAGGTTTAAAGTCAAAATTATTAAGTTCAATAACAATAGAAAAGAGAGAAAGATGGGTGTCCAGCACCTCAATTCATTAATATGTTCACAATGTGAAACAGCCGTAGAGAAAAAACATTTGTCAGCATTTCGAGGTTGGCGTGTAGCAGTTGATACAAGTATATTCATGTACAGATACAAAGAACAAGGTGTTTTACTTGAAAATATGTTTAATTTAGTTAATTTATTGAAAAAATATGAGATAATCCCTTGTTTTGTATTTGATGGAAAACCACCAGAAGAAAAGAACGCAGTTATTAAAGCACGGCGTGAAGAACGCGAAACAGCAGAAGCCGAATTTAATAAATTAGTAGTTACTGTACATGATAAAGACAAAACTGAACAGCAAAAAGCCGAAGTTGTAGCAAAGTTGGAAGTATTAAAACAGAAGATGACGCGCATTACAATGGAGGATATTTATTATGTACGGGATTTGCTAGATGGTATGGGAATAATGTGGGTTGAAGCAAAAGGAGAAGCTGATGTATTATGTGCCCGCTTGTGCATTAAGAAGCATGTAGATGCTTGTATTTCAGATGATATGGATATGTTTGTATATGGTTGTCCTATTGTTTGGCGTCATATAAGTTTGCTTCAAGAAACAGTTTTCAGTTATAATTTAGATAATATTTGTAAGTGTTTAGAAGTTTCAAAGAATGAATTGCGTGAAGTATGTGTTTTATCAGGTACAGATTACAGTCATGGAACAGAGAAAAAGACTAATTTACATTTGTCATTGAAATTATTAAGACGCTATAAGAAAAATGAAAAGAATGATAAGAAGTTTGACTTCTATGAATGGTTAGACCATAATACAAATTATGTTGAAAACATGTATTCGCTTTATTCGCACTTATCAATGTTTGATACAAAATATATTTATTTGGATAAAAAGATATTTGGTAAAAAAGGGAGTATGAATTATAAGAAAAATAATAATCATAAGATGGAAACAGCACTTATGCGTGAAAACTTTTTCTTTCCAATCGAGTAATTCATGATACTAATTAACAAATCTAAAACACAATAAAAAGAATGTATAAGATATTATTAGATAATTAAGATTATGGAAATTGAAAATTCAATAATACAAGATGAAAATCTTACAAATACAATTGAGCCGAAAGAGAAAAAGAAGGTTAGAAGAGTAGTGAAGAAGGTTAATAAAGACGGTAAAATTACAAAAGATAAAGTTAGCAAAAATGTGAATAATGTCAATAATGTATTTAAAATACCTGAACTGAGTGAATACGAAAGTATTACTAATAAACTTTTAATACCTCAATTGAAAATGATTTGCCGTCATTATAAACTTAAGGTTTCAGGTAAAAAGGATGAATTAGTTGAAAGAGTAAGGAAATTTTTGCATTATTCGCATTTGGCTATTATTTTGCAATCGAAAGTTAAAAGAAGGTTTACCTATGAGTGGTTAAAATTGCATGGAATAGGTTTGTTTGACAGGAGTATTTGTGTAAATGATAGTGATATAATGGGTGATGATTTGATTGATATTAAATATACTAATTTTTTTAGTTTTACAGACCAAGGTTTTACTTATGGGTTTGACATTTTAACATTTAAAGAGATGATAATGAAAACCAAAAAAGATAGAATTACTAGAGAACGAAAAGTAATCAATCCTTATACTCGTGATGAAATTGAAGATAATGTAATTTCTGATTTCTATAAATTGTTAAAGTATACAAAATGTCTGTTTTCAAAGATTATAATTAATAATACTAATAATGGTAATACTAATAATGGTAATACTAATAATGGTAATACTAATAATGTAGATAATAGCAATAATGTTATTAATCGTAATAGAAATAGACAATTAAATATTAATGCACTAAGTGTTGAAAGTGTAAACAGTATTGTTAATGGTAATATTAATATAAATGTCAATATGATTCAACAAATTAATGATAATATAATTAATGAATACAATTCAAATTATAATCCTAATTCACCACAAGATATTAGTTTAAATTTGGATTTATTAGAAGATAATGAAGGTGTGATTTATACTTTGGGTAATCGTAATCTTTTAGTTTATACACAAGAAGCTCACACTACATTAAGAAATAATAATCAAAGACAAAATATTGATTATATAATTGTGTCAAACAATATCATAGAATCATGTATTACTAATATTTTTCATAAGATAGATGATTTAGGTCATTATACAAACACTGATTGGTTTTTTTCATTAACAGTTCCACAATTAAAGAGTTTTATTAGAGACATAAAAGAAATATTTGATTTTAGAGCAGGTATTTCTAATAGTGTAAAAAGAAATATACTACCTGATACTAATGGTACATTAGAAGGTAGTAATATAAATTTAAATAATTGGTTGAATAGACAAGATAATATTTGGATGTTAAGGTCAAAAGCACTGAATTATATGATTAAGCTAGTTACAAAAGGTATTACAGATGAATATAGAAGTTTAGGAGCATTTTATGTTTTAACTGCATTAACATTGTCATCATCTGAAGCTGCAAATGCAATGCCTTGGCTTTATCAATCTGCTATTTGATTTATTTATGAATATTTATAGTATTTTCACTAAAAATATTCTACATTTGATAATTGATAATTGATAATTGATAATTGATAATTGATAATTGATAATTGATAATTGATAATTGATAATTGATAATTGATAATTGATAATTGATATTTGATAGTTCGTTTAAATTCTATAGTTTGAAAATATTAAGGAATATTGTTTAATTTGTTAGGGTAATTGGTGCTAAAATATATTGGTGCGTTAAACAACTTAAATAATAGTCCTATACAATAATATATCCAGTAAGAGATGCCCTCCCGTTCAACAAAGACCGATACTAAGACCACCGCCGCAAAGGCAACCAAGAAGTCCTCACCCAAGGCAGCTGCTGCCCCTGAGACTCCTGCCCCCGCAGCTACTCCAGCAGCCGCACCCGCAGAGACTGTAGAGAACACTGCAACTGTCAACCCTATTGCAGTTCTTGAGCAGGACTTCGCAACTGGCCTTGAGAGCCTCGCCAAGCTTTCTGCTGAGCTTTCCAAGCTCAAGGCTAACTTCCGTGCATACCACAGCCGTGCAGTTCGCGAGATTCGCGCAGCTTCTAAGGCTAAGGGTCGCCGTCGCCAGTCCAAGAACACTGACCGCCCTGCATCTGGTTTTGTCAAGCCCACCTTGATTTCTAATGAGCTTGCATCTTTCCTCAAAGTTCCTTCCGGAACTGAGATGGCTCGCACTGAGGTAACTAAGGCACTTCATGCATACATCCAGCAGCACCACCTCAAGAACAAGGATAACGGCCGTATCATTGAGGCTGATGGCCCTCTCTCCAAGCTTCTCAAGCTCAAGAAGGACGAGCAGCTTACTTACTTCAACCTTCAGAAGTATATGACTCCTCACTTCGCCAAGCACACTACTTCTTCTTAAATAAGATGTTGAAAAGAAAGCCTGTGAAAAGCCTATAAAAACACTAAAAATAACAGGTAAAATTTACAGTTAATAAATAATACAAAAAAAACATTATTTATTAACACTTTTTTAAAAACTTTTTAGCAAAATCGACATATTTTCTTATATTTTAAAAAAAATTGATTTAAAGAAAATCCACTTACATATAATAACACTAGAACCATAACGAGGCATAGTGAACATATAATGGCATCTAATAACCGTGAAGAAACCATCGCAGTCGTAAGCTACGACGAGTTTAATCCTTCCACAATGGTTGGATTCAACAAGGTCAAGCTTAACAAGGCTGGAGGAAAGAATGTAGGAATTAATAACAAGCAAGAAAAACAACAATTATTCGTCTCTGCCCCTTTGATGACATCTTGGGGTATTAAAAAATATGTTGATGAACAAAGCGGAAAAATCTCTTATGAGATGAACCTTCAATTCCCACAGAAGGGAAGTCAATATGACACACCTGAAGAGCAAGATTTTCTTGCAAAGATGAAGGAGTTTGAAGCTGTTGCAAAGGAGCATGTTAGATTGAACTGTCGTGAGCTTCTTAACAAGCCTAAGCTTAGCGAGGAAGGAATGGATTTGCTTTGGAATCCAATGTTCCGCTATCCACTCAAAGATGTTGGTGGCGGATTGAAGGAGCCAGATTATGACCGTGCACCTACTATGAAGGTGAAGGTTGGTTTCTGGGGAGGAAAATGGGATGAGAACCTTGAGTTTTATGACTTGCAAAATAAGATGATTTTCCCTAATGAAGATGACCCTTCTGTTACACCTGAACTGCTTATCCCAGCAGGTGGTGCAACTAAGACAGCAGTTTCTATTAAGTCTGGTGGAATTTACTTTGCATCAGGTAAATGTGGTGTGACTTGGAAGCTTCATCAGGCAGTTGTAAAGCCGAAGCCTAAGATGGGTGGTCGCTGCCTTATCAAACTACCAAAAGATGTTGTAGATAAACTTGAGAGTGAAGTTGACGAGGAAGTGCAAGAGACTGTAAATAAAGTACAGGCAACTATTGTAGAAGATAGTGATGATGAGAATGATGGAGGTGTTGAGAGCGAAGTTGAAGAGGAGCGTGAACCAACTCCTGAGCCAGAGCCAGCACCTGCACCAGTTAAGAAAGCAAAGAAGGTTGTTCGCAAGAAGGCAACTTAAATAAAACTAAAACTAAAACCATAACACTGAAACCATAACACTGAAACAAATAAAAATTATACAATAAAACAAAAATAAAATACACTAATTTTTATTGTATAATATAATTTATAAATACTTATTTATAATAGTAAATATGATTTCAAAATCTAAAATTAATTATCAAATAACTATGTTTATTGTTATGGTATTAGTGGGTATTTTATTTAATCCAATGAACGCATTAGCATATAGATTTAGTGATTTATATTTTTCATTAACTTTGTTTTATGGTGGTTTGCTTATGGCTTCAAATATGGTTTGGGCACATGAAATTGTCCATTATTTAACTATGGGATATTTTAATAAATATATTTTCTTTATTGGTGTATTTTTATCTATCTTTGTTATTACAGTATTTCTTCGCAATCAACTATTTGTAAATGAAAAACAATGGTTAAAACGAATGATTGGTCATCATTCTACAGCTATTACTACTACTAAAAAATTACTTGAAAATAGAGATAATGATTTTAAAATGAGTCC
>Ga0181566_10004380_pt1 | contig 11479 bp, 8 predicted proteins | sample 101ome_15_FD_133762 | JGI IMG/M metagenome (GOLD analysis project Ga0181566, IMG submission 133762) | Coastal salt marsh microbial communities from the Groves Creek Marsh, Skidaway Island, Georgia - 101402AT metaG (megahit assembly) | ecosystem: Environmental > Aquatic > Marine > Intertidal zone... | reverse complement strand
TATATAAATCACGATTATTTATTATATATACCCCATAGCCTATCTTTGATAATCTTGGAAGCACTTGTCTAATGGTTTTAACAGAATCCATGAAAACAATATCAAGTATACATTCTATTACCTGAAGATTGGGCAATTCAAGGTCTTTAATCGATGTTTTATATTTTGAGCTCACTAAATAGAGTCCTGTAATTTGAGTTAAATTCTCTAGTGCACTAAAATCTAAGTCAGGAATACCTGTTACCGCTAATTCATACATCTTAGATTTGGATCGTAAACCTTCAAATGAAAAATTAGAGCATTTGCTTAAAAAGATACTAAGGCTATCAACTTCTTGACTTTCAAGGAAAGCGAAATTATTAGGATGATTATTCTCACGTACCTCTAGTAGAAATTTAGAATTAGGCAATTCCAAGTCAGAGATTTTGCCATCGCCATTTAAGTAAAGACTTTTTGTCAGATTTACTCCTTTAAGAAAGGTCAGGTCTCTTATAAACTCATTGTATTGAAACCTAAGCTCACCAATTTTTTCTATAGAAGCAAGTTGTGATAAATCACTTATAAGTGGTAGTCTAATTGTTAGGGTTTCTATGAATGAAATATTCTGTAATCCCTCAAGTGAAGTAATCCCCGGGGAATCCAATAGTACTAATTGATTTATACTATCAAGTTGGCTAAAACCAGACAAACTTACAACTGGGTCTATTTGACCTTGTCGGGTCTGAATTATTATGTCTTTTATTCTGTGGCAATCAGGATTTTCTGAAAAAAAATCATTAAGCTCTGATTGACTAAAAACAACAACAGTATCAGAATCGCATTGTGCAACCACTTGAGATACACAAAACAAATAAAAAATACATCTAAGAAAACACTTAATAAAAATTACCATTTGGGTTTTATTCAACTTCTAGCTACTACAAAGATCATTATTATGATATGTTGCGCAGCCATCATAGTCGTCTGTCCAGATACAAATAAATTTACTTGGAAGGCCACTGCCAATAGAGATACAACATTCAGCATAACCAATACCATCTGTGCGTCCGGTACAAATTGGACCGCCCGTAGACCATTCTATTTCAAAGTCATAGTTAGCATAGCCCTGAATCTGTAAACAACACATACCTTGAGCATTTATTTCCCATCCAGTTATTCCAACCGACGCAGGTTCAGAACCTGGATCACAGCAAGTTGGATCGACGTTGTCACTCATTAAAGAAGACTTAAAATTACCAAGAACAAGAATTCCGAAAGGAATTAGCAGGATGATAAGAATAAGTTTCTTAGTTGACATAATTGTAGATTTTCTTTAAAATAGAAATAATCCTGAAAAATTCAATTTAATAACAAGAACTTTAATTTAATTCAGTCATTTGCAGCAAAAGACCATCCTAAAGAATTTACATCAACTAGATTAAATATTAGATACAACTATAATAAAAGATAAATTACTGCGTACAACATCCTATAGCCACCACATCGGCGATTGAAATTAGTCAGTGGCTTCGAAGTGTAAATTATTAGATTCTAACTACCCCACTTGGTAGCTTTTCTTCGGTTTTTGGTAGGATTCTTTCAGTTTTTGGAAAATCCGTTAGGCTTAGTGACATAAAGCGTACCATCTGTGAATATTGTATTTAAAGAGCTTAGATCCTTAAGTGACGACTTATGTCGATCAAGCAAATAAAACAGGTATCAGCTCTTCGATTTTACCGATCGTTCTGAGTTTTATCTTTCTGTCCTGTTTCTTAAGGCCTTTTGTATTGTATTTGGAAATAAATATTTCTGTGAAACCCAATTTTTCGGCTTCTTCAATCCGCTGTTCGATACGATTTATAGCACGAACTTCACCGGTGAGCCCAATTTCAGCTGCAAAACAGATGTCTTTACCTACAGGAATATTGTGAAGAGAAGAAATGAGCGCTACAATAACAGCCAGATCAATGGCGGTGTCTTGTACTTTAATACCACCAGCCATATTCAGAAATACGTCGTTTTGTCCAAAGAATAAACCCGCCCTCTTTTCAAGAACAGCCAGGAGCATACTTAACCTTCTGAGGTCAAAGCCGGTAGCCGATCGCTGGGGTGTGCCATAGATGGCCTGGCTGACGAGTGCCTGCGTTTCGATAAGCATAGGGCGTAATCCTTCTATGGTTACCGACACAGCACTTCCGCTGAGCTGTTCATCGCTTTGAGAAAGTAGCAATTCGGATGGATTGCTGATCTGTCGTAAGCCGTCAGCATCCATGGCGTAAATGCCCAATTCGTCAGTAGAGCCAAAACGATTTTTCTTGGTACGCAGTATTCGATATATGTGGTTTCTGTCGCCCTCGAATTGAAGGACGGTATCTACGATATGCTCAAGTATTTTAGGACCGGCAATGTGACCATCCTTATTGATATGCCCAATAAGGAAGACAGGTAAACCACTTTCTTTTGCAAACTGCTGCAGCTCTGATGTGCACTCTCTGACCTGCGTAATACTTCCCGGTATACTATCAATGTATGGCGATGATACAGTTTGGATAGAATCAATGATCAATATGTCGGGATTTAACTTTCGAACCTCTTCAAAGATCAGCTCAAGGTCTGTTTCTGCATAGATGTGACAGTTTTGATTTTCTATACCTATACGTGATGCGCGCATACGAATCTGGGTAGCACTTTCTTCCCCGGACACATAGAGTATTTTATATTTGGTTTTAATAGCGAACTGCAGCAGTAATGTTGACTTACCAATACCCGGATCTCCTCCGATCAGGGTAATTGAGCCAGGGACGATACCGCCGCCGAGGGTACGGTTCAGCTCACCATCTTCAACTGAGAACCGGGGTGCATCCGAAGCACTGATCATTTGTACGGGCACAGATGCCGATTTTTTTCTGGTATCGTCTCGCCAGGCTTTCTTCTCCTTTTTAGTGGTATCCTTGACCACGACCGTCTCTTCATAGCTATTCCAGGATTGACAATTGACACATCGGCCTTCCCATTTAGTGGACTGGTGTCCACAATTATTACATATGAAGAGTTTTTTTTCTTTCATTGGCTATCAATTAAGCCCGGCCATTAAACCAAGGAGTGGGCTCAGTTGTAAGTAAATATAGTTTTTGAAATAATAATAATTTCCAAATATAAATATGAAGATTGTCAGTTACAATGTAAACGGCATCCGGGCCGCAATTAAAAAAGGTTTAGTGGATTGGGTTTCCGATGAAAACCCGGATGTGTTTTGCATCCAGGAGAGCAAGTCCCAGGAAGAGCAAATTGATCCTGAAGTTTTTTCCAAGCTGGGTTACCATGCCTATTGGCATTCTGCTGAAAAGAAAGGGTATAGCGGTGTTGTTACCTATTCAAAAAAGCAGGCAAACCAGGTTATTAAAGGAATGGGAATTGAGCGGTATGATGTCGAGGGAAGAGTTATACGAACAGACTTTGATGATTTTATTCTTATCAACGCGTATTTCCCATCGGGCAGCAGTGGTGAGGAAAGACATGTTTTTAAAATGCAGTTTCTTGAGGATATGCAACCCTGGGCAGAATCTTTGTTGAACGAATCGAAAAATGTAATAATCCTTGGAGATTATAATATCGTCAGACTGGACCTCGACATACATAACCCAGAGCGTAAAGACAACCCATCAGGGTTCAGGCCCGAAGAAAGAGTATGGCTTAATAGCTGGTTTGAAAATGGCTTTGTCGACGCGTTCCGATACCTGTATCCAGACAAAGAAAACAACTTCAGCTGGTGGAGTTACAGGGCCGGATCCAGGAAGAAAAACAAAGGATGGCGCATTGATTATATTTCAGTATCGGAGACCTTGAAAAACGGGATTCAAGAAGTAAAACACGGTTATGATGTCGTACACTCTGATCATGCTCCCGTTATAATGGAAATAGAGCTTTAGGGCTTATTCCATATTTTGCATTTCGAGGTATCTCATCATATCCTCAAACTGCTTATACATGCTGTCTTCTTTAAAAATCTTGAGTGCTTTTTTGCATAGCTCCATAGCTTTTTCATATTGCTTGTCATTCATGAGTAGCCTTAGGTATTGGATATAGTTAGAGCTGTTTTCTTCCTCTTTGATGAGTTTTTCGCAGATGACATAGGCGTATTTGTGCGCATCCTGTTCATAGTCGAAATATTTATTGATTTGAGAAAGCTGCTCTTTAAAAACACCAGGATTTTTCTTACCGTATTTTTTTATAAACTTTTGAGATAGCGACTCCCATCTCTGATAGTCGCCGGTCAAAGCTGCATAATATAAGCGAGCTTCCATTTCAAATCTCTTGCTGTCACCAATGGCGGCAGCATTGAACTGATCAATGGCTTCATCAAGCAGCGCCGGGTAATCATAGTCGAATGCTTTTTCGACCGTTCTCATGGCCGCATTAGCAATCGTGCGTTCATACTTGTCTGCCGAAGAAACGGAGATGGCCAGCTTTTTAAGACTTACCAACTGATCAAAAAGCTTTGAATCAGATTCCTTCACGGCGACCAGTAAAAATTCAGCCTTTTGTTCCTTTGAGATATCAGGCTTGCTGTTGAGGTATTCGTTGGCAATTTTTTGGCTTGTCTTGCCTACTTTATTAAGTTCAGATACGTAATTGATCATAAGATCAAAATCTCTTTCTCCCAGCACATAACGTTCTTCAAATTGGCCGGTACGGTCATAGGACCTGATGGCTTTATCGGCCAAGGCAAGAAGAGCATCCGCTTGTTTGCCTCCAACCGATTTTTGGAGGACATTTCCCTCACTGTCGAGGAAAAATAAAGTTGGAAAGGCACCAACAGGATAATTCCTGCCAAACTTTATACCTTCAGGCTCTTCCATATCCATCTTAATGTTGATAAATCGCTCATTAAAAAAGCGACCAACCCGGTCCTGAGTAAAGACGTCTTTAGCCATTTTTTTGCAGGGACCGCACCATTTTGCATAGGCATCGACAAAAATAACTTTGTCATCTTCCCGTGCTTCATTAAGAGCTTCATCCCAGGACCCTTCAAAGAATTCTATGCCCTGACCAAAGCTTATTATAGAACTGAATATTAGAAGAAAAATAAATGTTATCCTGTGCATCATGTCGTATTTTAGACCTGTTAAACAAAGATGACAAAAATTTAGTCTGTTTGCCATCTGTGAATAGCGTCAAGATGATTTTATGATATTTATAACAGGTTCCTCAGGGATCATGTTGCAACAAAGCCCATGCTTGAATGAGTTTATCAAAAAGAGATATATTTTTTAGTCACCTTGCACAGACAAGCCCCTTGTCATTGGCCCTAGAAGTATCCAGGGCTGAGGGTGTATTTATTTATGATACTGACGGAAAGCGATATTTTGACCTTAACTCGGGCATATCAGTAAGTTCTCTGGGGCATCGGCATCCCAAAGTTATTGAGGCTATTAAAAAACAACTGGACCTGTATATGCATACGATGGTATATGGCGAACACATTCAAAGCCCCCAAACAGAGTATGCTGATTTATTATTCCAGCATTTGGATAACTCTCTGGATTGCATATACTTCCTTAATTCAGGAACTGAAGTTATCGAAGCTGCGATGAAGTTGTCCCGGCGTGTCACAGGAAGATATGAAATTGTGGCTTGTCGCAATGCCTATCATGGAAGCACACAAGGCTCTGAAAGCCTGCGATCTGATAAAGAATACTCCAGAAGCTTCCTGCCATTGATTCCGGGAGTGCGACATATAGAGTTCAATGATTTTGATGCGATTGATAATATAGGATGCAGAACTGCTGGCGTCATTATAGAGCCGGTACAAGCCGAGGCAGGAGTCATTCCCCCTGCTCAGAACTACCTTCAGGCTATACGGCAACGGTGTGATGAGATGCAATGCCTCTTGGTTTTTGATGAAATTCAGACAGGCTTTGGGAGGACCGGAGCTTTGTTTGCTCATCAGAAATTTAGTGTATTGCCAGACCTGCTTTGCCTGGGCAAGGCCATGGGTGGCGGTTTGCCAATAGGTGCCCTTGTTGGAAATAAAAAAACAATTAATACCTTCTCGAGAAATCCGGCTTTGGGACATATTTCTACTTTTGCCGGCAACCCGGTCATATGCGCTGGGGCAAAAGCTGTTCTGGAGCTTTTGCTAGACACAGATGTTGTCAAAGAGGTAGAAGAAAAAGGTAAGTATTTGTCAGATATCATTGCTTCACATAATATCGTAAAGGAAATTCGAAGAGAAGGTATGATGATGGCTGTAGAGCTTGAGAAAAGAAAATATCTTAAGCATGTGGTACAAAGGAGTTTTGAACTCGGTGCTTTGATTGATTATTTTCTTTTTAATTCCAGATCTTTCAGGCTGGCTCCACCGCTTATTTACAATTTTGAACAACTAAGAGAAGCTGGTGATATATTGTTGGAAGCGCTTGATTTTGCTGAAAGTCAATACTCAAAGTCATGATTTTCAATGCAGGTACAATAATTAGTTCCGTAAAGGAAGAAGCCGATAGTAATAGGCCTGCCGGCCTGCCCCGTACTTTTTATTATAATGATATTTTGGATGAACCCAAGACTCAAATACTTAGATTGCTTAACTTCGCAGGTCTTGAGGACTAGGGATTTGATAAGCAATATGCCCTTATTGAAAAAATCAAGGAATGAAACTACTCTGAATTAGATAGAGAAAAAATCAATCGTATGGCCCCAATTATTAAAGATCAAATGGAGCACTGGGGATTTATGTAATACCATTAGAATGAAAGCAAAGGACAATTATTATGTAGCCATCATGGCAGGAGGTGTAGGATCCAGGTTCTGGCCAGCCAGCAGGGAAAACCTGCCCAAGCAGTTTCTTGATATTATCGGTGTAGGTAAATCCTTGATCAGGCTTACATTTGAACGTTTCGAGAAGATAATACCTACAGACAGGATATTTGTTGTGACCAATAAAACCTATAAGTCCTTAGTTGAGGAGCATATACCCGAAATGCCTCCAGAGAATATTATCACAGAGCCCTCTCGAAATAATACAGCACCGTGTGTTGCCTATACCGCGATGAGGCTTAAAGCTGTAAATGAAGATGCTGTTTTTGTTGTGGCACCTTCCGATCATATAATTATGAAGGAAGAGCCGTTCCGGGATAAGATTTTACAGGCTTTGGATTTTGCATCCAGGAACGAGGCTATACTTACATTGGGGATTAACCCTTCAAGACCTGACACGGGTTATGGATATATAGAGTCAAGTGGCGAAAAGCTTGAACTGGATATCGAGAGGGTCCACTCGTTCAGGGAAAAGCCTGACCTTGAAACAGCCCGGTCTTATCTGGCAAGCCACAATTATTACTGGAATGCCGGCATTTTTGTCTGGTCAGTGAAAACCATCCTAAACGCCTTCAAGGCTAACGCTAAAGAAATATATGATATACTTGCCCAGGATCAATCCAAGTACAACACAGATGCTGAACAGCAGTATATTGACGAAGTATATCCCAACACTCCCAGCATATCTGTTGATTATGCAATAATGGAACACGCGACCAATGTGTACACCATACCAATGGACATAGGCTGGAGTGACCTGGGCACATGGAATGCGCTGCATGCTTATTTGAATAAGGATCAGCAAAACAGTGTTATTCTGGGTGCCAACACAATGCTGATTGATTCGAAAGACTGTATCGTGCGTTCTGATGCATCGAAGCTTGTCGTCATCAAGGGCCTGGAGGATTATATTGTCATTGACGAGAATGATGTGCTCTTGATTTATCCTAAATCGGAAGAACAGGCCATTAAAGAACTCAGGAAGGGTATCGACAAGTCAGAATTTTTATAATCTGAATTCTTGCTAAGACGGCAACTATGGAAAGTTTTGAGTTCATGGGTCACGAAGAAAGAAGGCGCATGGGCAACAAGGTCGTCTCATAGCTAAAGGAAAACTTAATTCTGAAAAAATAGCTGGGGAACTTTATGAAATGCTCACACAAGCGTATTTTAGCGGTTAAATTAGTCAGAATGAGATATATACAAATATTGATATTTATAATATTGATCTCTTGTGGGAATAACAATACAGATCATCCAACTACTGAGCCGAGGACAGAAAGTACAGAGAGGATTAATGATCTTGACGCAATGAAAGCGGTGATGGGAGGACCCACGGATATCAGCATTGAGGTATCTAACGCTGTCAACAGTATGACGTATCTTATCAATTCTGTAGCTGGAGGAAACTTCAGGGTAGACTCCATGAATATTGAGAACGGTAAGATTAGCATCAAAAACGATGAAGGGTTTCCACAGGGCATGTATTATATATCCCTTCCGAATCAGAAATTTGTTTCAATGCTCTTAGCTGAGGACCAGAAATTCAAATTAAGTTTTGATGCCAACGCTATCGTGTCTTCGATGAAAGTTGAAGGAAGCAAGGACAATGAACTGTTTTATGAGAACCTTAAATATGAGGAGTCCTACAATCCGCGTTATCAGGCTGTCGCTTCTCAGAGAAGCAAAATGCAGGACAGGGAAAGTAATGAGTACAAACAACTAACCAAGCAAATTGAAGAACTCGAAGGAGAGCGTACTGCTCATTTGAATAGGCTCTTTAAGGGGAATGAAAACAGCTTGTTCGTAAAGTTTAAAACGGCTGGTCAGAACCCTAAGATCCGCAAGAACGGAACGGACGAAGAGAAGGTCTATTTTTATCGAAAAGAGTTTTGGGACAATGTTGACTTTTCTGATACGCGACTGATGCGTACTCCGGTCGTCAGCAATAAGCTCAAAAGATATATGACAGAGTTAACACCACAGAACAAGGATTCGATTATTGTATATGCGGATTTTTTGCTTAATAAGATTCTTGACCACCCCCAATACTATAAATACATTGCCAATTGGAATGCGCTTCAATATGAGCCAACAAAAACAACCTTGATGGATCCGGAAGCCATTTTTGTCCATATGACGCGCAACTACTTTACGAGAGAAAGGGCATTCTGGTCGGATTCTATGGAGGTGTATGCCTTACAACAAAGGGCTGGAGAGATGGCACAAAGTATTACAGGGATTAAGGGACCTGATGTGATCAGTACCGACCAATTTGGAAATACCCAGTCGATATATGAGAAGACAGCCGACTATATCATTGTGTACATGTATAACCCGACATGTGAACATTGTATGAAAGAAACGCCCAAAATAGTTGACTACTACAATCGGAATAAATCAAAGGGAATAGATGTATTTGCCATCGCCATTGATACAGAGGATCAGGAATGGAAAGACTATATTAATAAGAATGATATGAGCTTCACCAATGTGTTTGACCCAACCAACAGGTCAATCTATGCCAAATATTATGTGGATGTAACGCCGGAGATATATGTCCTTAATAGGGACAGGATCATCATTGGTAAAAACCTTAAAGTGGATCAGATTGACATTATTATTGACAGGGACAGGAATGGCTCATAAAAAACCGTTCCCGAATCAGGAACGGTCCACTAAATTTTTAAAAGAACCAATGAATAAGACAAAAACTCAATCTCGCTGATATAAAGGCAAAGAACATGCCAATGGTTCCCGATAAATTTCTTGATGTCTTCAAGAGGACTTTTGATAATTGCACCAAAATAGTCTACATTTGCGAAACTTTCTCCTGTCTGTAAGGCAGAGAAAAGACTTGTCTAAACACTTGTTAACCAATAAGATAGGAGGCAAGAAAATAAATTAAATTTTCAATTATTTATATATCACTAAGTATTAAGAGATTAAGATGGCTCTGATAGGTAAGATTAGAAAGAATTTTTGGTTTGTACTCATCCTGCTGGGTCTTGCACTTGCAGCATTTATTATGATGGATATGACTGGTTCCGGCCCCGCGGGTACGGTAACCAGCCTTACCATAGGTAATATTGATGGTGAAAAGATTAATTATCAGGATTTTCAGCAAACGGAACAGGCATATTTCAGGAATGCACAACTGGATCCATTCCAGAAAAGAAAAAACATTTGGGACTTTTACGTTGAAAATGCACTCATTAAAAATGAAGCATCAGCTTTGGGCCTGAATGTATCCAAGGACGAATTAATGGACCTTCAGTTTGGGGTAAACCAAAGCCCGGTCATTCGTTCCAACTGGACGAATCCTCAAACCGGCCAGATTGATCAGGCCTCCCTGCAGCAGTTCCGAACGGCTATTGAAAACAATGAGCCACTCAACCCGGAGTTTACAGCGTATTGGGCTGAGCAGGAAAAGCAAATTATAAAGGAAGCCCTTGAAGCTAAAGTGTACAGTCTTATCAATAAGTCTGTTTATACACCGTCTTGGATGGCTGAAGAAAGCTTCAAGCTTGAGAATTCAAAAGCAGATTTCCACTACGTAAAGATACCATTCAACGAAATCGATGGAGAGGGTGTTGAGGTTTCAGATGCCGATATTAAAGCTTACATGAAGGAGAACCCGGCGCAGTACATGAATGACGAAGAAACACGCACTGCAAAAATTGCTGTTTTCAACGTCGAGGCTACACAAGAAGATATCGACACGATCCTGAGCAGAATGAATACTCTGAAAAGAGAATTCAAAATAAGTGAGAATGATTCATTATTCGCCATCAGCAACAGGGGGTCATATGCTCCAATTTATGGTACCAAGGATCAGCTTCCTGAAACAGCAAGGGAAGAAATAGCGGCTCTTGAGCCGGGAGAAATCTATGGACCTTTCGTAGATGAAGACTTGATGTTTGTTGTAAAGATGATTGACAAAAGACCAGTAGCTGATTCAGTATCTGCAAGACATATCCTCAGATCAGCAGACAGGGTCAATAACCCACAATCTGTTGAAACAGCAAGTGCTTATATAGACAGTCTGCAGAGCTTGTTGAAGAGAGGAAGAGTTGATTTCGAAACTTTGGCAAGGGAGAACAGCCAGGATCCTTCAGTGGCTACCAATGGTGGTGACCTGGGCACCTTTACTCAAAGAACGATGGTTAGAGAATTTGCTGATGCCTGTTTTCTATATGGTAAAGAAGGCGGCATTTACAAGGTGACTACAGATTTTGGGGTGCACCTGATAAAAATTGAAGACCAGATTTTCAATGATAATGAAAACAAGTACAGGGTTTCAACTATCGTTCAGCCTGTCATTCCTTCACAGCAGACTCAAGATTCAGTTTATGATCGCGTAAGTGAAATTGTTGCCCAAAGCAGGTCGGCAGCAGATTTGGAGGATGCTGTTGCAGAGTTAGAAGGCGTGGATGTACAGACCTCGGCTGCTGTGAATAAGAATGATTTGAATTTAGCTGATCTTGGTCCTGGACAGACATCACGTGATATTGTGATGTGGATGTTTGATTCAACGACGGGCCTTGGAGATGTTTCGCCGGAAGTCTACAGATATACAGACCCCGTTAACTACTACGATAATAAATATGTCATTGCTGTTTTGGATCGAATCATACCACAAGGCCTCAAGTCTATTGAAGATGTAAGAGACCAGGTGGAACCT
>Ga0181566_10004371_pt1 | contig 11501 bp, 13 predicted proteins | sample 101ome_15_FD_133762 | JGI IMG/M metagenome (GOLD analysis project Ga0181566, IMG submission 133762) | Coastal salt marsh microbial communities from the Groves Creek Marsh, Skidaway Island, Georgia - 101402AT metaG (megahit assembly) | ecosystem: Environmental > Aquatic > Marine > Intertidal... | reverse complement strand
GTGACGGGCGTAGCGGACAAGCGATTAATAGTGAAATGGGAACACAGTCCTGGATCGTAGGTTTCATTCATGTGCCACCAGGTGCACTCGGGCGGCATGTCGTGATCGGCATCCAACTCCTCCGACGGCCAATAGGAGATCAGCGAGGAGTCTTCGTTTACCAGGACCACGGGCAGGTTGGAAAGCTGTTCTTGCGGCGTCTGGAGCAGATAGCTCCCGCCCCCTAGGAGTGCCACAAACCCTGTTAGACTGCCACTTCCTAGGCGCGGCATTCGTTTCCAAACACACATTACGCATGTTCATTGCGCTACCAACCCCTCCTTAGCGGCAGTCTCGTTCCCTCTAGTCACAAGCACCGCCTCGTTACTCATCACCAGCTTGGCCCCAAACACCACTGCCTGTGCATTCAAAATCTTGAAAAAGGTCCCCTCCGGGCCCGAATTTAGAGTGTCCAGTAGCCATTCGCCTTCCCCTAGAATTGTCACGTCAAAAAAGTGCGACCCCTTGTCTGCAACCTTGACGCTTTGCTCATCCACGCCCAGTGCCAGGCTTAGTGCCACGTTTAGCTGCAAGGGTGTCATGGCGCCATGTTCGTCCCACAGGCCCACGTGAACCGGTGGCGCCGATGTACCGAGCTTGTGTTGCTGCATTCTCATATGTTTTGCAAACTCTCTGCGTCGTTGCAGTGCTGTAGCCGCCCCGCCGCCGAGATCCAAGTTTACATAGGACACCTCGAGGGCGACGCACGCCAAGAAGGCGACGCATCCGAGCACCGCCACGCACGCCAAGGAACACGCACACGACGGCCCTCGGCGGGTGGGCAGCGCAGGCGGCGGTTGCGGCGGCGCTCGCGAATGCAAAGGTGGTGCGTGTCCGTACGCGCCATTGTTAGTAAGTGGTGGTGGTGGGTGTGTCACCACCGTCTCCAGATGTCCTCGATCGTCGTAAACGTGCTGCGGCGCGTGGCTGGCGACGCGATGTCTCGAAGCACCCTCGCGGTATTCTAGAGCGGCGGCGACCTCGACGGCGTCTCGGTGCGCGTGCGACGGGTGCGGCTGCGGCGGGTGCGGTGGCGGGTGCGGAGGAGTCTCGACGTCGTGGTGTTGACGCTCGTCTCGCCGTTGGACGTCGCTGAGCACAAAACTTATTCTCTCTCGTGCGTGTTGCGTAGACGACGCCACTGTGTGTTTGTGTCTTTTTGGAAGACCTTTGTTGCGGCCGTGGGTGCCAAAGGGGGTGTGCGATTCTTTGGGAATATAACGCGGGGTTGGATATGCGCTTCAGTTCTAGCGAACCCCTCGTTGCCCTGCGTGTCGAGAGAGAGCACCCTTGCGGCAGGTGTCGCCGCTCGCTGGGCACACGTCCTACATCCAACCACGTGCCACCAGTGCAGACGCACGCGATTGGTAAACAGGGGTGCAAAAAAAACGGCAAAATGCCTTCCACTTGGACCGTGGACGACAGGGCGCAGAAACACGAAGCCCGTTTTCGGGAAAAGGTGATCAACGGTGTCCTTGGCAGAGAGTTTCTGCGCGCATTCGACGAGATGGAGGCGGAATTAGCAGAAGACGGAGAAACGACCATCACACGCGCGAGGGCAACGGAGATTCTGGTGGAGAGCTACCACAAGACACTCCTCAACCTCGGCGTTCCGAGCGGGTTTCACAACAATGTCATGCATCTTGAGCAGTACGATTCTGCAATTGGAGGCAAGCCACCACTGACATGTCGCACCTGCGCTACTACCATCGAAGCACACCGCGACTACGCCTGCAATCCAAAACACCCGCTCTGCCACTTGTGCGCAACGCGGCAAGCAGGGCAGGACGGTCGCTAAAGGCGCGTCGCGTGCGCAATTGTTTGGGGGTTTTTACAAAGACGAAGAAAATACAGATTCCACCGCGGCTGCCACTACGGCAACCTTTTGAAGCAACCATACCATTCGGTCTGGGTCGCGACGCACCGTTTTTTCACCCCCTTGTGGCGCCGTGCGCTGGAGCGCCATGACACGAATGGGCTGTGATGTTGCCGACGGTGCCAGGCCCTCGGCCAGCGTCAGAAAAAGCTCAAACTCCAGCGCGGCCCGCTCCATGGCCGCCCGCGTCTCGGCGTCTGGCTGGAGCGTGGGGGTTGACGCGTATTCGAGGAGCCTCGGCACGAGAGCCGACACGAGGGAGCAGACTGGGTCTAGTCGCTTCTCGTATTCGGCGGATGCCAATGCCCTCGCGGCCGAGCCGAGTCGCGCGAGGAGATCCGCCCCCATGGCCTCCGCAGGCAGCCTCACCAGCTGGTCGGCAATCCGCAGCACGTCGTCATCTTCGGGTGCCTCGGCGTCGCCGAGGCTGGCCAAACAATTGGCAACGCGCTTCGGAGACCTCCTACCAATGTCACCCTGATACTCCCATTCTGTCTGCTCCACACGTCCGTGGGGCCACCGAACCTCTGGGCCCAAGCTGGACCTGTAGGTGACGTGTTCCTCGTCATGGCGCCGTCCAAGCTCGTCAATGGTCATCTCACGTATGCTCACATGGACGGTGATCATCCCGGGCGAGGGTGCCGAATCGATTACGCGGCCGAGACACACGGCTCGGCAGAGCCTTTGGCGCTGCTCCTTGCCAAAGCCGACACGCAACAACGAATGCTTTCCATGTCCCGCGAATCCAAGCTTTGGATCTCGGGGCTCTTCGGGCACAAAATCCATGTCCAAGTGTTGAGAACTGAATGGCACCCAGCGATAGCCTGGCGCGTCGTCTCCTCCCCAAACAAGTCCAATGTAAACCCAATCGCCCACCAGCGGCCTGGCGCTATACAGATTCCGGAGCTGCGTCGGGCCCTGGACGGATTCTAGGACCGTGGTCGTGGTGCTGGTGTTGCGTACGCCGATTTCTTGCAGAATCGGATCCATTTCCGACTCGGTCGAGAGCAGTATGCCCGTAACTCTCCAAGCGTCTTCGTCTTCCAATTGCGTCGCAAGCTCAGCATTGACCGCTTCCATGCCTGCAACCGCGTCGAGTTTTTCGTCTGGCATCGAGGCCACCAATGGATCGTGCACGTCTGCCCTGACAAACAGAGGTGTACCAACAATGCCCAAGGCTTCGGCATCGCGCGTGACTCGTATGTATGGTATTTGCACATTCGTCTTCTTGTTTGAGGCGCTGGTCGTTGGGATGGGTGTCGGCATGCCGCTCGGTAGCGAGGGGTCCGTTGGAGGTGCCAATCGCCTCGGATCGGCGGGGACACCTAGTTGCGCATCGAGTCTGGGCAAGACTTGGCGCTTGTACGGCGCCGTCTCTGGAATTTCAAACGCACGTTTTGTGCGCACAGGATTCTCCATGATTTACTCGTGTATTACACACACGGCCTTTGCTTTCTATTAGACACTCTACTGTACGAGTAAATCGGTCCATGCTCAGCGCATTAGCGCACGCGTTGCAAACTCTCCTCTGCGGCGCAGCGCCACCGGTCGGCTCGGCGTCGTCGCATCTCGAATTCCGACAAATCGATCACGCACGGCTCATCCGATCCCCTTCGAGTCGGGAACGACGTCCAACCGTCAATCCCATTGGCAGCGGCCCATTCCCAGCGTCGCTCGGACAGGACGCCGAATTCGTTTGCATAGTACGCGCATGGCTCGAGTTGGCGAGGCAGCGGGGAAAGCGCAGGCAGGGTTGCCATCTCGCGTGTATGTGGTGGCACCTGTTGCCACACTCCGCAAGGGGGAAGCAGCGGCGGTGAGGTGGCACTCTCCGAGTAAAACTTTCAACCGGCTAGCGGCGATCAAACATGTTATCTCGTATACAGTCTACAAAACGCGACTCATCACCCGGTACTCTCTACATTACTCGATCCTTCGCCGAGCGCAAAGCTTCCTCGGCGTCGAAATTTTGCTCTGTGCTCGGCATCCTTTCGTCCTCCACCGCCCGAAAAGGAGGACATGCTGCTTCCGCCCAGCGACGCATTGCTTGGCGAGGGAGAGGCTCGATTGTGTCTCTGCTCGCTCGTCGTGTGATCGCTCGACGACGCAGACGACGTAAAATCGGCGGTAGGTAATGAATCGTCCGAGTCGACCTCTACTGGTCGATCGTTACTCGACGAAGCGGGAGCAGCTCGCTTCGTCCCAGCCTTTCGATTGCTTTCGACCTTCTTTTTGGGAGGTTCGCAAACGAGGGGCAATAACGACATGTGTCCCATGCTCGTCTCGATGCAAGTTTGGGCTGGAGCTGACAGTTGCTCCAATCCAAGTTTGGGTTGCGGTGGTATGCGCGCCTCCCCAGTCTTAGCGGGGGCAAAGGCACACACGCCGCAAGAAGGTGCGCACCCGCGAGTTGGTTGGCTGCGATTTACACCCCCTCGCACACACACAACCCCGTCTCTCCTCTACCCCCTTGGCACCCACTGGGTTATCCCGCGCGCTATCGCACCAAGGGCGCCATAAGCAGGCACACACTCGTCGTGACGACTCGATGCCGACGTCTGCGTGTGGCAGCATCTTTCATCGAAACCTCACTCTGCAATGGACCAAGTCGCACGATGCCGCTGAGCACGCCATCGCACAGCTGCGTGCCTTTGGGGCGCCAGTCACGCTGCACGCAGCGCCCGGTCTTCCGGGACGATGGAAGGTCATGCGCGAACTCATCGCCAACGTCAACCCCGGATCGCTGCTCGACGTGGGCGGCTTTGGCGAGTACAGGGACACGGCACGAACATCAAAATGTATCAACATTCACACGCACGCGGGGTGCGACGTCTATGCTCCAGGGACGCCGTTGCCGTATCCCAACGGCCGCTTTCATACCGTCCTGCTCGAGACGGTCTTGCACCACGCGGCCGACCACGCGCTGCAGCTTTTGAGCGAGGCCACCCGGGTTGCGCGTAGACACGTCATCGTGGCCGAGGATGTCCTCGATCGTCGCGCATCGCGCAGCGTCGTCGAGTCGTACCGCACGCACGATCCGTGGGCCATCTACCGGTCCACGGCCGAGTGGATTGAGCTCGGACGGCGCAGTGGGCTTGCTCTGGGCCGCATCGCCGTCCTCGATAGGGTTCCGATCCACGTGGCCCGAGAGGCGACCACGGGGTGCGAACTCAACTACCCACCAATGCAATACCTCGTGTTTTGTGTTGGCTTGTGTGATCCAATTTCTTAGAATGGACTGTAAAAAACACGCGGTTACACACACACACGCGCGCAACTAGGCACTGGACAGCCGCTCCAGGAGTTTGTCTCCCCGCTTGGACCACCATTCGGGAAGCGCGTGCACCTCTGATGCCGTGGGCGTGACGTATAGCAAGAGACCGGAAACGCGCGTGATGCCCTTTTGCGCAAGCGCTTGCATCGTGGAGGCTTCGCGCACAAACAGCGCACGAGTCGCCGAGAGCTGCGCCAGATGGCGATGCAGGGCGCAGTCGTGCGCCTTGGTCAGCGGAGCCTTCATCTTCAGAAGGCTCTTCGAACGAGCGGACTCAACGGGGGCCGATCGATCGCCTCGGTATCCCGTCTTGAGCTCCACGAGCACCAATTCCTCGGCACACGCTTTGTTGGTGCATACAATGTCCACGGCCGTCGCCAGTCTTTGGCGTTCGTCCAAGACCACCCGCTGTGCCTCGATGGGTTGAAGCTTGTGATAGGCAAGTGCATCAAAGGTGTGACTTGTGAGCTGCAGCTTCCTGGCGCCACTGCGTGCGCGCTCGCTCGCCTTGGCCAACTTGGACACTTGGGCATCGACGGCAGCGCCCCGTCGGTAGCCATTGCCGCCCCACAGCTTGCCGTTTGCATAGCCAGAGGGTCCATCGTCGGATTGCCGTGGCACGGTGCCCTCGGAAAAGACGTGGGCTTCGAGCAGGCGAGCGACGCCGCGCAGCTTGGGTCCTCGCGGTCGTCCGGAGTCGGTGGTTGCGCGGTACGCCGTATACTGCTTGGCCTTGACCAGCTTGCCCGGGCTCGTCTTGGCAATCAACGACTTTAGCCCACGCACCACCATTTTGACAGTTTCGAAAAGAGGCTATTGGGAAACAATGGTCAAAGCTAGCGCACCCAAACCACACGGCTACTACCCGGCAGTCCACGGCTTGCGATCCAACACGGTGTACGGTGGCACGGCCGTGGCACTGGGTCGCCGGTGCAGACTCTCGGCCGTGACCCCACGGGCCGTCCCCGGCCAATGGGCCTGCTTCGTTGTGGAGAGCGCGTCTGCCCAAGTCCGCTTGTCCGGATGGTCGCGACGATCGCCCATATGGGTTGCGGGAAACAAGCCGATGCGCGCAATCGTGGCCGATGCGATCGATGTGCGCACAATGTCGCACCCACACTCAAAGTATCGGTGCGGCAGCGGTCCGCAGCAAATGTCCCCTTCGGGCGAGGTGGAATCGGCCGTGTCGCCGATGGCAGCCATGGTCGCCAGCGCGTATCGCGGGATCACCCACATGACATCTCCCGAATTCGAGGCCTGGTAGACGGTCGTGTGGTTGAGCGTTCCAAGCCAACCAGGAGGCATGGGTCGGTACAGGCCGTCGGGACGCAGACGCACCGCCCAATCAAAGCCGATGCGATACCGTCGCTCGTATGCCTCGACAATCGATGCGCAATAGGCCAATTTTAAAAACTGGCCAAAGACCTGGCGGCCTCCCGGCACGACACGCCAGTCTGCGATTTTCACGTGTGCACGAGCGGGTGCGAGCACCGAATCGTTGACCACAGCGGCTTGCCCCTTGAAGGTGTCGCCATCGTCATTGCTGACGATCGCAAACAACGGCGCCTTCAAGCTGCGACGAATGGCTTCGATACTGCGATACACGCTGGGCACGCCAAACGTGCGCACGTACCCCGTCAAGCAAATGGCGACGTCCATTGCCTGCGCTATCCGCCACGCTCCGCGTACACGTGCACGTGTGTCCATGCAAGATAGCGCACCAATGACACTAGCCAATGCCCGCGTGGAGTTCGTGCGCGTTTCAGTCCATTGAGCGGCAAGACCAATTGGTGCTCACGCTCCTGGGTGGCGTCGTGGCAAACCTCGGAGCTCGATGTCGCGTCTGGGACAACCCGCCCACGGGACGCTGTGCCTGCAAGGCTCCGTCGTCCCTCGTCGGACGCAACCACACCATTGTCGAAATGGGAGCCAATGACGGGCTGCACATGAGCAATTCCTACTTTTTTTCAAAGACGCTCGGCTGGCGTGCACTACTGGTCGAAGGCAACCCAGAAGTCTACAAGCGCATCGGAACGCACCGACCCGAGGCCGAGCGCGTCAACGCGCTCGTGGGAAATCCAAAAAGCTTTCCCAATGGCAAAGCTCCGTTTTACTCGTTTTACAGACCCGGAGACTCTGAAAAGGCCAACACGGCACTCGACTGGGAGACGGGACTGAGCGGCATTCCTTTTCCCAATTCGAGCACGGTCGCGCTGCGCAGCTTGGCTCATGCCAAGCGGGCGGCTGCGCGCTATGGCATCGCCTTCAAAGAGCATCAACTCGACGTGGTGCGGTTCTCGGCGCTGCTAGACGACATGTTTATCGACAAGATCGACGTGTTGTTCTTGGACGTCGAAGGAGCCGAGCTGAGCGTCTTGCAGACGCTCAATTTTAAAACCCATCCAGTGCGCATCCTCGTGGTCGAGCGGCCGTCGCAAGACGTGTCGAAGCTCCTGGCGGCGCGGGGGTACCACGATCTCAGACTCACGTATGATTCGGGTGGAGATCGCGTGTTTGTCAAGAGCACCGTCTAGACCCAATCGGATAACCAGCGAATCGTTACATAAAAGAGTGGTAGCAGGGCGAGAGGTTTAAAAAAGAATCCGATGGGAAGCGTCTTGCCCCCGGGTGCCAACCTAACGATTGTCTATAGCATGCTGAGTCGACGACGATTGGACGAGACCACGGACGATTCCGATTCGATCGATGTGGCGACGCACTCGGGATTTGAGGAAATCTGGGCTACCATGTTCTTGGTCGTGCTTGGCGTGGTGCTCGTTTGTGGTTGTTTGCTTTGCTGCGGGGCCTTTGCGCGGCTGGCCGGATGCGGCAACCTTCTTGGCGATTGCTTTGGCACCTGCCTGGGCAGCGTCACGCAGCTGTGCACTGGCTGTTGCGGCGGCGCTGCTGGTGGTGGGAAAGCGCAGCGCGTTTCAAAGACGGTTGTGACGTCTGCCGACCCGGTGCCCGACGCCAAGGTGATTGGCCCCGCGGCGGCACCCGTCGTCGAAGAAGTCGAGGACGAAGAACGAGCGCCGTTGAAGCCGAGACGCGTGGTCGCGACCACCACCACGACCACTACCACGAAAGAGTACACCTGCTGCGGCATTCCCCTTCCGTGCTTGGCGTGGTTGGGCGCATGTGGGTGCTCGTGGGTCGGCTGTGCGTGGGTGACCGTGTGCTGCACTCGACTGTGTGGCGGTCGCGGCAACCGTTCGCGCCGACGCGAGGTTCCTGGCGGCGGTCTGTCCTTTGTCCAAAACTTGTTCACGTGCTGGAGGTGCTGCGGATTGTTTCCCACGTGCTGTCCGGGAGCCTACATGGATCGCGAGCCCCAGAGAGCCGTGGTGGTTGGCACGCCCATTTCGGCAACAACGGGCCGTGCGATGCCGGGATTGTATTTGGCCTGACGGCACCTGTGTGTATGTGTGTGTGCGTGTGTGCGCAATCGTTTCATAAGTGGCGTGTCCGTTTTTGTAGAATGAATGGGTGGTTCCAACCACGGCCATCAGGCCAAACCCATGTCGGTGCCAACCGAGAATACATCTACACGATCAAAGAGCGCGAGAATTCAGAATGCCGCGACCTGCTCATTGCCTTCGCTTGGAGCGCTTGCGCTGCGCTCCAATGACAGCGACTCTACCGAAGCCGGTCCCGCACGACGTAACTTGGATCAGATCTGCGAGGGTGCACGCTCTGGTGGATGGGGCGTGTGTCTCGGCACTGTACGTGCCGAAGAAGAGGAGTGCGAGGCCATCCCGATGAGCTCAAATCCCAATGCGCTTCCCTCGGACACGCCCTGCGTTGGTGGCATTTACAAGCTCTTGCGCGAGCCAGGACGTTCCAATGGCATCATTTACGAAAACGACACCAAGGGGAATGGGCACATGGTGTGCGTGATCAGCGACAATACCATCTACAAGGACGTTGACAAGATCCAAGACACGGTCGAGCAGGTGCTGAAGATTCGCAGGGCAATTGTGGAGGGCAAGCCCCAGGAGGCGGCCGCAATGCGCGACAAGCTTCCGGACATGTACTACAGTGACCCCCTCGTCAAGATTTCTCCAGGACTCAACGCGGGCAACAATACGTACGGCGTTGACGTTCAAAAGGTGTTTGGAAGCATGGAGATGCACCAAAAGCGCGACATTGCGTCCAGAGGTCGCATGCTCGCATCGCACCACAGGGCGGAGACAAGGTATCGCACGTACAACAACATCAACGTCTTTTTCCGCCTCAGCAGTGCCCAGTTGCAAAAGATGTGGCAACAGCTGTCGCGAGAGGACAAGGCGATGCGCGAGCAAGCACGCAACATTGTCTTCCGGTATCACTATCTCTACCTGGGCACGTACAAGATGAAAGACAATGGTCGCGTTTTTATGATTGCCAATGAACGACTGGCCGGTGGAGTTTGGCTGGAGCCCAACAAGCTTCAAAACTTGGCCGAGTACGACACGTATGCGTTCAACGAGGCCGTAAAAGAATTCCGACACACGAATACGCAAATGCCAATGGAGTCGGGACTCTTTGTTGAGGCGTGTGACACCTACTCCAGTCCCGGAAGCGTCTCGTCCGAGTAGGCACGTGTTTACAATACAATTGTAAACTGTAAACCCCCCCCCACGTTGATGCATTCCACACACTTGGGTTTCAACACTCGATTACAGTGCCGCAAAAATGGGAGGCAACTCGCCTCCTGCCTGCACCTTGGTGTTTGTAAAAGCAGGGCCCGATCCACGGGCCACGCTGGCCGAGGGTGGCACGGACGACGATCTTCGGAGCATCGGTGCAACGGATGGCCACAGCAGATAGATCAATGCTCCGAGGAGCAGGATGCCGCCTACGACTGCGAGCACGATTCCAAGCATGACGCGTAGACGCGGGGTGGGTTGCTAGTTGTTCTTGTGCTTGGGCAAATCTGCCGGTGCCCGAGTGCACGTTCCGAACCATTTTTCAGCCGGATTCGAACTCCGGTCTGTTCGATTCCAAATCCTCAAGCTTTCCCGGGCGGCAAAAAGAATGCGTTGACGCTCGTGTCTACCGAAACCAAATAAAAAAAAACCTACCGAAAACAACGACATGCTAAACAACGACCTACCGAAATCACCTACCGAAATCACCTACCGAGCCTCCCTCGCGCGTGCTGCTACATGGTCTCCATCAGCCGCAAGATGTCGGCGAGGCGGAGGTGACGACACGAGAAGTCGACGGCCGCGTCGCGATCGGCGACGGCCTGCGTGTTGGCCGGGCACTCGTTGCGGGCGCGGCGCTCCCAGTAGCCGACAGCATTCTGCAGCATGGCAATCTTGACTTGGTAGACCGCGTCGTCCGCGTCGTCGGACTCCGGCTGCCCGACCCAGGCCCAGCGCATCCAGTCCTGCAGCTGCTGGGCGTTGTGCGCCGCCTCTCGGCGCAGCTCCATAATTAGCTCGGCGTCGTAGCGTGCGCTGTCCTCGAGGCGCGCGAGGGTGTCGTCGTAGCGAGCCACCTGCGCGCGCAGTGCGCGCAGCTCCTTGGTCATCGAGGCGATCCCCTTCTCGCGCTCTGCCACGGCCTCCTTGAGCTTCTGGATGCGCGGCTCGAGGCGTGCAAACTCGGCGTCCGCGCCCTTTTGCAGCAGGCGCGCTTCCTCGCTCAAAGACGGCATTTCTGGCTGCGTGGCTCGTGTGTTCGACCTGTTGAGTGATTGGTCTGCACGACTTGTCTCGCGAGGTTCGAATCGAGGTTCGAATCGGGATCATTATCGGTTCCGGTGCTGAGTATTTGGGTTCGAATCGGGATCATTATCGGTTCCGGTGCTGAGTCGACCAGTCGACTAGTCGGTCGACCAAGGTCCATGTGCCAGATTTCGCGTCGGAATGTGCTCGGGTTTCTAAGAGTGGGGCAAACCCTTTGAAGAAATTCTAAAAGTGCGACGTTCTCTTTACTTTTTGCGTGCGAAAAAGTGCTCGGGTTGTCATGTCAAACTTGCACGTGCAAGTTTGACACGCAAACCCGAGCACTTTTCTGCGTTCCAAGAGGAAAGGGAACGCCTCAGGGTTAGAAAAAGACTAGAAATGTGCTCGGGTTTCTAAGAGTGGGGCAAACCCTTTGAAGAAATTCTAAAAGTGAGGCGTTCTCTTTACTTTTGGTGTGCGAAAAAGTGCTCGGGTTGTCGTGTTAAACTTGCACGTGCAAGTTTGACACGCAAACCCGAGCACTTTTCTGCCTTCCAAGAGGAAAGGGAACGCCTCAGGGTTAGAAAAAGACTAGAAAGGTGCTCGGGTTTTTCAGTAGGCATTCCGAGTGGCCATGTACTCTTGGTCGACCTCT
>Ga0181566_10004364_pt1 | contig 11512 bp, 9 predicted proteins | sample 101ome_15_FD_133762 | JGI IMG/M metagenome (GOLD analysis project Ga0181566, IMG submission 133762) | Coastal salt marsh microbial communities from the Groves Creek Marsh, Skidaway Island, Georgia - 101402AT metaG (megahit assembly) | ecosystem: Environmental > Aquatic > Marine > Intertidal zone... | reverse complement strand
TCCAACCTGCTGGGCCCCATGGCCGCCATCGGTGGCTCACCCTCATTCGGAAAGTCAAACGGATCAAGCGCTTCGGCACCAGCAAGGGAGGCTGCATGCTTCAAATCCCAGCCAGCACAAAAAGCACCGCCTTCGCCCCAAAAAACAGCAACGCTTGCTGTTTCATCTGCATCAAAGGACTGGAATGCTTCAAATAGTGCCTTGGCGCTTTCGGGGTCCATGGCATTACGCGCCTCTGGTCGAGAATGTATTACGGTCCAGACGGGGCCGTCCTTTTCAATTCGTACACTCATTGCAGAACCTCTCCATAGTTGCCTGCAATGAATTTATCACGAATGGCAAATTTCTGTACTTTACCGGAGCCTGTCAGAGGAAAGTCCGGCACATGCACCCAGACAGATGGCGTTTTCTGTGCGGACAGAAGCGCCCTGCAGTGGGTACGCAAATCGGCTACGTCAAGCGGTTGGTCGGACAGGATGAATGCCGCGATCACCTCTCCCCATTTCTCGTCCGGTAAGCCGACTACGGCGACTTGTGCCACATGCCTGTGGGTCACCAAAGCCGCTTCGATTTCAGCTGGAAAATGGTTTTCGCCGCCGCGAATGATCATGTCCTTAACACGACCCGTCACTCGCACGAACCCTTGGGCGTCCATTGTGCCCAAGTCTCCGGTATGGAGCCATCCGTCGCTATCAATGGCCGCGGCGGTTGCTTCTGGATTTTCGTTATAGCCGATCATCACTGCATAGGATCGCGCGCAAATCTCGCCCACGTCCCCTATTGGAAGAACCTGATTATCTTCAGGTGAACGGATTGAAACCTCTGTCCACGGCAGCGGCTGGCCGGCTGTCTCCACGATCTGCTCAAGTGTCGCTTCAATGGGGTTTAGACAGATCATTGGGCTGTGTTCAGTTTGTCCAAATGCGCTAAGAAGATGACATCCCAAACGGTCCCGAACCCGGCGGACGAGATCGGGTGGCACCGGAGCGCCGCCGGTTGTTATGACCTTAAGCGAGGACATATCGCGCGGTATTTTTTCTAGAGAGTCTAGAAGATTAAACAGCATGGTGGGCACTGCAAAACAGGTTGTAACGCCCTGTTCCTCAATTAAGCGTGCAAAGACATCTGCATCGAACCTCTTTATTAGTAGCATTTTACATGCAGCTTGAAGGCACCCTAAGGCCCCGGTCGCACAGCCTGCAGTATGAAATAGAGGCATGAAGTTAGCCCAGACCGAATGCGGACCAACTTGCTTACGTGTGCAGAACAGGCGTGCGTTGTTTACTAAATTCTTATGGCTGAGTACCGCGCCCTTTGGAAATCCCGTTGTTCCCGATGTGTATTGGATCTGCGCGGCATCATCTGGCTGAACATCTGGCAGTACTTTTGGCCGTTCCCCAGTGGCGTAGAGCGCATCCTCGTTTTCCAAGTTGATGATCTCGCGCAACGCTGTGTTGCCGCTTATCGCCTGGTGTGCAATTTCAGCCATAGGGTTACCCCTAAACTCATCAACCATAAATAGGGCGACTGCTCCAGACTGTTCCAGAACATATTTGAGTTCAGAGACCTGAAAGGATGGATTGGCTGTCACGAGAACTAAACCCGCTAGACCACAGGCATATTCTATGAAAATCCACTGCGGGATATTGGGCGCCCAGACGACGACCTTCTCGCCTGCCTCAAAACGCGAAGAAAGCGCTTCAGCTAGGTGCTCGGCTTGTTCTAGCAGCTCTCCGTAGGTCCACGATTGGCCACAATCACCGTTGTCTGCGATATCCACCATCGCAACAGCGTCAGGGTAGCTGGCCGCAGTCTTACGCAGCAAGTCTCCAACCGTAATGTTTAGGACTTCAGCATCGCTCTGCGCGGGGAAGTGCGAAAGGTTGAGCTTCACATGGTACATGTCTATTCGGCCGCGATCGGTTTGGTTGGGATATCCACCAGTTTGCCCCTAGGGATCAAGCGGTCAGCGTCATACATTGGCAGAGTACAGAGCTCGCCTTCTTGAATAGAACCGTCTGCACAGAGCACATTTACCTTGGTGCCGGGTCCTATGGCGGGGTCGTCCATACGAACAATGCAAACACCGCAATTTTGGTATGGTGAATATCCTGACGAGCAAACGCGTCCAACAACAGTTTCGCCCACCCACATTACGCGACCCAATTGAGAAACACCCCCCATTACACGCATACCCCAGGTTTTTGATGATTTATCTGCAACCTCTAATGCTTTGCGTCCGATGAAATCACGATTGTCGAAGTCGACAAAATTCCCAAGTCCAGCTTCGAAAGGAGTGGTTTCCGCCCCAAAGTCCGATCCTGCATTTAATAAGCCAGCCTCAATCCGACGTGCGCGGAATACCGGTGTCCCGGTGAGTAAGATATGGAACGCCGAACCTACCTCCATGATCCTGTCGCCAATGGCCGCAATATCTGTGTCTGGAAGTAAGTATACTTCCCAGCCAAGTTCGTTAGTAAAGCCTGAACGGCTGATCCAACAAGTCTGACCAGCAATAGAAACCTCGGCGCAGTCGAAATAGCGGAATGGATCTGGCATCGGTCCGTCCAGAGCAGCGGCCAATAGCTCCAGTGAACGTGGGCCCTGTATCTGACTTACCCAGACATTCGGATCATGGATTTTTACATCCAACCCTTCGGCATGTGCTTTGTACCAGCTGAAAAGATCGCCGTCTGCCTGTGCCATCCAAAAACGATCTTCAGATAATCGCAGCAATACCCCGTCTGTGATCATCCCCCCATCATGATAGCATGCGAATTGATATGAGCATCGGCCTGGTTTGACCCTTGATACATTACGGGTGAACACCTTGTTCAAAAGTGTTTCAGCATCTGGTCCGCTTATCTCAATTGGTAACTCACCTGTGTGACGAAAAATAACATTCGTACGTACCGCCCAATACATTTCATCGTCTGACGCAGTGCTTAGTGCTTCGGGTGTTAGTCGAGAGTTGTAAAGCGTATATTCTGGATCATGTGGCAGCTCCATGTAACTCAGTGGGTGTGCTGGCATTGTACGCGCAAGTTCGCGCGGGCGCGCGCCCTTGTTCAGCAAAGCCTTGGCAACGAAACGATAGTGGGAGAGGTCGGTTGTCATGTTATTCACCGTTCAGAGTTGTTAGACGCCTACGGGTAATCTTCGAAAAAGATAGATGATTACCACGCATAAAAAAATACATATTTGGTTATGTGGCCTTGGCGCAAATCTAATGATTTGCACAAATCGTTCGAAAAAATTAGACAGTATTAATGCGCTTTCGTTCTTATGATTCTCTCAAGATTTTCGATACCGTTGCCCGCAGTCTGTCGATGACCAAGGCAGCGGACGAAGTGCATCAATCGAAAGGGTCGATCAGTTACCAGGTGGGCAAGCTTGAAGCCGACCTCGGATTTCGCCTGTTTGAGCGTGCGCACGCTACACTGGAACTCACAGAGGAAGGGCGCAGGTTGTGGCATGTGTCCCAAACAGCCCTGAGTCAGATCGATCGTGAAATCGAAGACTTGCGTGGCACTACCTCCGGTGCCGTGACTATTGGTGCATTGACCTACTTCTCGTCACGCTGGCTGTCGCCAAGGCTCACCCGCTTCTTCGAGGCCAATCCCGGTATCAGCCTACGGATCGAACCGCTCAACTCCGTTGACATGATGAGATCTTTGAAAATCGACATGGCTGTACTTTGGGGAATTGGCGGCTGGGAGGGTCATAAAAGCGAACTTCTTCTTTCCCTGCCTGCCGTTCCAACCGCAAACCGCGTACTTGCAGAGCAGGTAAAGCAGCTTGGGTTGGCTGAGGCGGTCAGACAGCTTCCGCTCTTGGGAGACAGCTCCGGCGATGCGGGTTGGCGCGCCTGGCACAAAGCCGCGGGGTTACCTTACGCGCCCAGCCGGGCCAGCTTAACGATCCCAGACTCGAACAGCCGCGTTCAGGCGGTGGTGGATGGCCAGGGGATCGCCCTGTGGGATGATTTGGTTGCGTCTGAATTTGGGAATGGAACGCTTGTTAGATTATCTGATGTCAGAGTTGAAAACGCGGGTTACTTTCTCGTTTTTACGGATCAGCCGATGTCTCAAAGCGCAGAGGCATTCCTGGACTGGTTGGTGGTTGAAAACGATCGCAGCGAGATGCCGGCCTAAAATCCTGCGGGTGTGCGGCGCTTGAACGGCCGGTTTGGAGAAATCTGGCGCGTCGCGAGTTCCGTGCCGTATTTGCGAAGGATTTCTGCGTCCGCAATAGCTGCAACTGCATAAGACCGGATTGTCCGCATAGAGGTAGTTAGATGATCCCGCAGCGAATGGCTGTTTAGAGCCCAAAGGACCTATTTGCTTAGTCGCAGCGAAAGTCTGCTATCAGGCAATCTCTGTAAGTACATCGCGACCGAGTTGCTGTGCTAAGTGAAGAGTGTCAACCATGCACCAATTTTCAACGATCTTTCCGTCTTTGCAGCGCCACCAATCGCAGTCGCGCATAAAGATGCGCTGCCCTTCAGGTCGGATGCCCATGAATGGCTTAACATGCACGCCTGTGATTGTCGGCCATCCACTGAGGAAAGCATAGTCCCCGTCACCTGCCTTACAGTCCACGCCCACACCCTCAATACCTTCGGGGCGTCCATCCCCCCATCCTTCAAAGGTCTGTTCAAATGGTGTTTGGAACGCTTGGAATGCATCGACTGATACGTAGGATCCAAAACCCCCCGGGCCGTACCAAATCATGTCGTCGTGCCAGTATTTCCGCCACAAAGCATCTGGCGAGGTCAGGTGCATGAGCATCGCTTCAACAAGATCACCAGATGCGCGTGACGTGGCTGCGTCAGAGGAAGAAAGCACAATCCCGTCATGAGCCACGGGACCGGGCACCAGCCCCTCGTAGCCAGGACTTGGTGCAAGCGGCCACCGGCCCATCGCAATTATCAACTCGGCAAGGCCAAGGAACACCTGAGACTGAACAATCTTGCCAGATTCCATGCGGTGAAATTCTCCGAAACGGACAAACTCCATGCGCTGACTTGGCGCGATACCGAACATAGGCGCCGTGAAGTGCCCACAGAAATAGCCCATGCTCGTGACCCACTCATGACCCAGATACTCACCCCCAATCAGCATGTCATTGCGACGCTGAAAACCGCGCAATCCGCGCGACATTGGTGCAATAATGTCCTCGACATATCCATCGCCCCCTCTGGTTTCGTTGATCGGATGCGCTGCATCAATGTGAGCATTTGGCCGAAATGCTTCCTGGGCCGCGCTTTTGACTGCTGACACGTCCGCACCGTCGAATGCGTCGAGAAAGCGTTTGTAGAGGAGCTTATTTTTCTTGGTTTGTTCCGTTGCTATGCCCATCGCAGGGCGTGCTTGACGAGCGTTCATTCGGCGCTTTCCTTACTTTTTGGGAATAAAATAGGAATTTTCGGGGCGGTTTTCAATCAATTGCCCATCAAAGCAGCCATTGACCAAAGTCACCTAAAGGTCCGTTTTGTCCGCAGAGCTGCCCTTCGCTGTGCGCTATACCAATGTCAGCTATGCGGACGAAGCGGCCTTTTGCAGGCGCAGCGAATGCTCACGCAGCATTTGTTCGCGAATTCGGCACAAGAAATTCAATAATGCGGTGATTTTCCCCGAACCGGCTATTCAATCTCATCAGAACTGGAAGGCTCCAAACTACCATTCACGCATTTTATCTGACGGTATTGTTTGCGATAAAACGTTGTCCACCAAAACTATCCAAGTTGATTGTTCCAATTTTCGAATGTGCACCAACAGGGTAAGTGACCCACCGTTGATTTTCCGTTGAGCGGCGGTATATTCCACAGATGGTGCAAAACAATTTAGAAAAGCCCAAACGGGCAACCTCGACTGTCGGGCACACTGATCACAATAATGACTGGCGTTCCTACATGCGTGTGCCAAATATGCCCGGCTTGGATGCGATTGCCACGGACCGGCCTAGAGACGGTGTCTCGCCGCAGGCAATGCTCGCTTCAGCATTTGTTCTTGCTAAGATTGGCGATCCGACTGGAGCGCGCGAACAACTGAGACACATGACGTCCGCGACTGACGAAACTGATCCTGCTGTTGGGACGCACGCTGCGGACCTGCTGCTTGTTGATGCCCATGTCAGGGTATACGAGGACCGCGCTCTGACCGAGGAGCACTCGGCGCGTTTGAAAAGATTGTTGTCGACGCTACCGGCGAGTGATCAGGTCGGTCAAGCACTAACGTTCAATCACCTGTCCACTGCAGCGCTTCATCGCGGAGAATTCGACCGCGCGCAGGATCATGCTGAAAACGCAATTCGGCTTTATCTGTTAGGCGGGGCGCAGTTCGGCTCGTTACACATGCATACCCATCTAGGACAAATTCGTATGATGCGCGGGGATCTGACCGGCGCCATAGCCCAATATGACCAGATGGAAAGAAGCCTAGACCAGTTGGATGGTGACCCGCAGGGGCTTCGTGCGATCTGTAAGGCGCTGAAATCCGAAGTTTACTACGAGATGAATAAAATGGGAGACGCTCAATCGCTGTTGACCGATGCGTTGACAAGTATCGAGCAAACGGATGCGTGGCTTGATGTTTTAGCGGCAACCTACCGCGTTCGTGCCCGACTTGCCTTTGTGCAGGCCGGACTGCCGGGTGCTTTAAGCGAACTTGCTCATGCAGATGCTGCGGCCCGCGACCGTCAGATGCCGCGTTTAGCGCGATTGATGGCCGTCGAGCGCATACGTGCGCTGACGCTCAGTGACGAGATCAAGACAGCCAACATCGAGATGCAACGTATTGGTTTGGATCCAGGAAAGCTGGATGCAAATCAGCCGCAAATGGATTGGGGTCTTCGCCACGGCACCACCAACGTTGCTATCGCCCGTTGGCTGGTTCGTGCCCGCCGCGCCAAACGTGCACTTGATTTTGTGGATCTGGCTGAAGAAAACGCGATCAGAGGCGGACAACTGTTGTCTCTGGCCAAACTCCGTGTGATCCGCGCTCAGGCCCATTTGCAGTTGAACGGGCGCAGCGACGCAACCAGCGCGCTTTTGTCGTCGATTCGCCTTCTTGGGAAACAGCCTTTTCGGCGATTTATTCTTGATGAGGGGCTGTCGCTTCAACCCGTAGTTCAGGCCGCTTTGGACGGCGAACGGGTGAAAGTACCCATCGACACGGTGCAACGCCATCAGCTGTCAGAAATCATGCATCATTGGTCATCAGGCGGAATTTCATCGACCGAGGGGCAATCACGCGACCGACAAGGTGTTTCAAAGAGGCGGTATTTGGAGCTATTGGCGCAGGGTTTTTCCAACAAGGAAATTGGTCGCGTCATGGGGGTTTCCTCTAACACGGTCAAATATCATCTCAAACAAATTTACGGCGAATTGCACGTTCATAATCGGGCACGTGCGGTCAGTCAGGCCAGAATGCTGGGTATAATTGATGACTAACTACCCGATTGGGTAGTCGTCTCCACATCACTTCTTAAGCAGGATGATCCGCAAGAGAAACAGTTGGATCAGGGGGATTCGTTTTGAGCTGGGTCCACGTCATTACGCCAATCGTCACGACAGGCTTTCGCGTCGCTGCCTTGCCCGCACCAAACGGATGCAGAGTGACGAATTCTCAGATCAAACAGGGCCCGGCCTCGATAGAATCTGCGGTTGATGAAGTTCTGGCGGCACCCGGAGTGGTCAATTCCGCGATCAAGGCAGAAAAAGACGGCGTGCAGGCCGTCGTAATTGATTGCATGCTTGATCCCGGCCTTGACGCGGCACGCGAGGCGGTCTCGATCCCTGTTATTGGCTGTGGTGAGGCTGCGATGCGTGCAGCAGGTACAAATTTCGCCATCGTGACAGTATTGCAGCGTCAAGAACGCACCTTTGCCGATCTGGCGCGGAGATATGGGATGGCTGACCGGATGACTGAAATCATCGGTATCGGTGTCCCTGTTCTTGCCTTGGAATCGGACCGAAAGACAGCGCTCGCGGCGACTATTGAGGGCTCAAGGCGGGCCATGGAACGCGGGGCAACATCTGTTGTCTTTGGCTGTACCGGAATGCTTGGGTTTGCTGATGAAGTCAGTAGTGCCCTCCACGGGCTCAAAGTCATCGACCCTTTACCAAATGCTATAACAGCCGCCCATGACGCGATCCAAAACAGTCAAACCACTGACAAAGCAGTCTACCCTTACCCGGACGCAAAACCCATCGTCGGTTTTCGTGAATGGGCAGCCTTGGATGCCTTGATGCGGAGCCAAGCGGATGACTAAAGCTACGGCAGTCAGGGCAAGCGGCCTTTCCCAACATCAATTCAAATGGCTTTTGGTCGTCCCGCTGGTCGCGTTTTTCGTGTTATTCTTTGTGATTCCGGTCGGACTACTGTTCGCAACGTCTTTCAATCCGGCGAAGGTTGGGCAGGTTGCATTGGTTTCCGACCTGACGTTTGACAATTACATCCGCTTCTTCTCGCGTTCGAATTACCTAATAGCGGCGGGGCGATCGATCCTGCTGGCCAGCATCGTTTCTGCGATCACCTTAATCGTCGCCTATCCGATGGCTTTTGTGATTGCCAAAACAGAAAACCCGGCGCGAAACACCTTTCTGCTGATCCTCGTGCTTGCGTCGATGCAGCTGGACATGGTGATCCGACTGTATGGGATGATGGTGATTCTTGGCGACAATGGGCTGATCAACCAAATTCTTCGAAGCATGGCGCTGACGGATGGTCCGGTCGCGCTGATGTATAACTTTCGTGGCGTGGTCTTCGGACTCGTTCAGTTCGCGCTGCCTTTCATGATCCTGACCCTTGTTGGCGTAATTATGGGCATCCCGCCCAGCCTTGAAGAGGCCGCGCGCTCTCTAGGGGCCTCACGCCGAAGGGCGTTCATGCGGGTAACTTTACCCGCCTCAATGCCTGGTATTCTGTCGGGTTCTCTGCTGGTCTTTGCCTTGTCGATCTCGTCTTATATCGTGCCGGCGCTGATGGGCGGATTTCGCGTCGGCGTCTTGCCGATCCACATCTATCAGCAGGTCGCTGAAAGCGCGCGATTTCAGTTTGGAGCCACAATTGCCGTGATCCTGTTTTTGATCAGCGCCACGGCCGTCGCGGTTTATCTGAAACTGGGCAACCGCAATTCCGGTGGACTTGCCTGATGGAACGCAAAATCCCGCTGCCAATGTTAATCCTTGCAATCTTGGGCTTTTGCTATCTGCTGTTTCCGATCCTTGTTGTGGTGCTTGCGGGCCTGACAACCGGAGAGTTCTTGACCTTTCCCCCCAAAGGATTGTCCCTACGCTGGGTGATCTCATTCCTGAACTCAGAAAAGTACCTCTCTGCCTTCTTCTTTTCGTTCAAGCTGGCCCTGATGACGATGATCGTCTCGACCATCTTGGGCACGGCGGCGGCCTTATTCATTGCACGATCTCGCTTTGTCGGCCGCACCGCCCTCAGGGCCTTCTTCCTTTCGCCGGTGGTCTTACCGGGCGTGGTCGTCGGGTTTGCCCTTTACGCGTTCTTTATCACCAGCGGATTGGGCATATCGCGCACGATCTGGGGCTTGTGGATTGGGCACATCCTGTACTCAACACCTTACGTTATCGGCACGGTCGGTGCATCGCTGGCAACATTCGATGTCTCGCTAGAAGAGGCCGCGCGCAGCCTTGGTGCATCGCCCATGCGCGCCTTTCGCAAGATCACTTTCCCCAACATCGCCCAAGGCATTCAGGCGGGGTCAATCTTCGCCTTCATCGTCAGCTTTGGTCAGTTCGAGGTCTCGCTGTTCCTATCCGCGCCCAATTCCGAACCGCTGCCCATCGCAATGTACAATTCACTGCGCTACAAATTTGAACCTGATGCCGCCGCCGCCGGCATCTTTGCCATCACCCTCGTTATCGCCTCGGTTCTTCTAACGAACCGGCTGGTGAACATCCGCCGATTGCTGGAACGGCAGGACGGCTAATATCAAAACCAACCAAAGGAGTAAGACAGATGACCATTGAAAAGAAACATAGCAGACGATTCATTTTGAAAGGTGGTGCGGCTCTCGGAGCGGCGGCAACCATCCCCAACATGTTCTACATCAACCACGCTTGGGCACAGGACGTCGTTTACGACGGCGAAGTGTTTGATGCTGGCGGTGCCACCCTGAATGTCGCGGAGTGGGGCGGCGGATGGGAAGAGTTTGTACGCAAGGGATTGACCGACCAGTTTGAAAAAGACTTCAATTGCAAACTGAACTGGGACAGCTCGTTCCCGTGGTTTCCAAAATTTGTTACACAGGGTGCCAACGATCCGGTTTACGACGTGGCCAACTGGAACCTGCCAAACTTGATGCAAACCAATGCAGCGGGAGATTTTTTCTTAACAACAGAAGAAATCAAAGCCAACGTTCCTAACGCAGCCGATTGCTGGGACTTTGCCTTTGCCAGCGGGGCGGGTGTGACTTGGGCATATCAACCTTATGTATATGCCTACCGCACAGATCGTGGCGCGCTAGTCAGTAATTTCCGCGACTTCTTTGCGGAACGTTTCGTCAACAAACGCGGCACTTACGCCACCGAAAATGGGTTAATGCACGCATTTTTTATGGCGACGGCAAAGGAGTTCGGCAAAGATCAGTATGACATGGAAGCCGCTTTCACAGCTCTTGAGGACGCCATGCCGATGAAGATCAGCGAATTCACATTCAACATGCTGTCGCTGTTGGAACGAGGCGAAGTTGATATCGCGGTACATATCGAAGGCGAGGCTTTGACGCTGAAAAAGCAAGGGGCGCCTGTTGATGTCTGGGAATGGGATAGCAAGCCAATTCTGACTCAGACCAAAACCATCAGCCGGTATTCGGATCCGATGCAGAAACGGCTTGCGCTTGCCCTGTTGAACCGCACGCTTTCGCCAGATTTCCTTGAGCCATTTGGCGAGGAATTCTTGTGGCGTCCGACCAATGGCAAAGCCGCCATGCCCTCCGCGCTTGCTGCCGAAGGGGCGACTAATACGGCTGACGCTGTATCCGCCTATTGGGTTCCAGACTGGGATTTCTTCGTGGAAAACAAGGCCGACATTACCGACAGGTTGAACCAGATCTTCGGTCTTTAAAAAATCATGACCGGGGGCATTGGTTCCCGGTCACGCCCTAAGGAAATCTGATGGTTTATGTAGAATTCAGCACGATCTCGAAACACTTCGGCACTTCGGTTGCCGTCGCGGATTTGGATCTGCAAATCGAGCAAGGTGAATTCTTTTCGCTGCTTGGGCCCTCTGGCTGCGGTAAGTCCACTACACTACGCATGTTGGCTGGGTTCGTGAAGCCGACCACAGGCCAAATCCGTGTCAATGGACGCAATGTGACGGCCTTGCCGCCAGAGGCCCGCGACATCGGAATCGTATTCCAGAATTACGCAATTTTCCCGCATATGACCGTCTTTGACAACATTGCTTTCGGCCTTGTTGAACGCAAGTTGCCACGCGCCGAAATTAAGCAAAAAGTTGATGCTGCATTGGCCGAAGTC
>Ga0181566_10004358_pt1 | contig 11515 bp, 16 predicted proteins | sample 101ome_15_FD_133762 | JGI IMG/M metagenome (GOLD analysis project Ga0181566, IMG submission 133762) | Coastal salt marsh microbial communities from the Groves Creek Marsh, Skidaway Island, Georgia - 101402AT metaG (megahit assembly) | ecosystem: Environmental > Aquatic > Marine > Intertidal... | reverse complement strand
GTAATAGAAGAACTTGGCCCAAGAAAAGCAGAGCTAAAAAATATGGAACCAGACGGAAAAGGAAGAGTAAAGTTAGAATTTATGGCACCTTCAAGAGGCATTATAGGCTTCAGATCACATTTTTTAACAATTACTAGCGGTACTGGGATTATGACAAGTGTATTTGATCATTATGGGCCTGTAAAAAAAGGTGAGATTGCAAAAAGAAGTAATGGTGTTATGTATGCTATGACTGCAGGAAAGACATTAGCCTATGCATTATTCAATTTACAAAATCGAGGAAAACTTTTTCTTGGTCATGGTCAAGAGGTTTATGTAGGTCAAATTGTAGGCTTGCATTCAAGAGACAACGATTTACCAGTCAATCCTACAAAAGCAAAACAGTTAACCAACATCAGGGCTGCCGGAACAGATGAAAATTTAATCCTAGTACCTCATATAAAACACACTTTAGAACAAGCTTTAGAATTTATTGAAGATGATGAGCTGGTAGAGGTTACTCCTAAATCTATTAGATTGAGAAAAAAAGGAAAAGTAAGAACATAAAAATCAAATCAAATAAGATAATATATTTTTATAAATTTCTTACTTAATTTAATTAGATAGAGCAAGACATATCATTGCCACAACATAGTGGTGATTTTATCTTTCCGTTAAAATTTGAACACTCTGGCTGTTTGCATTGAGATATTCTAACTTGAGAGCCATCATCCAAATCTAATAAACCATCCTGTAATGGATTATCACACTCGCCACAAGATGTTTTAACTGACATTCCACACTCATTACATTTATAAATTGACATAAATAAAGACTAATCATTTCTAGATTTACTGTAAAGAGTTATACCTAAAAAAATAAATTTAAATGCTCTGCATTGCCTTCAGCATTTTTAATTAATCATAAATTTATTAACTATTAAACTTCTGATAACATAAATCTATGAAGAATCTCGTTGTAATATTTTTGTTTTGTTTTTCACTGAATGTTCTTGTTGAGGAAGAGGATTTAAGAGAAGAAAACTACTACAAATATAATTATCTAGGTATTGATGCCATTAGCACAGAAAATACCGAAGTAGGCTTAAGAATGTCTTTATCTCTTCCTGGGCCTTTGTATATTGTTCTAGAGAGAAAAACAGAAGGCGTTAATAAAGAATTAAATGATTACGAAAGGATTATTGATGGCATTAGACTTGGGGTTCATTCAGGAATAGGTGATATTTTTAGTAATATGTCAGCAAGCGGCATCAGTTTACAAATAAAAAATATATTTGATGTATATACCGAATTCGGAATAAAAAATGTTGAGTTTGACGATAAAGATTATTTATTTTCAGAAAATGAAGCTCAAGCCAACCTTATTGCAGGCATTAGATTTGGCAATAGTAATGGTTGGGAGGGTAAGTTTTTTGTTGACTATTCAAAAGATTTTAATCTTATTCAAAGTGAATGTCCGCCTGAGGAAGTATGTCCTGCAGTCGTTAAGTTTGAGCTTGAAGAAAGGTCTGATCAAAGATTCGGAGCTGGCGTTTTGTATAATATTAATAAATATAGTGCTGTAACACTTGAAATGTCTTCGAGCAAAATTCTAGATAATAATTTTAAATTAGGCTATCAAATTAACTTTTAGCAAACTTTCGTAGGTAAGCTACTGAATGGGTTTTAAAAGAATATTCTCCAACTTGTTTAAACCCAAGAGAGGAATGAAAATCTAAAGATACTTTATTTATGGGTTGAATATTAACTTCACAGCAAACTGGAATATTATATTTTTTTACAGTATCAAATAGATGTTGGTATACATATTTTCCAATTCCTTTATTTCTATTGCCCTTCTTAACAACGACTCGGTCTATATATAAAAATTTTCTTTCAAGTTTTGAAAAAAACTTATAATTTAACGATTGATAATCTTTTTTTTCTCTGAGGCAAATAATAAAACCAATAACCTTGTTTTTTTTAGAAAAATATAAAGCATCTGAACTCATATTTATTAATTCTTGAAGCATATTTATAGATGATAAGCTTCCAACTTCTGGAGTATTTTCTTGATTTAGTTTGTAAAGACTTTCAATCAAGTCTTTTGACATAGATTGCTTGATATCTAATATTTTAATTTCTTTAATTAAGTGCAAAATTTATGAAGTTATTGATGTAAAAATTTTGGTTTAAGTTTAATAGTTTTCAGGCCGCTTAGCTTGATACTGCATAAAATAATTCCTTATCCATTCTAAGTCTTTTTCTGTATCTCCCGATGGTTCGTAGAATTTATCTAGAAAAATTCTTTTTTTACCAAAATCAAAGGCACCAAGAAAAATTTGTCCCTCAACTGCTTTAGAAATTCTTAAAAAGCCTGATTTCATCTTTTCAGTTTTTGCTCTTGTACCCTCTGGAGCCATAGCTATTAATGACCCATTTAACTTTTTCATATTTTGAATAGCAATATCAGTTAAACCTGCGCCAGGTTTTGTTTTGTCAACGGGTATGCCTCCCATATATTTTAAGAATTTGCCAAGTATGGGTTTGTTGAAAAGGCTATGTTTTCCAAAAAAAGAAACTTTTGCATCTAATCCCAATATTGCAGCAAATCCGAAAATACCGTCCCAGTTAGATGTATGAGGCCCTGCAATAATTATTACATTTTGATTGCCCTTTACTGATGGAACAAAACCATCAACTTTCCAACCGAATAACCTTAAAAAACATTTAGCCACCCATTGAACTATTTTAGGTCGTGATGCCCAATATCTAGCAGGAATTTGTTTCCTTGAAACTATATTATTTTTATTGGCATCCATTAAACTAATTTTGTCTTCTATCTTTAATGAAATAGGGTAAGTACATTGCATAACAAATTAAAATTGCTGCTATGTATAAATCAATAATGTGAAATGGCTCATTTCTCATAAATGAGGTTATGTTGTCTCCAACTGGTTTTTCAGCTAAAAACCAATAATTAGTTCCTAGGACATAATTCATAAAATAAGTAAAAATTAGCAGAACCGAAGCATATAAAAGAGCTTTCAATACGTCATTGATATATGGTCTTTGCTCATTAATTACCATGGCATATGTAACTCCTAGAAGGATCATTGTGTGGCCAATTTGGCTTTGGATGTATCCTACATATGGAAAACCATATATTGTATCTGGAGTTAGAATTGACATCCCTCCACCAGCTATTCCAAAAAAGAAAGCAAAAACAAAAAAATTCCTATTTTGCGTTAAAAAATAAAGAATAATTGCCATAGTTGAAAAATCGCAAAGGTGAAGCGGCAAACCTTCTTGCCATTGATTTGAAAGTATCCCCTCTCTATAAAAATCCATCCCTTGGTTAATTAACAAAACAAATATGATGAAATTCATCAAATTTTTTTTATGCTTTAATGACTTATTTGCAAAATATTTTGGGACGAAAACTATAATAAATAAGCTTAATAAAACAGATATTACATGAGATGGACTCAGTAAAACTAGCTCATTCATTCTGAAAAAAATCTTACTTATGGGGACTCTGGAAGAGAACCATAATCTAATTCTTCATATGGATTTTGTTCGCCAATAGCATCAGGATGAACAACTGCAATATCTATATCACTTCCAAGATCTCCTACAATGAAGCCGCTAACTGTATCACGAGGTGATATATATATTGTTGCAAACCTGCCGCTTTTTGTGTACACAAGAGTTACCTCTTCTCCCACCTTAGATGACACCAACTGCCAGCCAGTTGAGAGAGTCTCAGTTCCATAAAAAATTAAATTTTCAGCAGGGCTGTAACCAGATTTCAATATAATTCTTCCAGAAATAGCTTCTCCAGTTCCCAGCAAAACAGTTGGAGCTTTAATGATTTCAGCATCTTCTGGTAAAGGTAAGTCCTCAAGCAGGAATGCGATTACCTTTCTTTGATTTGCCTGATATTCATCAGTTATTATGGCGCACCCTGAAAAAATTAATAAAGCAAAAAACGAAGTTAAAAGATTTTTTATTTTCATGATTAAGTAGTATTACACTATTTTTAATTAATTTAAATGTAAATATATACTTGGCTGAACTTATTATCAATAAAAATCAACTTAGGAACATAGCCGTTGATCAATAAATTCTTTAGATTTTATCTCATCTAATTAATGGGTAAACTACTTTAAGATGCAGAAGCTATTTATCTTTAAATATTTTTATACTTATTTTGTTTTTGCTTCCCCTGAAGACCTAAAAATTGGCCAAAATAATTGAGTTAATGCAGATACCTCTGATAAATTTTCAACCCCAACTTCTTTTGGATATTTTCTAGTTATTTTTGCGGTCCCAAATATAATATCCCATAGAAATAATAAATTTCCATAATTGCCTTTGTAATGAGTATTCTCATCACTAAGATGCTTTCCATGATGCATCCAATGAGTCGAAGGTGTTGATATGACCCTTTCAAGTACCCACATAATTGGACTCATCCACTTTATTTCATAGAGTTTTTTATCCCACCTCAAGTCTGTATGGGCCCCGTAAATTACTGCTTGCTTTAGTACAATGTAAAATGCATAAACCCAGCCTGATCCTAAATAAAAGAGAACGCCTGCAAACCAAAGTCCTGGCATTAATAAATAGTATAAAAGAGCATTTCTATATACAACTCTTATTGATAGGTACTCAGAATCATGATGTGCCCTATGGAGGTTGTATAAAATAGGTACATTATGACAAGTTCTATGCCACCAGTATTGTGTTAAGTCATCAAATATTAAAAGTAACCCAAATATCGCAAAAAACCCCCAATCGGAAATTAATCCTTTAGTTGATGGAAAAAATATTTCAGTTAATCCATAGCCAAAGCCAAACACTAAAGGCAAGACAAGAAAATTTAATTGAAAGAAGCCAAATAATTCAACCACTCCGTCTTTGGGTCTTTGATTATGTTTACTAAAAAAATTTGTAAATACTATTTCTAAAGCCACAAGCCCAAAAAATAAAGCCAAAATAATGATTTGATATGTTTCCATTATGTTTTAAAGAATCTTATGTTTACCCTGAAGTATTTCTAAATACATTTTATGATCACCAATGAAACTCCAAAAAGGATATTTAAAAGTTGCTGGTTTGTTTTTTTCTACAAAAAAATGCCCTATCCAGGCAAAACCATATCCAGCTAACAGCGAATACAGCAGATAAATGAAATCAAAAGTCATAAAAAATCTTACATAAAGATAGATAGCTATCGTAGTGCCAATAAAATGTAATAGTTTTGTTGTTTTATTGCTGTGTTCGGTTAAATAATAAGGATAAAAATCTTTAAAATTCGTGTATCTTTTCATATAAATCCCCTGAAAGAACTATTAAGATAACTCTAATCTGTCAGAGAAACAATATTAATTACTCTAGTAATCTTATTTCATTTTTTAGAGAAGACTCAAGAATATTTTTAGATAGACAAGTTCTGTAAGGTTCGGCTCCATATGCAGGTGTACCAACTAAAATTAATTTAGGTTCATTGGTTTTAAAATCCCATCTTGTTCCTGTTTCAATGGATGTAAATTGATAATTTGAAATAATCTGAATTTCTGAAGAATCTTCATTTAATGGTCTGGCATTTATGATTGTTTTGATACCAAGTGATGCATCAAAAATTCTTGAAATGTAATTTACATATAATTCATCATTCATCATTCCGCAATCAATATAGTCTTGAATATTTTCAGGATTAATTTCAAAGGTTGCTTGTTTTTTATTCTTATTAATACTGAGCATGCTGTTTTCAAGAAGATTTATCTTAGATATTTTTGACCAAAAATCATTTACTTCAAGATTTATATGTAATTTGTTATCAAACAATTCTTTTTCCAAGGGAGGAGTGTATATGTTTTCTTGGGGTGGCTCTTGGCAAGAATATATTAGCAAAGTGCAAATGACCAAATATTTTTTTTGCATTTTTAATTTATACTTTTTGCTATCGATCTGAATATTGCTACATGAGCTGCTTTTGAATATTCTTTTTCAGCAGTAAACCTATGATTTGAAGATGTTTTTGCTATAACAATATTTTTAATTGGGTCTACATATATGTACTGATTATAAATACCTGATGCAGTAAAGTCTGTATCAGGAAATCCAGGCACCCACCATTGAAAACCATATCCCCACGGTGAAGATGAAAGCTCATGTTCTCCTGGTATTAGATGAGAAGCATCTGTTTCATGTGATGCATCAACCCATTCAGATGGGACGATCACCTCTCCATTCCATTTGCCTCTATTTGCGTACAATAGTCCAAACTTTGCATAATCTCTTAATGTTGCATTAAGCCCGCCTAGAGCCATTTCAATACCGTTGTTATCTACAATAAAATAAGCTTCATCCTCCATTCCAATTTTGTTCCAAATCTTTTCATATAAGTAGTCTTTTAAGGGCATGCCTGTTACTTCTGCAAGCAAGAATCCTAAAATTTGAGTGTCAATGCTTACATAGTGATGATAAGTTCCTGGCTCTTTTTCTCTTTGGAGGGTTTTAGCAAAATCTCTAAAAGAAGAACCTTTCAGAATGGTTCTTCCATATCTATTTATGTCAGAGTTAGGATCAGCATAATCCTCATTCCATTTAACACCTGAAGACATCTGCAAAATATCTTTAATGCGCACTCCCTCATATCCTGTCCCATTAAAATCAGATAAATATTTTGTGATAGGGTCTTCTATACTATCTATTAAGCCTTCATGATAAGCAATGCCGACTAAAGCTGAAACAAATGACTTGGTGACCGAAAAAGCTATGTGTTGACTGTCTGGCGTATTACCATTCCAATAATTTTCATATAATAAATCACCCTTGTACAAGACCATTAAACCGTCAGTCTTAAAATGTGATAACCCTTGCTCGAGGTTTACTTCTTCTCCCTCAAAATAATATGTATCAGGGAGCTTAAAATCTTTTCTAGTAAAAGTGTGAGGGCTGTCCGAAGATGGTATACGCTCAGAGATTGGAAAAATCTTATCTATATTTATGAAGTTACTTGCAATTTTATCCTCGTTATAAAGATTTGCTAACTTATAGAGCCTTAACGCCTTTGGCGCATAAAAAACAGACGCAAAAATTAATAGAATAAAAAGAATAATAAAAACTGTCTTGGTCATTTATTTTTTATTCTTGGAAAAGTATACATAGTGCAGATTTTATTTCCTGATGGATCTAGCAAATATGCCAAATAATATTTTATACCCATGCCCTCTCTTATGCCTGGCGGATCACATAATTCTGCATCAGCTCCACCAGCATTTCTACCAGCTTCATACCATGCATTAATCATTTCAGGACTACTAGCATGGAATCCAATAGTTGCTCCATTGCCGTGACTTGCATCCTGATTATTAATTGGTTCAGTAATTAAAAAACTATTTTTATGATCAATAAAATATATATATCTTTTTCTATTGTCATGTCCTAATGTTAATTTTCCAGGCCTAGCACCAAGAGTACCAAGTGTCGCATCGTAAAAAATTTTTGATTTCTCAATATCAGTTGCTCCGAGCATTACGTGACTAAACATATGAACTTCCCAAATTATTTTTTATAAAATAATACTACGTCTTTAGTAATAATTTCACAATGCCAATTCCTTTGCTGAGCTATAACCTCAAACGTTTCTTCAGCATAGAATACGACATGGGTTGGGTCCCTTCTATAGTGCCAAGAGTCAAAAGCTTCTTGGGTTGGTAAAAAGGACGTCATAACACCAAGCCATCCCTTTTTTTTAAGCAATTTATTAATAAGATCAAATTCTTTTTTTGGATTAAAAAAATGTTCGGCTGTCTCTGTACAGGTTATGAAGTCGTATTTTTTTGAAAAAATATCTTCATTTGGGAAAAAAAATGGATCATAAAGATCTATTGAATAATTATTACTTTTAAATATGTCTGCTAAAGCAGGCCCATGACCACAACCAAAATCTAACCCCTTTGCAGTTACTTTAATTTTTTTCATTAAAGGATTTGAGAGTTTAGATAAAAAATTTCTGTAACCCATATCTTCAATAATATTCTCATGCTCCAAATATCTTTTCTTTTCTAAATCCTTATCAATAAAATGTTTTTGATCTAAGAACTTTGTGCAGCATGAATTACAGTGCCAGTAATTTAAATTATCTGATGTCTGAAATGGCTCAGTTTGATTACTATTACAAACTACACAATCTTGAATATTCATATATGATTTTTTAGCTTCAATTAATTTTCAAGTCTTTCAAAAGAATTATTCTTTTATCATATAATCTTACATCCGATAATGCCTGAAATAATTTTTAATAAATGAAGAAAGCTTCAATCAAAGATAAAGTAAAAACTTTTGATGCCATATTAAACAACATCCTTGAGCTGTTAGATTCTGATTCTCAACAATTTATTTATCTCACTGGAGCAGCTGGAACTGGTAAAACTACATTAATTGAAAAAGTTTTAGATAAAAATAACCTTAAAAAAATCGTTGTTGCTCCAACTGGAGTTGCTGCGCTTAATATTGGGGGTAGCACAATAAATTCTGCCTTTAGAATAGGTTTTGATATTTTTCCTCAGATTCAAGAAACTAATGATCCTAGATTTAAAAAGTTGCTAAAAAAACTAGAGTTATTAATTATTGATGAAATTTCTATGGTTAGGGCTCCAATGCTTGATGCCATATCCGAAACTTTAAAACTTCATAGAAACTCTACAGAGCCTTTTGGTGGCATTCATGTTTTAGCATGTGGAGATCTTTTTCAGCTTCCACCAGTGGTAAAAGATAGTGAAATTGATGTTATTGATGAAAAATATGAATCCGTATACTTTTTTAGCTCTAATAGTTTTAAAGAAATAGATAGTCCAGCTTTCTTTGAGCTCACATATTCCTTTAGGCAAAGTGAAGATGAAGACTTTTATTCTTTACTTAATAATATAAGACTTGGCGAAAATCTTTCTGAAACTATTAATAGTATTAATAGAAGATGTTTTAATCCAGAACTAGAAAATGAATCCTCATTAATAATTACAACCAGAAAATATAGAGCTGATCAAATTAATGAAGAAATGTTGAATCTTATTGATGGGCCCGCTACATCTGCTAGGTCTGAAGAACTTGGTGAGTTTAATGATAATGACCTTCCTGCGCCAAGAAATCTAAGAATAAAAAAAGATGCAAAAGTAATGTTTATTAAAAATGATAGTGAGGGGAGATGGGTTAACGGAACTATAGGAGTGGTTACAAACTGTTCTGATAAAAAAGGAAAATTCATAAGAGTACAAGTTGGTGACGAAATTTTTAAAGTTAAAAGAGAAGAGTGGAATAAAATTAAATATGTTTACGACGAATACAATGATGAGATGGAAGAAGAGATAGTTTCATCTTTTAAACAATTTCCATTAAAGCTTGGTTGGGCAGTGACTATTCACAAGGCTCAAGGACTAACTTTAGAAAGTTGTTCAATTGATCTTGGTAATGGAGCTTTTGCTACGGGCCAGACATACGTAGCTTTAAGTAGATGTAAAACTCTTAATTCAGTTAATTTATATCAAGAGCTTAAAGAAAAAGACGCTTTAGTAGATTCAGCTATAAAAGACTTCCATAAAATATACTTTAAGCCTTCTTCTTAATTTTTCTGAGATATAAAAAGCCAAAGAATATGGTAAAAATAAATGCTTTAGTTTTCCCATGAGGAGAGCGAATAATCAAATTTTTATATATGATGCATTCAATAAAATGAATAAAAAACCAGGCAGAAATAAAGAAATAAAATATGTCCATAGAAGGAATTATAGGAATCTTAATAAAAAAATAACACCTATTCTTTATTTAACTCAGTTACAAATATTTCTATAGGGAGATCATACTTTTTGATAACATGCATCAGCTGTGAATGATAATCTTTATTACTCTTCTTTCTTTTAATGAATAAAATGCCCGGCTTTCTATCTGTAGCATCGGCATAATGCAACGCCTGACCTATTGCTTCTTTCCAATTGTAATCATACTCAGCCTCTATGGCATAATCTTTTGTAAGACAATCAACGTATGTACCATTTTTAGTTCTATATTCATCATAACCACCAATGCTTAAACACCATTCATGATTAATGTCTCGTTCAGATGACAATAAAGTTAAAGGCATTATTGCTAAAAAAAGAAGTTTTTTCTTCATAAATAATAAATTTTGCATCATTATAATATAAACGATATAATTTTTTTTTAAACATTTTGGAGTGTTGATATGAATTACAAAAACTATTTATTAATAGCATTGTTTTCAGTATCCTCAATAGTTACTGCTAATGAGGTTAAGTGGGGAGTCTCGCTGGGCTATGAAAACATTGACTACGGCCTTACCCTTGAAAACCAAGATCCAGGATTATCTTCTTCAGGTTTTACTGGTGATAATGCGATTGTAGAAGGATCTATGAGTTATGGCGCTTTAGCATTGGGCTTTGATGTCAGAGTTGGCAAGCACAGTCTATCAATTAAAAATTCTAATGGTGAAGCTGATGATTTAATGCCAGGTGCTGACTATCCAACAGCTGGCTGGTCGCATACAGACACCAATGATAGAAGTGAAACATCAGTTAACTATTCATATAAAATTAATGGTAATTGGAGTTTTGCTGCTGGTTTTTATTCTGGTGAAAATGAGATGGAATTTACTAATAATAGAACCTATGTATACTCGGATCCACAATGGTATTATGACTGGAATGACGTAGAAGCAGGAAAACAAACTGCATCATCAGAAGGACTATACCTAGCTGGAGTCTATCAGGATAAAATCACAGATCAGTTATTCTGGTTTGCAAAAGTTGGTTACCAGGCTAGTGACTTTGAAGTTTCTCAAAAATATGAATATTCAGAGACCGCCATTCTCAATCAATATGGCGCATCAGATCCTTACAATTACACTCAAGAAGAAATAAATACTCTCTTTGGAGGTTCAAATACATTTGCATGGGATGTTAATTACATGATGGAGTCTTCAGGATCTGCTGCGGTCTTGGGTCTAGGGCTTGTCTACGTTTTAGCGCCGACTGATACAATAACATTAGGTATTGAAAGAAAAGCTTTTTCATACGATCCAGGTGAGGTAATGTTATATAATTATGCTGGCAAAAGTGTCGGAAACTTAGAATCAGTTGGAGATATAGATTCTGAAGATGCTGAAACATTTGATGAAGAAGCGGACTACATTACGTTAACCTATAGACATCAATTTTAATTTTACTTTAAAAATCCCGCGTATAAATCATATACGCGGGTCACTAATTTGATATGTTAAGAAAACTTTGTCTTATTAGTCTTTTATGTGTATCGGCATTTGCTCAAACTAAAGAGTATTATGTTATAACAAATGATACTTCTAACTTAAATACTATTATTTTAGATGCATTGTCTAAAGGTCCACTTAAGGGAAAATCTATTAAAAACCTTTCTCAAGAAGATTTAGTTTCATGTACCCAAGAAGATACATGTATTGAAAAAGTATCTTCAATTAATCCCTCAGCAAAAGTTAT
>Ga0181566_10004357_pt1 | contig 11516 bp, 7 predicted proteins | sample 101ome_15_FD_133762 | JGI IMG/M metagenome (GOLD analysis project Ga0181566, IMG submission 133762) | Coastal salt marsh microbial communities from the Groves Creek Marsh, Skidaway Island, Georgia - 101402AT metaG (megahit assembly) | ecosystem: Environmental > Aquatic > Marine > Intertidal zone... | reverse complement strand
CTTCGATCCCGAAAAGATGAGCAGCCTTGCCAAACGCGCGATCCAAGCGCGGCGTTTGACCCTTGATAATCGCTCGCTCAGGCGGGAACTCAGCGATGGCACAGGGATCATGCGCCGCTTGGTGGGCACAAGCCCCGCGATGGAACGGTTGCGCGAGGATATTCTCGACTTTGGCCAAGCCGATGGTCATGTCCTGATCACCGGCGAGACGGGCACGGGCAAAACCCTTGTCGCCCATGCCCTGCACGCGGTCGGCCCCCGTGCGGGCAAACCCTTTGTCACCGTCACCTGTGGCGCGCAGGACGAGGCGCAGTTGCGCAGCCTGATCTTTGGCGCAGAAGAAAACGATCTGGCCCGCCCCGCCCTAGAGGCCGCACGCGGCGGCACATTGGTGCTTGAGGATGTCGAAACCCTCAGCGATGCGCTGCAGGCGCGGCTGCTGTCGGCTTTGGACGAGGCGCAAAGCGCGGGCCGCGATCTGCGCATCATTGCCATTTGTAACGGGGCCGAAGGGGCCGCGGGGTGTGAGGCGGCGCTCAGGCCCGATCTGTTTTTCCGCTTGGCCGCGATGCGCATCGCGCTGCCCCCCTTGCGGCAGCGGGGCGAGGATGTGCTGACACTGTTCGCACAATTCGCTGAAAATTACGCCGAAGAATACGGCACCGAGCCAATCCACCCCAATGCCCAAGAGGCCGCGCAAATGTTGCAGGCCCCATGGCCTGGAAACCTGCGTCAATTGCTGAACTTGGCTGAACGCGCCACGCTGCAAGCCCGCCGTGGCGCGGCCTCGGTCACGGCGCTGTTGATGAACGACACAACCGAGGTGGTGCCGCAGGATATGGGCGAGGGCAAACCCCTCAAAGAATATGTCGAGGCGTTCGAGCGGATGCTGATCGACAACACCATGCGCCGCCACCGCGGCTCCATCGCCGCCGTGATGGAAGAACTCAGCCTACCAAGACGCACCCTGAACGAGAAAATGGCGAAATACGGGTTGAGTAGGTCGGATTATTTGTGAGGGGGGGCAAAGGGCTCTATGGGCGGATTGCAGCCATGCGGCGGCGCGGCATGGACGCGATCACGATTGGCGGCTTTGGGCCGATCGCCGACCAAAATGATTTCATTTACATACATCGTTGCCCATCCCCCCCAAAAAAACCCATTGCCCTCTTCCCCGCTCTGCCTCTATGGTAAACGTGATGATCTAGCGGTTTGAGCCAGCTGGACATCTGCAAAGTTTATCTGCCCCCTTCTTGAAGCGCGTCCGAAAACCCGCGCGGGAGAGAGGGCAGTATGCCAAAGCCTGACCGCCGCCCTTGTGCTGCCCTCAGGCCCATCTAACCCCCGCGCAAGCGGGACATAATGGGAGAGGCGCGGGCGAGTGCACGCGCAGCTTCGGAGATAAATCGCGATGAAACGCGTGCAGATCAGCCAAGTGAGTGACGGGTTGGCCCATGCCGCGCCCGCCCATCCTGCTGTCCGCGTCATCGCCCTTTCAGGACAATATCCCCCTCTCACGCGACCCTCTGGGGTGCGCGCAGCGCGGGGATGTGCAAGGAACCCATGGCAAATAAAATGCTTATCGATGCCACCCACGCGGAGGAAACCCGCGTTGTTGTGGCAGATGGAAACAAGGTCGAGGAATTCGATTTCGAGTCGCTGAATAAGCGACAACTGGCAGGAAATATCTATTTGGCAAAGGTGACGCGGGTTGAGCCCTCGTTACAGGCGGCCTTTGTGGATTATGGCGGCAATCGTCATGGTTTCTTGGCCTTCTCGGAAATTCATCCCGATTATTACCAAATCCCCAAAGCGGATCGTGAGGCGCTTTTGGCCGAGGAGCGGGAGTTGGCCGCCGAGGCCGAAGCCGATGAGGAGGAGAAATCCGCCCCCAAACGCCGCCGCTCGCACCGCCGCAAATCCTCGGACACTCGTGCAGAGGCCGCCGCAGGTGATGCGATTGCCACAGGCGAGGTTAGCACGCCCTCAGGCATGGATGTGATTGATCTGGACGCTGAGGCTGAATCTGAGGCGGAGGCAGATGAGGCGCTTGATGCGGCCCTCACTGACACGGCCGCCCCTGAGAGCGCTGCCGATACTGAGGTTGAGGCCGATATCGAAGATTGCGCATCTGACGAGGACGCCACCGCCCCCGCCGAGGCCGAAACCATCGCCGATGATGATGATCACGAAGATATTCGTCCTGCCCGCAAACCGCGCGCGCGCAAATATAAAATCCAAGAAGTGATCAAAGTGCGCCAGATTATTCTGGTGCAGGTCGTCAAAGAGGAACGCGGCAATAAAGGCGCGGCCCTGACCACCTATCTCAGCCTCGCTGGGCGCTATTGTGTTTTGATGCCCAATACCGCGCGCGGTGGCGGGATCAGCCGCAAGATTACCAATATTTCGGATCGCAAAAAGCTAAAGGAAATCGCGCAATCGATGGAGGTGCCGCAGGGCGCGGGTCTGATCATCCGCACCGCGGGCAGCCAACGTACCAAGGCCGAGATCAAGCGCGATTACGAATATTTGCAGCGCCAATGGGAACAGGTGCGCGAATTGACCCTGCGCTCGATTGCGCCTGCGCCAATTTATGAGGAAGGTAATCTGATCCACCGCTCGATCCGTGATCTCTATAATCGCGATATTGACGAGGTGTTGGTTGAAGGCGAGGCGGGGTATCGCCAAGCCAAGGACTTCATGAAAATGATCATGCCGTCCCATGCCAAAAACGTGAAACATTATGCGGACAGTCTGCCGCTTTTTGCGCGCTATCAGGTCGAGGGTTACTTGGCCGATATGTTCAACCCTGTCGTGCAGCTCAAATCGGGCGGCTATATCGTCATCGGCATCACCGAGGCTTTGGTTGCGGTTGATGTGAACTCGGGGCGCGCGACCAAGGAAGGCTCGATTGAGGAAACCGCGCTTAAGACCAATCTTGAGGCTGCCGAAGAGGTGGCGCGCCAAGTGCGTCTGCGCGATTTGGCGGGTCTGATTGTGATCGACTTCATCGATATGGATGATCGGCGCAACAATTTGGCAGTGGAAAAGCGGCTGAAAGATCGCCTCAAAACCGATCGCGCGCGCATTCAGGTTGGGCGTATCTCAGGCTTTGGCCTGTTGGAAATGTCGCGCCAACGTCTGCGCCCTGGGATGTTGGAGGCCACGACACAGCCCTGCCATCACTGCCACGGCACGGGGCTTGTGCGTTCTGATGACAGTCAGGGCCTATCGATCCTGCGCCAGTTGGAAGAGGAAAGCACCCGCCGCCGCTCGCGCGAGTTGTTGTTGACTGCGCCCGTGGGCATTGTGAATTTCATTATGAACCAAAAGCGCGAATATCTCGCTGATCTCGAGGCGCGCTATGGGGTTTCGATCCGTGTCGAGGCCGATCCTTCGATGATCACGCCCGATTATCGGATTGAAAAATTCAAAACAGCCACCCGCCGCATCGCCCCTGCAAGCCCTGTTGTTTCGATGGATGCAGGGCTGATGGAGGAAATCGAAGCCGCTGAAGCCGAGGCTGTGGATGAGATTGATATCACCGAGGCACCTGAGGCAGACCGCCCCGAGGCACAAGGCGAAGAGGGCGAGGGCAAGAAACGCCGCCGCCGCCGCCGTGGTGGCCGTGGCCGCCGCCGCAATCGGGGCGAGGGGGACGAGGCTCGCACAACCGAGGAGGGCACTGAGGCCCCAGAGGTTGCAGAACAGAGTGCAGGCGCGTCTGAGGCTGATGCCTTGCCCGCAGCGGAGGCAGACGCCACCCCCAAAGTTGAGGAAAAGCCAAAGCGCCGCCGCAGTCGCAAGCCGACCAAATCTGACGCATCGGCGGAGACGGTAGCCGCGCCAGAACCATCTGATCCCACTGCAGAAGCAGCGGTAGATGCAGCGGTGGAAGAGGCCCCAAAACCAAAGCGCCGTGGTCGCAAAACCAAGGCCGAAAAAGCCGCTGAAGAGGCCGCTGCGGTAACGGAATCGGTGGCTGAGGCCGAAAATGCCCCAGAGCCTGCGGAAGAGGCACCGAAGCCCAAGCGGGCCACGCGCAGCCGTAATACCCCTGCGAAAAAGGCCGAACCTGTGGCCGAGGTGCCATCTGCGCCAGATGTGGATGTCGCGGCGGTGTCTGCGCCACAGGCCGCAGAACCTGCGCCTGAGGGGCCAAAGAAGCGCGGGTGGTGGTCACGCGGCTAACCGACCCGATCAAGATAAAACGGGCAGGGGAAACCCTGCCCGTTTTTCATTTTCACGCTAAGCGTTTGTTCAGTTTGCGTTGCGCTCAGTTGCAATCGCCGCCTCAATCTGGTCGCGCGGCAAGGCCCCGCGCAAGAGCCCCGTTTCCAGCACGAAAGTTGGCGTGCCGGAAATATTCAGCGCACGGGCCAATTCGTAATTGAGGCTGATTGTTGCATCGATTTGCGGGTTGTTGATTTCGGCCACGATGGCCGCGTGATCAAGACCCAGCCCTTCGGCGGTGGCCTGCAATGACCCTTCGCTGACCTCGGCCCGCATCACCATCATCGCATCATGAAGCGCGCGATAGGCTTCATCACCCAATGCGATTTTGGCCGCAATCGCATAGCGTGAGGCCAAGAGCGAGGCATCGCCCAAAATCGGAAACTCTTTGACAATAAAGCGGATGTTCCCATCTGCCTCAAGCATGGCTTCGATATCGGGGAAGGCACGTTTACAATAGCCACAGCGATAATCAAGAAACTCGATTAGGGTCACATCACCCTCGGGGTTGCCGCCAACATAATCATAGGGTGAGGCGAAAATCGCGTCAGAATTGGCCGCGATAATCTGGGATTCAGCCTGCGCCTCTGCGGCCGCTTGACGCTCGTCTAGAATGTCGAAGGCCTCCATCAGCACTTCGGGATTATCCAGCAGATAGGCGCGGATTTCCGCGCGAAACGCTGCGCGTTCTGTCTCGCTCATGGCATCGATGTCAAATGCTGTAGCGGGATTGAGGGCGCCAAGTGTTAGGCCAAGCGCCAAGATCAGGCTTTTCGGGGAAGGGGTCATCGCGCATCCTGTCAGTCGTTTTTCGTTCCAGCCACACGTAACACATCTTGCGCCCGAAGCCACCCGCTTGACCCTTGGGGCAAGAGGCCTGTGGCACGGCGGGCATGAAGGGCGGCGGTTTCAAAATCTCCCTCCAAGGCCGCGCGTTCTGCGGTGGCCCATGCGGCCATACCATCTTGGCCATCGCGCGCATAGGCCATAGCCAAATCTCGCATAAGCCGCGCGTTGCGCCGTTCGCGGGCAAAGGCGGCCTCTAGCACCGCCAAGGCCTCGGCATTGCGCGCGGGGCTGTCGGGCGCAAGAAGGGCACGACCATATCCCGCTAAAATCAGACCTGCATCAGGGGACATCTGGATGGCCCGTTCATAGGCCACAATCGCCGCGTCATACCGGCGGTTTTCAAATAGAACCTGTGCATATAGCTCTTGGTAATAGAGGTCTGCGGGGTGGTTTAGGATCAACCGCTCTAACTCACGCAAGGCGGCATCGCCTTCGGAATTGCGGTGATAGGCCACTGCGCGGCGCATTGTTGCGATCTCTGAGGGGTCATTTCCCACCTGCGCAAATGTCCAAGAGGGTGGGTTCAGAAAGGCTGCTAATTTCCCCTTGCTACGATCAAACCAATATTGCGCTTCGCTGTCAGGGGGTGGGGCCGTGCCGCCGTCAAAATTTGCGACCAATCGCAGACGATCGCGGGTCAGCGGGTGGGTGCGCACATAGGGGTCTTTGCGGTCAGTTGAGAGTAACTCTTGCCCTGCAAAGCGATCTAGGACGCGCGCCATTGCGGTGGGGTCAACGCCTGCGCGCTCGAGATATCTAAGGGCGGCGGCATCCGCGCTCACCTCTTCGGCGCGGGTATGTGAGAAAAAGACGCGCTGCGCGCTTGAGGCCATACCTGCCGCAACGCCCGCGCCTGCACCCGCATCCCCCGTGACGCCTGCGGCCAGCAGACCTGCCACCAAACCCAGCCGCGATGCACCGTTCATCGTGTCGGCATTCTCGGGGCGGCGGGCCAAATGCCCGTTGGCAATATGCGCGGCCTCATGGGCCAAAACGGCCTGCAATTCGGCAGGCTCGTCCAAGGCCATCATCAGCCCCGAAGTGACAAAAATCGTGCGTGCATCGCTAACAAAGGCGTTCATCTGCGGATCATTGAGCAAAATCACGCGGATAGATTGCCCCAATCCTGCCGCCTCGAGAATGGGCATCAGCAGATTGCGTAAACCTGCCTCAATCTCGGCATCGCGGATCATGGATTGCGCCAAGGCCCCTTTGGGCGCAAGGCCAAGGCACAGGCCCAAGATCACGGCAAAAAGAAAGGATCGCATCTGTGATTGACCTTTTCGGGCTGGGCTGTTTCAAACCGATGCATCCAGTCTAGTGAGGAAGCAATGCGTTATTCAAGCCGTGGTCAGGTTGATCCCTTTATTGTGATGGACGTCATGGAGGCCGCCCGCCGTCTTGAGGAGGAGGGGCGCCACATCATCCATATGGAGGTCGGCCAACCCGGCACAGGCGCGCCACGCGCCGCGCGCGAGAGGCTGGCGCGCGCAATGGAAGAAGACACGCTAGGCTATACTGTGGCGCTCGGGCGTCCTGATCTGCGCGCGGGGATCGCAGCCCTTTATGGCGAATGGTATGATATCGACCTTGATCCTGCGCGCGTGGTGATCACTGCGGGGGCATCGGGCGGGTTTTTATTGGCATTTTCCGCGCTTTTTGATGCGGGCCAAAAGGTTGGTATGGGGCTTCCCTGTTACCCGTCTTATCGGCAAATCCTTAAGGCAATGAGTTTGGACGTTGCGGGATTGCGCACCGTTGCCAGCAGTGGGTTTCAGCCGCGCCCCGACCAGATCACCGAAGATCTCGCAGGTCTGATCTTGGCAAGCCCTGCAAACCCGACAGGCACGATGATCCAAAAGCCCGCACTTGCGGAACTGGCGGCTGCCTGCGCCGCGCGGGATGTGGCCTTGATCAGTGACGAAATCTATCACGGGCTGCATTACGAGGCGCGCGCCGTCAGCGCGCTTGAGGTGACCGATCAGGCCTATATTATCAACTCCTTTTCTAAATATTTCTCGATGACAGGATGGCGATTGGGGTGGATGGTCGTGCCCGAAGATCACCTGCGCGTGGTCGAGCGTTTGGCGCAAAATATGTTTATTTGCGCGCCACATGCGGCACAAATCGCAGCCCTAGGGGCCTTGTCGCCTAAAGGGCGTGCGGAACTGGATGAGAACCGCGCGATCTATGCCAAAAACCGCATGATCTTGTTGCATGGGCTGCGCGCGGCGGGATTTGAGCACCTCGCGCCCGCAGATGGTGCGTTCTATGTCTATGCCGATATCAGCGCCTTTGATTGGCCCGCGCAAGATATGGCGCGCGCAATGTTGGAGGAGGCAGGGGTTGCCGTCACCCCAGGCCTTGATTTTGATCCCGAAGAAGGCACGCGCGCCTTGCGGTTCTCCTATGCCCGCAGCACGGCCGATATCGAAGAAGGGGTTGCACGTATCACGGCCTTTATGGCCGCACATGCAAAATAGATTGTAAATCTCAATCTAAATTTTGTATCTTTCTGACGCGGATAAGAGCAGAAAGACAACCCCATGCCGCAGGTCGTGTTTCGCAGTATTTTTGCGATGCTGTTTTTGCGGATTGGCCCCATGGTTTGGGCCGAAACACCTGTGCGCCTTGATCTAGGCGAAAGCTATGTCACGGATCGAGGCTAAGGGATTGAGGTGCAGCTTCGCCTTAATCGTGCCACCGCCTATGGGCTGCGTCTGCGCGACAATCCGATGCGGTTGATTGTTGATTTGGCAGGGGTAGAGGCGCAAAATCTGCCCGATGGGTTTGATCGAGCGGATCGCGCACAGGCGGTCACGCTTGGCCCCGCACCGCGTGCAGGTTGGGGGCGTTTGAGCCTGAATTTGACCGCGCCCATGGTGATTGAGCGCGCGGTGATGGATACAGGCATCCTGACGCGGTGCGTCTCACCTTGCGGCTGCGCCCCGCAACGGCGCAAGAATTTGCAACCCATCTCACCCCAGCAAGCGCAGATGAGCCACCTGAAGCGGTGATTGCTGAACCCGCGCCGCCACTGCGCACACGGCACTTGATTGCCCTTGATCCGGGCCATGGCGGGATTGGTCCGGGCGCAGAGCGCGATGGCTATAGCGAAGCGGATTTGGTTTTGTTCTTCGCGTTAGAGTTGCGCGAGATGCTGTTGCGTGATGGACTCGTGGATGTGTTCATGACGCGCGAGCGGGATGAATTTATCCCCCTGCCTTATCGGATGCCGCGCGCGCGCATGGCGGGGGCTGATCTTTTCATTTCAATTCATGCCGATGCCTTGGCCGCAGGCGATGGCATGGCGCCTGGGGCGACTGTTTATACCTTGTCCGAGACAGGCTCTGATGCGGCCTCAGCGGCGCTTGCCGCGCAGCATGACCGCGCCGATCTATTGGCGGGCGTGGATTTGGGCTAATCCGATGATGTTGTCGAAGATTTGCTCATGGATTTGGCGCGTCTTGAAACCGATCCGCGCAGTGATGCCTTGGCCGATGCCTTGGTGACGGGCCTTGAGGGGGCAGGGGTTGAATTGCACAGCCGCCCGCGTCTTGAGGCAAATTTTACGGTGCTGCGCGCGCCTGATTACCCCTCTGTCCTCTTGGAAATCGGTTTTATGTCCGAAGGTGGGGATTTGGAAAATATCCTTGACCCTGTTTGGCGGTCGCGGGCGCAAGGCGGGATTGCGCGGGCCATCGAGGCATGGTTGGCCGAAGACAATCTGCGCCGCAGCCTGATGCGGCGATAATCTTGTGTGATCTCACCATGAAGTGAGGGTTTAAGCTTTTGACGCGCGCGCGGCTGCGCCCTATAAGCGGACACGCGCTTGGGGTAAGGCTTTTTGGGGAAGTGACACGCATGGGCCAGATCATCCGTTTTGTGATGGGTATTTTCGGCGGGCTCTTTGCCTCGGCGATCATGGCGGTTGTGTTTGGTGCCATTATTGTTGGCGGCGTGATTTGGGTTTTTGCGCGCGATTTGCCCAATTACGAAACGCTGTCGCAATATACCCCTGCCACAATCAGCCGTATCTATTCGCGCGAAGGCCGTATCATTGACGAATTCGCGCAAGAGCGCCGTGTTTTCGTGCCAGCCGAAGAAATCCCTGATCTGGTGGCTCATGCCTTTATCAGCGCCGAAGATCGCAATTTCTATCAGCATGCGGGCTATGATCTGCGCGCGATTGCATCGGCCCTTGTGGATGCGGTGCGTTCGCGCGGGCAGGATGTGCGTGGCGCCTCCACCATCACGCAGCAGGTGATGAAGAATTTCCTTCTCGATGGCAGCCGCACGATTGAGCGCAAGGTTCAGGAAATCATTTTGGCCGCACGGATTGAGCGATCCATGAGCAAGGAACGTATCCTTGAGCTGTATCTGAACGAGATTTTCCTTGGTCAAAATTCCTATGGTGTTGCCGCCGCTGCGCAGACCTATTTCAACACTGCGCTGTCCGATTTGACCCCTGCGCAAGCTGCCTATTTGGCCGCTCTGCCGCAACGGCCTGCGCGTCTGCATCCTGTGCGCGATTACGATGATGCGGTTGAGCGGCGCAATTATGTGCTGCGCGAGATGTTCGAGAATGGCTATATCACCCGCGAGGTGATGGAAGATAGCCAAGCCTCAGAGCTTGAGACGGTGCAGCGGGGGGATATCGCGCCTTTCCGCTCTAGCTTGCCGCCACGGGGCTATTTTACGGATGAAATTCGCCGCCAATTGTCGACCCAGTTTGGCGAAGAAGAATTCTTCACAGGCGGGTATGCCGTGCGCGCAACGATGGATGAAAATCTTCAAATCGTGGCACAGCGCGCGTTGCGCAGCGCGCTTGAAACCTATGATCGCGGGCGCGGAGTTTGGCGGGGGGCCTTGGCGCAACTGGATGTAGCGGCCCTCGAGGATGCGGCCAGTTTGGCCGAGGCGCTTTCGGTTGCGGAAATCCCGCGCGATGTGGATCAGTGGCATGTGGCTGCTGTGACGGGGTTCGAGGGCGGTGATGCGCTGATTGCCTTTGAGGATGGCGAAACGGGTCGCATCTTGGCCGATGATGTCAATTGGGCGCGCCTTTTGCGCGAAGATGGCACAACAGGCAGCGCGGCCAATTCTGCCGATGACCTGCTTGCGCGCGGGGATGTGATCCATGTTCTGCCTGTTGAGAATGACACAGGCGCAGGGCATTATTCCTTGCGCCAAATCCCCGAGGTGCAAGGGGCCTTTATGGCGATGGATGTGAACACGGGCCGCGTTTTGGCGATGCAAGGCGGCTTTTCCTATCAATATTCGGTGTTTAACCGCGCCACCCAAGCCACGCGGCAGCCCGGCTCAAGCTTTAAGCCATTTGTGTACGCGGCGGCGTTGGACAGTGGCTATAGCCCCAACACCATTGTGATCGATGCGCCCATTCAGGTGGAAACGCCCGAGGGTCTTTGGCGTCCAACCAATGCCTCGGATCGGTTTTATGGCCCTGCGCCCATTCGCACAGGGATTGAACAATCGCGCAACTTGATGACTATCCGCTTGGCCCAAGATGTGGGGATGGAGACCGTTGCGCGCTATGCGGAACGCTTTGGCGTTTACGATGAGATGCAGTCATTTTTGGCCAATTCCTTGGGGGCGCAAGAAAGCACGCTTTACAAAATGGTCGCGGCCTATGCGATGTTTGCCAATGGCGGTGAGCGGGTGGAGCCTACCCTTGTTGACCGTGTCCAAGATCGGTTTGGACAAACTGTGTATCGCCATGATCAGCGTATTTGCGAAGATTGTTTGAGCGACACATTGCCCGCAGGCTTGGGGCCGCGGATCGTATCCAACCGCGCCCGTGTTATGGATCCAATTACCGCCTTTCAACTCACCTCGATGCTTGAGGGGGTTGTCGAGCGCGGAACAGCCGCGCGCGCGGTGAACCTGCCTGTTCCTGCTGCTGGGAAAACGGGCACAACCAATGACGCCCGCGATGTTTGGTTTGTTGGCTTTACCTCCAATATCGTGGCGGGGTGCTATATCGGCTATGACCAACCGCGGTCGCTTGGCCGCGCCTCGGGCGGTGGGACTTGTGCGCCCGTGTTCCAAGAATTTATGCAAGAGGCCGTGGCCGAATATGGCGGCGGCCCGTTCCGCGTGCCCGAGGGCGGTGTGTTCGTGCCAATTGACCGCTTCTCTGGCGAACGTCTGGCCGATGGGGAAAGCGGCGAAAACGTGGTTTATGAATATTTCCGCGCCGCAGAAGTGCCCCCTGTTGGTGCGCGTTCGGCCATTGTGGATGGTGGGTTTGCTATGGCCTCGGATTTGCCCGTCTTTGGGCCGGGTGAGGTTGATGGCGCATTGCAGGAAGAGGGCGCAGATGTGCGCACCTCGTCAGGCGAAACAGTGCGGGTTCCCACCGATACGGGCTTTGGCACGATCAGCTCAGGCGGGCTCTATTAAACCCCATCGGG
>Ga0181566_10004353_pt1 | contig 11519 bp, 10 predicted proteins | sample 101ome_15_FD_133762 | JGI IMG/M metagenome (GOLD analysis project Ga0181566, IMG submission 133762) | Coastal salt marsh microbial communities from the Groves Creek Marsh, Skidaway Island, Georgia - 101402AT metaG (megahit assembly) | ecosystem: Environmental > Aquatic > Marine > Intertidal... | reverse complement strand
TATTTAATGAAAACGAGCCCTTATTAGAAAAACTAGTTATATTAACCTTACACTTCAATAAAAGTGAATTCAACCTTTGGAATAATTTCATTTGTCAAAAGTAATACCCTACTCGAAATGAAGAAAGTTTTTACACTAGATACTCATTAGATTAAAATTGCATTTTTATCCATGGACTAACCATTGCACAATACAACTGTCGAAAAAATTGTAAATTTTAAAAACACTTCAATTAATAAACTACTTTCTCGTTATATTTATACATTCAAATGGACATTTCCTTTCTTCTCATTTTTAGTGGCCTTATTCTCATAGGATATTTGTTTGAGGTTTTATCGCCAAAAACACGTATACCAAATATTATAATTCTTTTAGTTCTTGGAATGTTAAGCCAAGAACTTGTCAATAGAATGGGATGGGAAAGACCAAATTTCTCTTCTGTGGTGCCAGTTTTGGGAACAGTCGGATTAATACTAATTGTACTAGAAGGAACACTTGAGTTAAAAATCACAAAAGAAAAGCTTCCATTATTAACTAAAACACTTGCGCTATCACTTTCTTCAATTATGACTTTAGGCTTAGTGTTAGGTGCATGGTTTAGCTTTCAAGGATTTGGATTTAAAGATAGTTTACTTAATGCTATTCCTCTTTCAATTATCAGTAGTGCAATTGCCATACCTACAGCTAAAATGCTGAGTGCTAAAGATAAAGAGTTCGTAATTTTTGAAAGCAGTCTTTCAGATATTATTGGAGTAACACTTTTTAATTACATCATTATAAATGAAGTGATTAGTATTCAATCGGTGTTAGTTTTCTTGGGTGAAATTGGTATTAGTATAATTTTCTCGTTAGTTGGTGCTCTGGGACTTACACTAATTTTGAGTCGGTTAAACCACCGTATTAAGTTTATGCCTATCATAATGCTAATTATGTTTCTTTATGCTGTAGGCAAAGGTTTCCATTTACCTGCTTTGATTCTCATTCTTATTTTTGGATTGGTAGTCGCGAATATTGAACGAATAACTCAGTTTAGATTCTTAGCAAAGTTTGATCCTAGAAACTTAATAAAAGAAATACACCGATTTGAAGAAATAACGACCGAATTAACCTTTGTTGTTCGCGTTTCATTTTTCGTGATTTTTGGTTTTACAATAGATATACCTTCTTTACTCGATATTGACAATCTGATTATCTCTATTTTAATATTTGCAATGATTGTTCTTTTACGAATTTTACAACTTTTATTGCTTAAACTTCCTGTTTCACCGCTAGCATATGTAGCCCCACGAGGATTGATTACTATCCTCCTGTATGTAAGTATTCCAGCGTCTCAAATGATAAATACTGTTAACCAAACATTAATTACCCAAGTAATTCTATTAACTTCATTATTTATGATGGGCGCAACATTATTTAGTAAGAAAGAAAAACCTTCTGATTCCTCTACTATTACCGATAAACTCGATATTCTCGCCCCAAAAGAAGAAAACAACTAACTATTTCAGATTAGTTTATTTTTATTTGTATAGATCTTATATGTGACAATCTTCTGAACAGACAGAATTTAATTTTATCGATTAGAAATTTTTTCTAAAGCTCTTAAACCTGCTTCATTCCAAAAAGAATAATTATGGCCTGCCTTTTTAGGGAAATAGGTAAAAACTTGATACTCTGAAGAGTCAATATTTAGGCTCTTAAGGCGATTGGCTATCTTTTCAGAATGTCGAAAGGGAACAATTTTATCTTCATACCCATGAGCAATGAATATATTACAGGATAAAGGACCTCTATTTCCTATATTATTTGATCCATATTTCCACCTTGATGGAAACTTAAAATATGGGCCCATCGAGTTCTTTAGCAATGCATCAGCGGTATCCATCATCGTAAAGTAGTCTCCACTTAACGCAGAAACAAGTCCCAAGTTAGGCAATTCATAAGCCAAGGCAACTGCACCTCTCGCTCCTGTTGAAAGACCCATGATGTGTGCAATCCTAGAACCTGCAATAGTATCGAACCACCCATATTCTTTAAACCTGTAAAGTATACTATCTTTAAGCCATGTTCTAGTGGGAAAGGTGCGGTAATCTGCCCGAGCTTCCGGATATACGCTATCCATATAAACGGATTTACCCATCTCCACTAAAAGTGTAGCAAAACCGAATGAATCTGCCATTTTCCATACTTTAGTTTTATTCTTCCAATCAAGTACTGAATAATTCCAACCCGGCAGAAATAAAATAAGTTCTTCATTACAGTTATCAGGAATTTTAAAATAAACTTGATATGGATTACCTTGATAATTGACTGTGTAAGTCGTATCAGTAAAAGGAAATTTAAATCGAGCTTCAGACGCTTGATAAATACGGTCTGAAGGAGAAATTACATTAGTACAGTTTAATAGAAATGCGGAACAGCAAGCCAATATAACTGCAATCCTAATCATTATTATATCCGAATTGATTTAGCATTTTATCATTATTTCGCCATTCTTCTCTAACTTTTACGAACGTTTCTAAAAATACCTGCTTATCAAAAAACTCTTCTAATTGCTTTCGAGAATCAATACCTAAGCGTTTGATCTTTTTTCCACCCTTCCCAAGTATTATTGGTTTTTGAGAATCTCTTTCTACTACTATTTCGCAACTAAGTCTTATAATTTTATTAGTTTCCTTAAAGGATAAGGTAATAACTTCACAAGAATATGGTATCTCTTCATCATACAAAGCTAGTAAGTTGTTTCTGATGATTTCATTCACAAAAAACCTTTCAGATCTATCAGTTAATTGATCTTCCGGAAAATATGGAGGATGTATTGGCAGATAATCCAATACCATTTTTTCTAAAACTTCAATTTGAAATTTATGTTCCGCACTAATAGATAAATAAGCATCTGCGGGGAATTCTTTTTGAAGGTTATTCATAACCGCAGTTACTTCATCTTGGAAACTTAAATCTAGTTTATTCAGAACCACAATTTTCTTTGCCTTTGAGGATTTGAATTTCTCAATTAATTCCTCTGTTAAGTTAGGTTTCTTGATATCAAACAATAGAATTAATACATCACTATCCCTAAGAGATTCATTCACAAAACGCATCATTTTTTCATGCATTTTATAAGATGTTTTGTGAAGAATTCCAGGTGTATCTGAAAAGATTACCTGAAACCCATCCCCATTTTTTATCCCTAATATACGATGTCGTGTCGTTTGTGCTTTAGGATTTATAATGGCCAACTTTTCACCTAGCAAAGCATTGTATAAGGTACTTTTACCCGCGTTTGGCATTCCGATAATACTAACAAATCCACTTTTAAAATCTTCCATAATTTTTACTTACCTATACACTTTCTTATACCTTCTTCCAGGGAATGAGGAATATATCCCAGCATTTTTTGAGCTTTAGAAATATCAAGACCGGTAATCGGAGGTCTTTTCGCGGGTTGATTCAATGTAAAACTTGAAACTTTTGAAATATTAGTCATTTCAAAACCATACATATTGGCAATTTTCTCAACTAACTCATAAATACCAATAAAATCTCTGCCTGCTATATTAAAAATATCATTACCATTTGCCAATGCTGCCAACATACAACCTTGCGCAAGATCATCAGCTAAAGTTGGTGTACGAAATTGATCGTCAACGACCTTTGCTTTTTTACCATCTTTCAAGGTGTTGTATGCCCAAAGCATAATATTGCTACGGCTCATATCTGAGACAGTTCCATAAACGAGAACTGTTCTTAAAATTGCGTAGTTACTAGCATTGTTAATGACTGCTTTTTCTGCTTCTAATTTACTCCATCCATAGTAACTCAGAGGATTTGGTTCTTCATCTTCTTTGTACATTTTTTTGGTTCCATCAAAGATGAAATCTGTACTTAAATGAACTAAACGAAAATTTGAAATACTGCTCAACTTTGCAATATTTTTTACTGCCGTAATGTTTAATGCTACACATTCTTCCTTTTTAAACTCACAATCATCTACTTGAGTCATGGCTGCAGTATGAATAACTACATCTGGTTGCTCTGCCTCAAAAACCTTTTTTAAAGAGTTTAAATCAGTAATATCCATTGTTCTGTATTCATAACCCTTTTTTATAGCATTTCTATTTTCACCCTTTCCTGTAGCTACAAGTGTGATATCGGGGTATTTTTTTAATACCAGTTCAGTTATTTTTTGGCCTAGAAGGCCGTTACTACCAGTTACTAAAACTTTCATCAAGTTATTGATTCAGTATTTCAAAGTTGGTTTCAAAAATTGACATGACCAAATAGACAAAAGACTGAGATTTCACTTTAAATTTGAGGAAGCCCAAATTGTTATTCCTATTTTTGTTGTATGAAGATAGCTACAATTTCCCACAATAATCAAAATCATGTAGGGCTTGTTCACGATGGCAGAGTGTTTTTAACACATGCTATTGATAATTCAATTCCAAATTCACTTAAAGAAATACTTGAAGATTGGAGTACTAATAAACCTAAGTGCCAAAGCATACAAGCAGCAATTGTAAAAGGAAATCATGCTGATAAAAGTTTAGGGTTTGAAGAGGTTTCATTTCAAGCTCCAATTCCAAACCCAACCTCATGCAGAGATGGTTATGCGTTCAGACAACACGTAGCAGCTGCGAGAAGAAACAGAGGCGTTGAAATGATTCCTGAATTTGACCAATATCCTATTTTTTATTTTACCAATCATAACGCTATTCAGGGTCCCGGAGATATTCTTTGTATGCCAGACCATTTCCAAAAGTTAGATTTTGAATTAGAAGCAGCTGTTATCATTGGTAAAAAAGGAAGAAACTTTACTGCCAACCAAGCGGACGATTATATCGCAGGATATTGCATCATGAATGATATGAGTGCTCGATTGTTGCAAATGGAGGAAATGAAGCTAAATCTTGGACCGGCAAAAGGTAAAGACTTTAGCACCGTAATTGGCCCTTGGATGGTAACACCAGATGAACTTGAAGAATTTAAAATTCCAGCAAAAGAAGGGCATACAGGTAATAACTATAATCTAGGTATGAAGTGCTGGGTAAATGGTGTTCAAGTTAGTGAAGGAAACATGGGTGATATGGATTGGACTTTTGCCGAAATTATTGAAAGATGCGCTTATGGTGCTGATGTTTTACCGGGTGATGTAATAGGGTCTGGCACAGTCGGAACAGGTTGTTTCTTAGAGTTGAATGGAACTGGATTATTCCATGATAAAAACTATAAAGTTCAATGGTTACAACCTGGAGATGTTGTAGATATGGAGATTGACGGTTTAGGTAGAATCTCAAACACAATGGTGTTGGATAAGTGTGATTTATCCATATTAAGTTTAAAAAAGAACGCCTAAACATGATTTCAAATCACGAAATAGATTACAAACTGCACGGTGAAGAAATGCAATGTGTGGAGATTGAATTAGATCCACAAGAGACTGTTATTGCTGAATCAGGAAGTTTCATGTACATGGATAATGGTATTGAAATGGAAACTATTTTTGGTGATGGGAGTCAACAAACTAGCGGTTTTTTAGGTAAACTCATGGGAGCGGGCAAGAGACTACTTGTGGGAGAATCATTATTTATGACTGCATTTACACACATGGGGAACGGTAAAGCGACTGTGACTTTTGCAGCGCCATATGCGGGTAAAATAGTACCAATGAATCTAGCCCATTTAGGCGGTAAGATTATTTGTCAAAAAGATGCCTTTTTATGTGCTGCCAAAGGCGTAAGTGTGGGAATAGAGTTTCAACGCAGATTAGGTACTGGTCTTTTTGGTGGTGAAGGATTCATAATGGAAAAACTAGAAGGCGATGGAATGGCATTTGTTCATGCTGGTGGTTATATAATCGAAAGAGAACTTAAAGCAGGAGAAAGTTTTCGAGTAGATACAGGATGTATCGTTGCCTTCACTGGGTCTGTAGATTACGACATCCAATTTGTAAAAGGAATAAAAAATGCCGTGTTTGGTGGAGAGGGTCTATTCTTCGCCGTTCTTCGCGGACCAGGAAAAGTTTGGCTACAAAGTTTACCAGTTAGCAGATTAGCTGGAAGGATTTTAAGCTATGCCCAACCTGGAAATAGAAAAGGTGAAGGAAGCATACTTGGCGGCATAGGAAATATGCTCGACGGTGACGGATATTAAATTAAAACCAATAGTTCAGCTTTAAAGCCAAACTGCGCCCACCGTATTGCCATATTTCAGCGTTTGCGTTGGGTGTAAGTTGTGTTTTATCCCAGTTTTGAGAATAAACTAAGAAAACATCACTCATTGGCCTATATCGCCATTGAAAACGAACGTTAATATTCATAAGTTTTGATTGTGCATTTAACTGCCAATAACCAATTAAATACGTAGTAGTAGACAAACTATAATCTGCTTTTAACCCCAATAGGTCCACAGAATAAGAGCCTGAATCTCGCAAATTCATATCAACATGCTTGATGTTACCAGTGAGGTAAAGTCTAGGAATCTTTCGCCGGCCTAAACCCGGTACTCGATAAGTAAAATTGGCCGTATATTCTTGTTTATTACCATCAAGAAAATATCCACCAAAATCGACCTCCCCAAAAAAAGCAAATGGCTTTCTTGAATTCGTCCCAAAAGTCACATTAAAACCTTCCCACTGATGTTCACCATTTAAATAACCACCTCCATTAAGTTTTACGGGAGAAAATGGCAGAAATAATCTATAATATACTTGATATGCAGTTAGATGGACGTATGCACTGTTCTGAAATTTTATTTCAGTACCTCCGGCTAATAATGATTCCGTTGGGTCATAAGCACTATCGAAATAACTAGAGTTATAAATATAGGCTGAATAAGAATTAATAAGTTTACTATTTGGATAGTATATTCTTTTAAATTCAGGCTCCAATCTCCAATAATCCATTTTTACGATGCTACCTGTTGTTGGGTCATAATTATCTACTCTGGGAACAAAACCTGTTCTTGCTTGGAAGTATTTGCTTACATATTCATGATTCCACATAAACTGCCAGCCCAATATTTTATACAATAGAAAAGAGGCATGAGCATAACCCTTTTCCGAGGTTAATCCAGGATAGAATGATTTTTGTACAAACGCCTTGCCCCACCATGTATTATCCGGCGTCAAAAAATTAAATTCAGTACCAATAACTGAATTGTAATCGTTCTTGTTTTGTTCAATTCGTTGGTCGTGTACTAAAATTAATCCCAGATTCGAGGCCTCTAAAACTTTCTTTTGTAAAGCTGCTACCGTATAATTTGTGGCAATGGCACCTTTAGAAGCATCGGTTCCTGTGGTAACATTCATGAGACCTAAACGAAGGTCGTTCCCATATTTCCCACTTAACCTCAAGCCATATTCAATTGGTATATTTTCTCTTGATGGACTTAACCCTATCCTTCTACTAAAGAATGGTCTAATCTGCCTAAATCCAAAATTCGCAAACAGATCGCTATTTTCAATAAAAAACTGCCGTCTCTCTGGAAAAAATAAACTGTAACGAGATAAATTTATTTGCTGCTGATCTACATCTACCTGCGCAAAGTCGGGATTTACAGTTACATCCAAATTTAAACTCGGGGTTATACCTAGTTTACCATCAAATCCAATACTTGGTCTATTAACAATGGAACTATTTTTAATTTGTTGAATAGAAGTATTACTTATATATGGTACAAATACGCCATTAAAAAATTTCTTTTCAATTGGCTTCTCCCATTTTAAAGTATCTGCGAAAACTAAACTACTCACATTAAACAATCGAGGCACCTTCGTATAGTTACTTACTTCATTGTTTCTTAGATCAAATCGCGACACATTGAACGTCCAGTTTTTCATTCCTGGCACAAATCGAATACTAGAAAAAGGTATTTTTAACTCTGCAAACCAATATTTTTCTGATATTTGAGTTTCACTAAACCAAACTTGATCCCAGGCAGTGGTAACACCATAAACTCCCCCATTTTGAATTTCTCCTTCACGTTGAGCATTATATGGAGTAACTCCAAATGAAAATCCATTCTGACCATCCATATAGGGAGATAGACTTAAAACTACAGCATCGTTTGTATTTACCGAAAAATCTCGTTTCAGATTGTTGATTACAAAAGGTTTTTGGTTATTGCGATTTTCACAAATTATTCCGGCGTAAATAAATTTATCATCGTGACACAAAGCAAACCATGTTTGGGTATTAGCATTCCCCGTATCATATGGGTAACTCTGGTAGAATCCAGTGTGATAGTCTAAATCTATCCATGTAGAATCCTCTAAAAGTCCATCAATTTGAATTGTGGAGGTTGTCTTTTTAATTACAACTGTTCCCTTTCCAAGCTTAAACTTCTTTGGTTGGGAAAATAAAAGATTCGAGCAGCAAATACTTAAAGTATAAATTAAAAATAAACTGAGTGTCTTGCCTGTACCCATTAATTTTTTAATGCTTCTGCCCGTTTTTGAGCTTGAGTCATTTTGTTGATTGATTTAAAATAATCAAGTTTTTTACTGTCAACCTCAAACTTTAGAACCTTACCCGCAATTAAAAACATTCCTCTGGGGATCTTATTCCAATCACGAATTTGCTGAGTTGTACAGCTAAATATATCGTTCAATGTGTATAGACCATCTCCCTTTTTAACTGTATAATATACCCAAGCCTTTTGAACTTCTTCCTCTGAGTTATCTTCAATAACAACTTCCTCTTGATTAGGCTCTACTCTTTCAATGGTATCCCCATCTACTATTTGTGTAATAGTATCATAGGTAATTATTGGCTTATTTTCCTTCTCAATCCATAGCGCAATAGAATCCTTATTTTTATTGTATAATTCACTTACATTTACTGGTATATTAAATTGAATAGGATTAAAACCTAAATAAGGAATTACTGATGTTTTGAAGGATGGATTGCAATTAAGTATCACCGATTGATTCACCTCAATATATTTTTCTAAAATTGATAAAGGAACATTTTGCTTAACACTACTTACCAAAATAGAATTTGGAAGTGAAAATAATATTGGTTTCGGAGACTTTTTCTCCTTTGCAAAAGTTACTGCTAAGACTGTTGCATAAAAATGTTCTATTAAAATCTGCTCATCATCTGAAAGTTCATCAAACAACACGTCAAACTCTAAACTCTGTGTTGAATGAATAACTTGATTTAAACGTGCTGGCCCAATAATATATGCTGCAATTGTTTTTTTCCAATCTAAGTAAATTTGTTCCAATCCTTTTATATGCTTAATGGCAACCTCCGTAGATTTCTTCAAATCACGCCTTTCATCATAAAGTGCAGTTTGTTTCAGCCCATATTTCTTACCTATATTGAATAGAATTCCCCAATACCCTGAACGACTATCTACGTTATGGTACTTAAGATCACAAGAAGAAATTGTTACTGGTAAAATTGAGAGATACCAAGGTAAATTAGATGAGTTGAAAACATCCTTTAATTCTTTATTGAAATAATCATATTTGCCTAATATTTCAGGAAAACCTGGAGATTTCAGGATAGAATCTGCTATTTCAATAACTCCGTCTCCGTGAAATCCTGGCAGTGATTTATTTAATTCTAAATCTAACTGATGTTTTAATAAAGCTGGCTTTTGAGCTACTACTGTGTTTATAAAAACTAAACCAATAACAAAAACAATAAATCTCATATAATTATTAAACGTACAAATCCATCAATTTTTGTGAAATTGAGAATAATTCGTTCTCCGCGTTTTCTTTCGTAATAAGTTGTACCCCTAGTGGCAGTCCTGATGAAGTTTTATACAAGGGAAGTGAAATAGCAGGATTACCCGCTAAATTTGCTTGTACGGTAAATAAATCTGCTAGATACATTGCAATTGGATCCTTGCTTTTTTCACCCAATTTGAATGCCGGCGTACTAGTTGTAGGAATTAAAATCGCGTCTGAGTTTTCGAGTATTTTACGAGTTTCATTTTGTATAATTCTTCTTACCTTCTGAGCTTTTTCATAATATGCGTCGTATTGATCACTAGAAAGTACAAAGGTACCTAGCATAATTCTGCGCTTAACTTCCGCACCAAAACCCTCAGTTCTCGATAATGTATAAGTGGACTCTAAATCAGTAGCATTTTGGCTTCGGTATCCATACATCATTCCAGAGTAACGTGAAAGATTACTACTCGCTTCAGCAGTAGTTAAAACATAATAGGTGGGTACCATTGAGTCTAGCAAAGGAAAATCGAAGTATGTGATTGTATGTCCTTCGGCCTCAAGTTTTAAAACTAGATTTTTTAAACCTAAAACAACCTCTGCATCCATACCGGGGTGTTCAATAGCTTCACGCATGACTGAAAAAGTCATTTTTTCTTTCTTGCTTTTTAAATCTAATTCTAACGGTGGAATTTGACTCATACTTGCATCTTGGCTGTCAGCTCCAGACATAATTTGTGTCACCAAGGCAGCATCTTCAACAGAATGTGTCATTGGGCCAATCTGGTCAAAGCTTGAAGCATATGCCAATAAACCCCAGCGGCTAATTCTACCGTAACTTGGTTTTAGGCCTATAATTCCATTAAAAGCAGCGGGCTGACGTATACTTCCTCCAGTATCCGAACCTAACGCAACGTGACACATATTTGCAGCGACTGCAACAGCGCTACCTCCACTTGACCCTCCAGGAACTAATTCAGGATTGATTGCATTTTTCACAGGACCAAAAGCACTATTTTCATTAGATGCACCCATTGCGAATTCATCGCAATTAGTTCTACCAATTATTATAGCATCTTGATCAATTAGTCGTTGTATTGCAGTTGCTGTATATAGTGACTCAAACCCTTCCAAAATTTTAGAAGAGTTACTTACCTTATGTCCTTTATAAGCAAGATTATCTTTGATGGCAATAACAACACCAAAAAGACTACCCAAAGAATCCTTATTAGCAATTTTTTGGTCTAACTGATTGGCTGTTTCGATCGCTTCCTCATTCCAAACTTCAAGAAAAGCATTTAGATCATTGCGTGCGTTTATATTGTCCAAGTATCCTTGAACTAACTGCACACAAGTGATTTCACCATTCCTTAAGTCGGATTGGATTTCTGAAATGTTTTTGTAGGATTTCAAAGTTACTCTGATTTCTTTTCAGGGCTTTCGTCTTTCATTCCTTTTTGGAATTCATCTTTGATGCCATCTTTTGCACTGTTGAATTCTTTAACACCACGACCTAAACCGCGCATTAACTCGGGAATCTTCTTTCCTCCAAACAACAACAATAGAATAAGCGCAACAACGATGATTTCTTGAGTACCCATTCCGAAAATCAACCATGTGGTTAGCAATGTATTCATAAGAACACAAAGATAGCAATATTTCGGGGTTTATCGCGACTATGAATTAGTATCCATCGTCCAATTTGCCTTGTCACTCGGATTAAACTGCCATGGGGCTCCGTTGTTTTCCATATTGGTGAACATATTGTTCAATTCCGATGGTGCAGCACTTTGTTCCATAACCTGATATTGACGCATTTGCATTATAATATCTACCG
>Ga0181566_10004352_pt1 | contig 11519 bp, 16 predicted proteins | sample 101ome_15_FD_133762 | JGI IMG/M metagenome (GOLD analysis project Ga0181566, IMG submission 133762) | Coastal salt marsh microbial communities from the Groves Creek Marsh, Skidaway Island, Georgia - 101402AT metaG (megahit assembly) | ecosystem: Environmental > Aquatic > Marine > Intertidal... | reverse complement strand
CCAGTAGCCGCTTCGCGAATCTTCTCGGCAAGATCAAATCCTGTGATGGCATCCATCATATGAATGGGACCAGTCAGAAAGTGCATCGTCAAAGCATCGAGTCGAAGAACGAGATCACCAAGTTCTGCTCGAACTTCTTTTGATCCACGAAGTGCCTTGAGTTTTTCTTTTGCCTTCTCGTCACCAGCAAATGCCTGCATCGCATACACCAGATCAGATCGAGCATTCTTTCCTACCGACGACATCACACTCAAAAGATTTCTATTTCCATGACCACTTATTCCGAGTCTCTTGGCAATACCTGAGAGTGTTGATTTTACGGAATCCATTCGACCTTCATTGAGCAGGTTCTCTCCAGATTCCAATATAATCATATACTCCAAGAGTGTCATCACATGCTCGATATTATCGTCCGCATCTTCGTTGATATAATCTTTGAATGAATCCATTGTATTATCTCTTCTTTTTCTTATTCATTTTGGTAACGCCACGAGCTTTCATCTGATTCTCGATCCATCGCTTCTTTGCTGGATTGCTTGATTCTTTATTGATGAACTTTTTGGCTTTTCTGTAGGCAAGTAAAGTTTCTTTCTTGAAGTCTTTACCTTCTGTGTTGTCTACAATAACAAACCTACCTGATCCAAATAGGCGTTGAAACTTACCGATGTTTTCCTGAACTTCCGACCACATCTGCGTAACCGCTTTCTTTCCAACGGTTCGAGAGCGCATCTTGTCTCGTGAGATAGAGGTGTCGAGTGTAGTATTGACGAAGATCATCATGGTATCGTACCCTAGGGATTCGAGTCCAGCCTTTTGCTTTTGAATCTTCGCAACATCCTTTCCTGTTCCATCAATCAGAACACCGAGCCTGCCAGCAAGAAGAATCTCTCGCTTCTTATCCGTGAGTGCCTTGGCACCTGCTCGAATATTTTGTCCTCGATCAGACATGATGTCTTCTGTACCAATGTCTTTCATGGATCGTTGAAACTCTTTCTCCAACTGATATTCAAAAACATCGTCAGAGTTGACAACTCGAAGACCCATTGAAGTTAGACCAGTCTTTCCCGCAATGAATGACTTTCCAGAACCGGGTCCGCCTGCCATGAATACTGCTTTGAAAATAGCAGGATCGTTGATGCCTTCTAAGAGTTGCGTGTAGTATAATTCCGAAATTAAATCTTTGTAACTTTTCATCAAAGTTTCTCCATTTCTTATAGAGTATAAAATGATTCCATTATATTTATAATTTATAAATATGTAAGAATGGAGGTTTATTTTGAGAATATCAGTAAGTATAAGTCCATCAGATTCAAGCCTGTCTGGTGCCGCAGCTTTTCTTAGTGGCAGTGTTGTTCAAGCACTCACATTGACACTAAATGCGCTTGCTTATAGTTCAGCAGGGAGCCCCATTGCTTCCAGAAAAAACTCAGATGGAAATTACTACACAGTAACATTTCCAGACGACTTTGTTCACACAATAAACAGTGAAGACACTCTCGATGTTTCCGATCAAACTGGTGTTACAGTACCCAGAGATCCTTTTGTTGGACTTCGATCGGAGTCTAATCCATATCAAATTAATACACCATTAGATGTTACGATCGAAATTCCCCAAGGAATGTCTATCGGAACAAATAGTCATTCCGTACATGTAAAACCAAGAGATGTATTCTCGGCTTGGGAAAACAATCATAGCGGATTATCAGCACAGAGAGATACTTATGATTACAGCTCTCCATCCTTTCCACGATCAAATGAACAACATGTTCGTGAAGCATGTGCTGACCCATGTATTCTGATTGATTTTAATACAGACAAAGTTACCGATTCAACCATTCAAAATTCCACAATCACAATCGAAAATAGCGGAAATACACTCGGTGGTGGTGGTTATGGTGGAATGGGTGGTGTAAGGTATGTTGTTAAGGGAATAAATGGTATAGGTGGTGGTGGAGGAGGAGCCGGAATGGGTCTTCATCAATCAATTTCTTCTGGAAACTTTCCAGCGAGTCCTACAGAATATAGTTATTATCAATTTTCAAATGTCGCAACAACGGTAGGAGATTCAGGAGAAGGTCTTTCAGAAACAACAGATGGAAATTTTCTTCCGTTACCGGGAACAGGTGGACTTGGATATAACTGGTGGCCCCATACCGCAACAGACATTGGGGTTTCCAATTATGCGGCAAATGGAACTTCGTCAGATATGACTACTGCGGGATCAGCAGGAGCAGCACAGTTAAATACTACCGTGCCCGGAAGAACATATCCACCCCTTAGTAGTGATTCAACAGATTTTCATCAAAAGAAAATTGACTATTCAGTCACACATGGTGGTTGGGGTGGAAATATTGTTTATTTTAGGTCGAATGTTTTTACCGCTTCTGCCTATACCGGAACACATATTAATATTGTAAATAAATCAACAGGATATATGCGCGGCGGAGCCGGAGGCGGTGGAGGAGGTTCCGATCAAGGTGATGGTGGCGCGGGAGGATCTTGGTATTCTGGCGGGTCATACAACACATCTGCGGCACATGGTGTACCCGGTGAGTATAAAACAACTTTGGATCAACCTTATTCGGGTGGTTTAGAAGGATCTCTCCTTTTCTGGAATACATCAAACGTGGCATTCTCCAACACATTCACAAATGAGAGAGGTGACGGAAACTGGATGCAAGGTAGAGATGCGAGGGTTACATAAAAATGGCAATTCAAACGACCATACATAAACTAGACGTAAATAATGGAATATGTATTGTGACTGTTATAGATGATGGTGACTATGTGTATGATTACATCAATGTAGGAATAACTCCTGACGGGAACACGGCTTTTGTAGAGGAAAGAATAAAAAACGCTGTCTTTGAACATCGCCAACAGAAACAAAAAAACTTAAATAACCCACTAATTGATTAGGAAATATTATGGCAATATCTAAATGCTCGTTCAATACAGAAACACTATGTATTTTCAACATGCTCGATCAAGGAGAGACGATTGATTATGACTGGAGTATAAACACAGACTACTCGGTGGTGGTCATGGAAGGTAGTGTTCAATTTCAAAATTCAACGACGGTAAACTATGTGAATGAATATCGAATTCAACCAAATGAAAATTTGACTGCGACTGCAATCAGCCCCGGAAGAAGCTACTTCATATCTCTTTTTAGAATTGATGTAGAATCAATAGCGAATCAAATCATAAACGAAGCATCAAAAAATAAAGCAAAAACCTTTGTTCCAGAATGGTATGAATATGGAGCGCCAGATTTTTCCGAAAATCCTAATATAACATGGAAAGACGAATTTGTTTCTGGTGACTATACCCTCACAAAAACATTGATAGATTCTCAAATATCATTAGGAGATTGGTCGTAATGAAGAGAGTAAAGTGGATCGCAACAAAAGATCACCTCATTTTATCTGGTAGAACATATTATAAAAATGATGAATTACATACACCTGATGGGATGAGTGAAGATTCATCATTTGCGAATGTGATTATGTATTACACCTCTGGAAACACTAGAGTCTTTACGAGTAACGCATCACACAATGTTTGGACAACCCATGCGAATATTCAGGCTCCATTTGGTTGCGTAAGACCTATTTGTAATTCTGTTGTTCAGTATACTGGTGGGTTTGGGATAGTGAATTTAGAAAATTCAAATGCAGCGTATACTGTGATTATCCCAAAGGCTATTCGTAATTCTGGGTATTGGGGAAACATTAATACTGCGTCCGAAGAAGAGCAAGAACTTGTAAATCAAAAACCAACAGAAACGGTGGTTTTTGAAAGTCAATGCTTCGTCGCGACGAAACGCGATCCTGATACCTTTGAGATATATACAGAAGAAGAAGCCAGCAATGACATCGCGACAGAAGACCTGAACATAGATTGGGGTTAGAATCAGTAAATTAGCAATCCCACTTTCTCAAAGCAAGTGCCTTGCGTGTTGGGCGACCCTTCTCATCCTTCATTGGTCCGGGCATTCCACCCATTCGAGCGCAGAATGACTTGCGACGCTTCGCAGCCTTTCCACCCTTGCTCTTCTTTGCTTGTGCTGCGGAAACGGGAGCTTTCAGATCGCTGCCGGGATTCTCGCGTTCGTATGAAGCACGACCCTTTGCGTTCAATCCACCTTCCTGATTCTTACCTTCCTTGCGCTGCCATGCAGCAGACTTCTCGTCAACTTGCTCGACCTCTTCGCTGGCAAAGTCATAGGGATCTTTTCGTAATGTGCTGGCGCGTTTTTGTAGCTGAGATTGGCGATGTTTTTGACCCATCTTTGAATGAATGGATCTCTTTATCCATTTCTCTTCAACTTCTTCGACATCCTCGTTTGTCTTGGACTTCCAGCCACCACCCTTTTTCTTATATTCCTTTGATGCCCAAGCATTCGCATACGCAGAGGGATATACATCAAACTTGGATCGAGCTTGTGAAAGTACGGATGACCATAAACTTGGATTGGTAGGAACATTCTTTTCTTGGAGTTCACTTCGTAAATCTTTGAATGTCTTCATTTCTTGTATTCCTCTTTTCTTTGGGTCTTTGTCTGTAACACCCGTCTTTACATTGATAGGCTTTGCTCCCTTTCCACCATCACCCTTGTCACCTTTACCGGCAGCACTTTGGGCTTTTCTCTTTCTGCGTACAAATGAAGCAACGCCTTTCTTTCCTAGTTTTTGTGCCTTCTGTCTCGATAGACATGCGGCATACGGTTCACCATCTTTGGCATCACCGCATTTACCTGCTTTCTTTCCGGTGCTGTCATAACGATCCCATCCGGGTTCACCACCAGCGGATTGATTGTGAAACCACTTTCCAAGACCAGAATTTTTGTATACTTCGTTAAACCTCTTCATTCTTTACACCACGTTCTTTTCTGATGATTTGTTTTGCGCGAGCAAGAATGCTGGCAACGTCTTCTACTTTATTTCTTTCACCACTCATTAGAGTAGGAAACTCAATCGGTTTTGGAGAGTCACCAGTAACCCATTCTCCAGAGTCATCCTTTGCCAAGATTTGTTCGGGGTAATCAGGCACCAACCAATTTGTTTCTGTGATAAATTTCTTGAAAGATTTCACTCTATATACCTCCGCATATATTTATAAATATTTGAAAACCATGAAATGTAATTATTCCTAAATAATAATGTAGCCATTTAAAGGAGTATTAAAGGATGAAGTTTTCAAGAGGTAGGGTAAATGCTTTTTATGGAGCCGACCCGTCAACAAAAGATTCGATTCGAGAAGACGTTCTGAAGGAACGATATGTCGATCTCTTGGATGAAAAAGAAAACCTTGAGAATATACTCAACATCCCCGAGAGTGAACATATAAATATGCTCTATGACATCAATATAAAGTTATTTGATATTTTAGAGACATTGGTTCCAGAAGCATTTGCTGAAACAGAAGAACTCGTAGAGGAAGAATCTCGTGTGAATGCTGTAGCGCAGAATATGAAAGCACGGGAAATGAAGGCGAGACAAATGAGGAACCAGAAGGAAAAAATGCTGGTTGCCAAGAACAACATTCAAACAGCTCAACTCAGATTCAAGAACGCTCAGACGCCAAAGGATAAAGCTCGCGAAATGGACAATATCCGAAAGGCTCGAAAAGCACTTTCACAAACTACAGTTCAAGGCAAAAAAGAAGCCGAGAAATAGAAGAGGTAAATCATGGCAGACGTAAATGCGACATATCCCCCCACGATTACAAATAAGGATGCCTTTGCTCAAAAGGGTCAAGGTGATCTCGACTCACCCGCGTTCAAGGCATTTCCTATTACTCCAACAAACGACTCGAATCTTCCTGCTACGACAAGAGGATTGTATATTGGCGCTGATGGAAATGTGTTCTGTAGCATGGTAGGCGGAAACGTCACGCACTCGACAGCAAATGTTTTCTTTTATCAAGTGAAAGCAGGGACCGTTCTTCCTATTCGCACAAATGGTGTATATGAATACAATACTGCTGACACATCACAAAACACGACAGCAACATTCTTGGTGGGACTCTACTAAATCGGTTATTTGTCATGGCAGTATCAAAAGCACTATTCAATAATAAAACACTTGCGATTTTAAATATGGTAGACTCTGGTGAAACACTGGAATATGATTGGTCTGTGAATGAAGATTATTCTATTGTTTTATTTCAAGGTGATATTGATGTCAACGGAACGCTTGTTTCGGGTGTAACAGAACATAGAGTTCAACCCAATGAAAATCTTCAGGTCAGATGCTTGAGTGAAGGTCGAGCTTACTTCATTTCATTATTTAAAGTTGAAAGAGAGGAGCTTGCCGATCAGATTCTTACACAAACCAATATAGAACATATATATACATTTGCCCCTGATTGGTATGATACAACAGGTTATCCTGCTTCTGCAAAACAGACATGGGAAGATGACTTCGTTTCTGGCGACTATATATACACGAAGACCATGTTGAACGAGCAAATACAAACATCAGATTGGAACTAAAATGAAGACTTACCAAGAGATGATCGACAGCATCAACGAAAGAGACTACGCAAAAGAGTATAAGAGGTATCATTCAAAGCCTGAACAGATTGCGCGAAGGTCTGCTCGAAACTCTGCTCGACGAATCATTCGTAAAACCATGACCGATGAAGATATTGAAGGAAAGGATGTTCACCATAAGGACAATAATCCATTGAACAATGATAAATCAAATCTCTCTGTTGTGACACAGCACTACAATCGTAGGGAACCGAGATTGAGAGAACCAGAAGAAAACACGGGAGAGTGATAATTATGGCTAAAGAAATCATACAAGAAATTTATGGAGAAGACTCGGGCATTCGTTTTGATGATGAGATTAGTGATGCCATCAAGAAGCTCAAGGAGAAGTATGGCGATGACTGGGTTGACCATGTAAACGAGTTGGAGGATTAGCAATGGCATCCCTAGAAGATACATTCCGAATGATGAAAGGTGAAGAACCCATCAATACAAATCGACTGACTGCTGAAGATAAAAACTTCAACGAGACGAGACAGAAGTATCGCGATGCCAATGGTCAACCAGCAGGTAAGGTTACTCGTAACTTCATGGAGTGTGTCAAAGGTACACTAATCGAGAATCGAGGTGGTGTACGACCACAACCAAAAAATATCAAAGAGACACATGCGGAGCTTGTTGAGAATGCAAAAGTTTTGACTGCTCTGCTAAATTCAATCAAAGATGATCGGTTGGATGAAAGAATTCTATTGAACATTTCAAAGGACATCCAAAGTCTCACTGAGCATCTTTCCGTTTATCCAGAGTTCACTAAAATCATTGAGAATAGAATAAAGTAGGGTTTTACCTTAGTGCCTTTATAAATATGATTAGATCAATCGTAGGAGATAAGGGGTCTAATGGACAATACCAACAGCAAGTTTCTATCTGTAACTGATAGAGAGTTTGGTGCTTTGGAACAGGATCTTAGAGAATTAAAACATAAATTTCGCAATATACAAACCATAATGAATATATCTGGCGCAGTCGCATTGACAAAAGAAGAGGTGTATGAACTGAAACTGTTTCTGGCTACAAGCAATAAGATGTTCAAGAGTAATTCAGAGATGATCGAAGAACTCAACAAAAAAATGTCTTATATGAATGATGAAGTCAACAGATTGAAGATCAAAATATATACAGCGTTTTCTGTTATCGGAATATTGTTTACCGTAGTGGTATGGTTGGTTGACCTTGCCTTTATGGTCAAAGGAAATATTTGAAACGCAACCAAATGTTCACACAAATAATCTGATTTTTCTCCTATATACAGATGTAGTGATCGAGTGATGCTACACATGTTAGTTCGCAAGATGCGTGATAGTGAGCGCAGAACAGGAGAACATAAATGAGAAGAGATAGACGGAGACGTTATCGAGGTTTATCGAAACGTACTTCAAAAAAACGAAAGCCGATTAGGATAGCATTTGGTAAAATTAGTTTCTAATGAATCGTCCTTCGGACGATGTTGATCCTTCGGATCAACAATTTTATTATAGGTTCAAATAAAATATTTATTTTGATTATAATGATTGTCTTTATGATTTCTTTTTGATGTCTCTATGATATGTATATGTGATTTTTCAAAATTGTATTTTTTTCTTGGGCCTTGACACAAAAAATATGTGCTTAGATTTACTGGGTCGTCGGGGATTCTCGGCGACCCAGTTTCGTATTCCCCTCGGGTGATGGGGAAACCCTACGATTCGTCAGAATCGAGCCTGCTGAGAACGAATATAAGGCACCTAGAAAAAAAAGTCTAAAACCCCTTTGTTTTCAACCACTTACAAACCAATTATTTTTACCCCCCTCGGGGAAACCTATTGACTATACCCTTGCGAGGGATTATCTTTAGGGGGCTTTCCAGAGGAGTGTCAGATGACCAATTTTTCCGAGCTTTCTACCCTTTCCTCGATTCTGCTTGCAATTGGGGGCGAAGCTCCGATCGACGTTGCGGAGTCGATTCTTCTTCTTCCCATTCATCGCCGACCCGCTGCGGTCGCTTCCTTTATTCGCAAGCGCGCTGCTGCCGCTGCTCGATCTGCTACGCTTCGGATCAAGGTAGCACGCCGCGAGTTTGCTTCGATTGTTATTCCTAAGCCGACCCCTCGCGTCACTCGTTCTGCTGCCGATCATACGCTTCGGCTCTCTTCTGGTCACAACGATTCTCCGGCGATGAAGGCATTCCTCGCGAACGGTGGTTCGATCGAGGTTCTTCCGACGCGGAACTCTGTCGGTTTCAAGCGAAACAAGATTCGCGCTGGTTCCGGTTCGACGGTCACTTCGCTCCATAAGTCTCGCGCTGCTCATTCTCGCGTCGCGCGCGAGATTCGGTTTTCTCGGTCTTCTCGGTCTTCTTTCTAATCTAGCCCAACGAGGTTTTCAATATAATGTCTGCTTCTTTCAATACCGATTCCCTGCTCAACGATCGCGAACGTCGCGACGTTCGCTTTGGTCGTAGCATCGTCAATCTTGAGTCGATCAATCAGCTTGCGAAGTTGCTTGCTCGCGAGGATCTTTCGATCGTTCACGACCCTGCTGCGAAGACTGCTTCGTTCACTCCTTCGACGCGCGTTCTGACTCTTCCTGCTTGGAGCAATATTCCGAAGATTGTTTATCTTCTGTTTGCGGGTCACGAGATCGGTCATGCTCTGTTTACGCCGACTGATGGTTTCGATCATCCGTTGGTTCGCGCGGAGCTTCTCAACACTCCCTATATGGGACTCCTCAACATTGCCGAGGACGTTCGTATCGAGAAGCGAGTCAAGCGCAAGTATCCCGGTCTTCGCGCCGACTTTGCTGCTGGCTATGATCGGCTGTTTTCTGCTGGTTTCTTCGGTGTCACTGCTGCCGATATTCCTGAACAGAATCTTGCCGATCGCCTGAACCTTCGATTCAAGCTGGGTTCTGTTGGTGCTGACATTATTCACTTCGCCGATGGTGCCGAGACTGACTTCCTCAATCGAGGTTTCAATCTCGAATCGTTCGAGGATGCTGTTGTCTATGCCAACGATCTTTACGATTATCTCGTAGATCAGGAACAGCAGGAGAAGGAACAGCAGCAGCAGAGTTCGCAGAGTGACGATGATTCCAACACTAGCGATGGTGACGAGTCCAACGATTCTGTTTCCAGCTCGACCGATGAGTCTGGTGATGAGTCTGGTGAAAGTTCGGAGGCTTCTTCTGATTCTTCCGATGCTTCGCCTTCGGATAGTGACGATGCTTCGGACGATGCCGACGCTGACGCCGACGCTGACGCCGACGCTAATGCCGATGCTGACGCTGACGATGATGCTGATGGTGATGGTGAGGGTACTGCTTCTGGTGATGCCGGTAGCAGCAACGATTATGATTCGCCGTCCTTCGTCACTATCACCGACAATGCTTCGCGCGATGCGATGGATTCGTTGATTGATCGTAATGCCAAGGTTTCTCGCAATCTCAACATTCCTTTCGAGCGTGTCGATTGGAAGTCGATGATCGACGACACTCCGGTCATTCTCGATCAGTTTGATGCTCACGTTGCTGCTAAATTTCCGGCTTCTGTTGTTCTTCAGTTCTTTGCTGATCTTCGCGAGCAGACGAGTCGGTTCCTTTCGGCTTCCAAGCCGATCGTTTCTCAGCTTGCCAAAGAGTTTGAGATGCGTAAGGCTGCGGATCAGCATCGCCGATCGTCGGTGGCTCGAACTGGTTCTATCAATGTCGGTAAGCTCCATGCTTACCAGTACGAGGAGGATATTTTTCTTCGCAAGACGATGATGCCCGATGGCAAGAATCATGGCATGGTTATGTACCTCGATCTTTCGGGTTCGATGGTTAGGAACATGGCTGGTACGATTGACCAGTTGATTAACTTGGTCGTGTTCTGCAAGCGAGTTCAGATTCCTTTCGAGGTTTACGGATTCAATGACGAGTATCGTCTTGCTAATGGTAGCGTCAATCATGCCTATGCTCTCAATGATGTTGTTGTTGATCCCAGTGCGTATCTTCGCAAGTTCATTTCTTCGGAGTTGAAGCCGAAAGACTTCAAGCGCGCATTGGAATATCTCTTCTTCATGCGAGAGTATTGGCGAGTCTATAACTCACAAGGCACGGCTTCGACTGATTGGATGAGTAAGTATCCTTGCCTTCGACCGATCAAGTCTGACTACCTCTGTTCGACACCTTTGGATGATGCTCTGATTTATGCCTACGGGATTCTTGATGATTTCAAGCGTCGAACTCGTGTTCAGATTTGTAACTTCATCATTCTTTCTGACGGCGGTTCCAATCTGATTCGACATTGGAACAGTTCTGATCGCGGCACTCGCGATTCTATCGGTTATAATGGTTACAGTAATAATGAGGATCATTACTTCTACGACGAACACACTCGAACTCGTTTCCATCCTAATGGTGGTTGGGAGGTCGCGACCGGCTTTCTCCTCGACTGCATCAAGGCGCGACTCGGTGGCATTCGCACGATCGGTTTCTATTTGATTCCGTTCCGTGGTTCTCGGACTCGTAGTGTTGTTGCTGATGCTTATACTGACAATCGCGGCAGCGAAAAGCTGACCGAAGCGCAGTACGAAGCCTTCAAGAAGGATGGTGTTATCGTTTCGTACAATGCTGGGTACGATGCTCGCTTTCTTATCAAGGCTGGCAAGTCACTCGACTTTGATGATGATGACATTCTCGCTGGCGTCGCGGATAATGCTTCTTTGAGCAAGATTCGTACTGCCTTCAAGACTGGTTCCAAGAAGAAGGTTTCTTCTCGGGTCTTCATCAACAAGTTTGCGGAAACTATTTCGTAAACTTTTCACTTTCGATTTTTAATAAAAAAAACAAGGGGTTCATTTCATTATGTCTAATCGTCAGTCTCGTGCTACTGTTGCCGACAAGAACAAGTTCATCGAGCTTGCTCGCAATGAGTTCGGTGACACCATTTCTCGTAAGGATGTTCTTTATCTTTGTGAGAAGCACGACCTTCCTATTCCGACTT
>Ga0181566_10004345_pt1 | contig 11531 bp, 10 predicted proteins | sample 101ome_15_FD_133762 | JGI IMG/M metagenome (GOLD analysis project Ga0181566, IMG submission 133762) | Coastal salt marsh microbial communities from the Groves Creek Marsh, Skidaway Island, Georgia - 101402AT metaG (megahit assembly) | ecosystem: Environmental > Aquatic > Marine > Intertidal... | reverse complement strand
TTATGTAACACTTATCATACTTCTGAACACCGTGCATTGCAATTAAAAGAAATAATAGAAAACACGCAAAATGTTAAAAAATATACTGATGGTATTGGTAATACAGAATATTATATGGTTAAAAACTAAAATGATAAAATAGTATATTTATCATTTTATTCCATTCTAATAAGGAAATATTGTCCAATCAAATGTAATTTCATGAATTTTTTACCTATGTTTGTTTTTAAAAATGTTTCCATAGCATAATACGCACCCATTAATGCAGGTGTAGCAGTAGGATCTTCTGCTATAATTATACCTCCTTTAACTATTTTATGGGCTACCTTATCAAATGCGTCGCGTGTAGCATCATATAAATCCACATCTATATTTGCAACAACAATATTTTGAATAGATGATGGCAGCGGTTCATTGCAAATATTATTTTTAATTAAACGAAAGTCTTGATTTGGACACTGACTTTTTAATAAATTATTTACTATTTCAATTGTCTTTTCTGGACCCCATAATTTATGATGTTCATTGTTTTTTTCCCAATGTGTTTCCGAAGATTGCGTAGCTTCTTCATAATCAAATCCATCAAACGTATCTAAAAAATACGATTTTCGTTTTATATTACTATATTTCATATAATTTAATGCGGTTAAAGCGCTTCCTCCCCTATAAACACCTATTTCTACATAATCCCCTTCCAGGTGCTTGGTTTGTTCGATTGCTTGACAAATATTACAATGAATTATTTCGTCAAAATGACTAATGGAATTCCTTTTTTTGTATGTAGACTGTAATGCTTGTTTACATTCTTTATTTGTATGCATAAAACTGCGCTTAGCATAATTTTTATGAATTACATATTTTCCACCAAAATGAAAAATTTTATCTAAATGATAAATATATTTATCATCTGTTTCAAAATAAAGAAAAAACAAACCGTTTTTTATTAACTCTTCATCTAATTCATCAATCGACTTCTTTTTTTCGAAATTTTCGATCATAAGAGCTGTATCTGTAATTAAAAATTTGTATTTTACATTAGAATAGTTTCGTAAAGATACAGTATCAATCTCACGAACAATGGTATTAAAGTCGAATTTTTCAAATATACTCATATATTTTTATAAATTAATAATATATTTTTTTAAAAATATTCTAACCATTTATTTAAAATACGTTTGTCATTTTGCTGAATCACGTTATTTGTTTCCAAAACATCATAAATATCTTTTAATTTTTGTTTCATATTCAGCTTTTTTTCTATTTTAATTTGTTTGTCTTTGTCATTTACCCAACTAAATGATTTTTCCCAACCCATTTTATTATATAAATAGTCATCTGTGAAGTTTTCATATTCTAAACTATTTCCTGAAATAGTTACTTCTTGAGGGTATTCAGATGAACAAGTGTTTCGAATCTTTAATTGTGGAAATAATAGAACTTTGTTTTTATAATAATAATCACATTTAATCCATGCCATTATTTGTGACCCCCACCAATTTATTTTATCAAAATAATCGTCATATGGTAAAATCGTATTTTCAAAAAACAATTCTCTTGAATATGCATTCATTATACCGTCAAAACAAACAACAGATTGTGCTTCAACATTTTCCATTAAATTTCCATGTTTATTATACCATCCTCTATTCTCCATTTGAGGGTTCCCGATTAACGGTTTGTAAACATCTAACAAATGTTCAAATTCTCTAAACCCCTCTTCTTGTGATATATTTTTAAATATAATATCTTCATCTAAATAAATATAATAATCGTATTGTTCCTTTAAAGATAATGCATATTCTCGCAACTTATTTCTACCAGTTGTCCATGTCGAATTCGGAAAAAAGAGAGTCGTGTCTTCCGTTTCTTCTTTAAAACTTAAAACCACTGTGTTTTTATTTTTTAAACAATTATAAATGGTTGGTAAATTTGAGGCACATTGTATTAAATATAAACATTTGGGTAAACAATACACGTAATCGCAAATCTTTTCATTGGCTATAAACATAGTGTATTCTGATTTAAAATCGTCGATTAAATTATGTTCATTCCGTTCTTGTAGTACCGTTGGCGAAACATATGATAAAATATTATTTGAATAATACAACAATGAATTACTTATAATACTTCTTAAAATATCACAATAACGAAAGGATACACTCGACGGAATCAGCATACCAATAAACATATCTTTATTTACCCAAAAAGTATTTTGCGTGTTAAAAATACACAAATTTTCATTTGATACGTGAATCATCTTGTTTTTAATCCAAACAATTGGATCATTGTGTATTAATCGATATAATGAATCGACATCCGGGTCATTATCTACTAAACCTTGTATGATTGACGCAGGTGTTTTATTATTCGAAATTTTAAATTCTGTATTGTTATGTATTTTTGTAAGAGGGTATCCTCGGGGCCAACATTTTTCGTTTGTTGTAAAATACTTAAATATATTAATCCAATCGTTTTTTAGATCCTTAATCATCTGCATATTACTTTGATTATTATTATTTAATACATCATCAAAATCATCGTATACTAAATTATCGTCGTCTGTTTCATAAATTATAGTATAATCATGTTGAATCGCATATAAATATCCCAAGTTTTTCCTACAATAATGATTATAAGGTAACATTTCAGACAATTCAGGATAAAGTTCCTTTTGTTTTTGCACATCTAAAAATATACAATTGTAATTATGATATGTATCTGGCGTCTTTATATCTCCCACAATAATTACATCATAATTCACATTCTCTATACACTTTTTCACTTGATGGGTAATATTATTTATTGTGGTTATAATAATACATTTTTTAAACATTTATACATTTTTAATATTCAAATATTTATATACATAAATATATAAATATATAAATATACTTATTCATTTTATTGTAAAATGAATAATGACTTGCATTCTAAATTACAATCTATAAAAAACGAAGACATCGTTCATGTTTTCGTTTCGCCCAAAGCACTATCTTGGTGCAACTATTTTGTAGATATAATTATTCAACAATTTCCATCACACAAAATAATCACAAACCCAAATAATCTGTCAAATGCCCACATAATCATCACCCATATTAAACAACGCAGCGAATATTATTCAAATAACGCCATCAATATTGTAATCAGCGGAGAAAGTTATAGCACCAAACATAAATATGACCTTTCGATAGCTACAGTCAAACATTTTAATAGTCATTGCAATGTTTATTTACCTTTCTTATATATGTCTTTGAAGGAACACAAATGCTCCATTGACTCGAAAGACTATATTCGGAAGAAAACGAAATTTTGTGCATATATGTATTCCGTAGACCATCCACATCGTATTCACTACTTTCATTTATTTAATAATTATAAACACGTAGATGCTCTTGGTAAAAGTTGTAATAATACTGAAGTAAATATTGATAGAACAAAATATAATCGAACTATGACGTATTTAGATGAAGCTGTGCAATTATATAGTGATTATAAATTCGTCTTAGCATTAGAAAATAAAATGGAACATGGATACGTTACCGAAAAAATAATAAATCCGTTAATTGCCAATTGCATTCCAATTTATTGGGGGTCAAACAACGTATTTGAATTTATCAATAAAGATCGGATTATATATGCCCCTGACTATAATGATGCAGATTTAATAAAAAGAATGAAAGAAATCGATGAAAATGAAGACCTATTTAATGAAATCGTAAATAAACCAATTTATTGTAATCATAAAGATCCCGAAACAATATTTAATGACTTTACACGAGCAATGCAAGATTATTTTTTGACATAATAATCATCCCAAAATCGTTTGCTTTTGTCTTCACGTTTATAATTGGTTTGGTTACTATTTTCACCTTGGTTATGAACACTCGAAGAAAATACATTGGAATAATAATAAGTAAAATAAGGCTTTGTCAAATAATAGGTATTGTTTGCATCCGAATATAAATAGTTATCTGCTGGACTATAACGATTTGTGCTTTCTAATAAATGTTCCATTCCTTTTTTACTAATTAAATAGGCAGTGGTGCAATTTTTATTCTTTCTTTCTATTATGTTTGGGTTATCTCTCATACGTTCGTTTTGATCAATTCTACCAGATGTACACAATTGTAACACATGCCAATTTTTATATTCGTTGTCCATTTTTTCGATTAATTGCTTTATTGAAAAATGCTGATAGTGAACATACTCAAAACTACAATCATCTTCTATTATCAATGCATATGTATCGCCATTATTATGAGCACATTGTATCGCTTTTAAATGAGATAACGTGCATGCCAATTCGTATACTGTTATGTTTTCGCAATTCTTTTTATAATCTGAAAAATCCAGTTTTTTCCCATCAATACCTTCAATACGTTGGTGATTAATTATATTGTATTCTCTGAGTTGATTTTCCATTTTTAATTTACGTTCAGGATTTCGATCTAAATTAATCCAATAGGTTTTAATATCATCCATATTAAATGTGATCGAATCCAAATACGTATTGATGATACTGATTTCTTTTTCATATGTTTTGCATTTAACTAAATGATAAAAAAGAAAATTATTTATTTCTTTTAAACAAAGTGCTCCAAAATGCGTATGAAGACATACAATTTCTTTATTATTATAACATATTTTGTTTGTTTCATTTATAGTTATAAATGATCTCATTTTTTTTAAAGAACTATGTATACCTACAGTAAATCGAGACGGTTGAATATTATAATTATCTCCGAATTCAAAATAATCAAATTTATCGCATAATAAATGCATGTTTATTTGTTCTGGGCACTTTCGATTATGATTAATAATTGAAATCCAATGTAAACACACATCTTTACTTTTTGTCCAAAAAAAACCAGCATTATATTTACCCGTGCGTTTTATACATACATCATTTACGTATTGTGGTGATAATCCCATCATTTTACTATGATCAATATCCTTAATCGGCGATAAGAATATTACATCTGTATCTAAAAACAATGTGTCGTTATTTGTTTCAAGGGTCTTTATCATTACATTCATTTTATTTTCTAAAAACGTACCAAAGCATTTTTCGGCTGTCATTTTATCTCTATTATAATACGTCCATTTATTCAATTCAACGTAACAATTAATCTTTAAATCGGGAAATAAATAAGAATTATTGTTTACATAATTTTTTGTAATTTCGTCACAATAAATAAATATGGGTATATTTTTATGATGAATTTGAATTGTTTGTAGCAATACAGTAAGTAGTTTTTTACAAGAATCCGTGCATATTGTACAAAATGACGACGGACTATTATTCATTATACTATACTATACTATAGTATAATTTTTATTTATTAACATTTTTACAAAAATATATTCTTATTCTTTTTTGTTATAATAATCATTCCATAATAATTTGCTAATGGTTTGGGTAGCATGTGCCGATTTCGTGTTTTCTCTTATTGTGCTTACATTGACCTTTTCACCGTTTTCATTTCGCAAAAAAGGATATGAAAAATAAGGAGGCGTTATATAATTCTTTGCTATGTTGAATATCATAAATTCCGATACGTGTATATTTTTTGTTGTTTCAAAATAATGCAATACTTTTTCCATTCCCTTACGCGTGATTAAATAACTTAGTGCACCTGCAATATTATTTATTTGAAGTAAAGGACTCTCAAAACGTAATGTTTGAAATACTTTTTTATTTATAACATTAGCCAATTGCAATGTTTCACCTTGTTGTGCCTTTAATTGATCCAATAATTCTAATATTGTATGTGTTTTATAAGGGAAATACTCAAATGTAGCATCATCTTCCAAGACTAAGGCGTATTCTAACCCTTCGTCATAACAATACTTTATTGTTTTCATATGACTTAATGCACAAGCGACTTCGTATTTATTCATTTTTTCATTAATATTATATTTTTCTTTGAATTCCTCTAAACATATATTATTTCCGTCAATTGCTTCAATACGCGTATGTTGCAATAAACATTTGTCTAAAATGTCTTGCATTATGTTTCTCCTGTTTTCTGAACGTTCGAGGTTAATCCAAAAAATAGGTATGTTTTTCAATATCGTGTGTATATGTTGTTGTGATGAATTCATTTCATTATATACACATTATAAATCTATTATTTGAACCCTATTTTTCCAATTGATTATGATTCTATACTAAATAGTTTACTATAAAGACATAAAGGTATTTTCGTCATTTATAACTATAATGAGCGAGAAGCAGCATATTTCTCTAGTGGTATGTGGTCACGTCGATGCAGGCAAATCCACCACCACGGGACATTTGATTTTTAAATTAGGCGGAATTAGTGAGCGTGAAATGGCTAAATTACAAGCCGAAGCCGATGCACAAGGCAAAGGTTCTTTTGCATTTGCCTATTATATGGACAAAGATAAGGCAGAACGCGAGCGCGGTGTAACAATTAATTGCACTACAAAGGAGTTTTATACCGACTCTTATCACTATACTATTGTAGATGCTCCTGGTCACAGGGATTATGTGAAAAACATGATTACCGGTGCTGGGTGTGCAGATATTGCCCTTTTACTAGTGCCCGCCGAATCCGGTGGATTTGAAACGGCCATTGCAAAAGGCGACCATAAATCCGGCGAAGTGCAAGGACAAACCCGTCAACATGCACGATTATTGGGATTATTGGGCATTGAAAAGCTCATTGTAGGTGTTAACAAAATGGATTCCTGTGATTGGTCCGAACAACGATTCAATGAAATCAAGGAAGAAATGACGAAAATGATTATGCAAGCCGGCTTCAAACCAAAACAAGTCGCATTCATTCCATATTCAGGGTTTAAAGGTGAAAACTTGGTCGAAAAAACGGACAAAATGCCATGGTATAATGGATTCGAGGTAAATATTTCAAAAACAGAGAAAGTATCTGGATATACTTTGTATGATGCCCTTGAAAAGGTCGCGCGTCCTCCTAAGAGAGACAGTGAAGCTCCTTTGCGTATTCCGATCAATGGAATTTACAACATCAAGGGTGTCGGAACAGTTATTACAGGAAGAGTCGAGCAAGGTGTTGTCAATGCGGGCGATGTGTGTCGCGTTGTCCCACGTGGTTTGGAAAACTTGAAAGTGTTTAGTATTGAAATGCATCATAAAACATGGCCAAGTGCAAAACCCGGTGACAATGTCGGTATGAACATGAAGGGTCTTGATAAAACCAATATGCCCAAAGTAGGTGATGTCATTACTCTTCAAAGTCAGCCTCTTTGTCGTCCTGTAGAAAGTTTTACTGCGCAAGTTGCTGTGCAAGAACACCCTGGACAATTGAAACCGGGTTTTGCTCCATGTGTTCATGTGCGAACTGCGAAGTCTGCATGTAAAATGACGAAAATTAACTGGAAAATGAGTAAGAAAACGGGCAATGAAAAGGTAGAAAACCCGGCTTTCTTAGAACAAGGTGAACAAGCCGAAATTGAGTTCAAACCCAACCAGATGATCTATTTGGAATGTTTTGAAACATGTGACGGACTTGGTCGCGTTGCAGTCATGGATTCCAATCAATTAGTCATGTTGGGAAAAGTAATCCAAGTAACCTACAAAGATTACAAATAAGTAGATCAATCATTCTCAAATCGTTTTTGAAAATGATTATGTGCAATCGGCTTCGACCATTTCTTTTACTAATTCCTCAAAACTGCATTTAGGTGTCCAACCCAATTCGCGTCTTGCTTTCGAACTGTCTCCGAGTAACTCTTCGACTTCTGATGGACGGAAATAGCGTTCCGATACGCGGATCAATGTGCGACCGGTTTTTTCATCTACTCCCGTTTCGTTTATTCCTTGACCCTTCCAAATAATTGTAAATCCTTTTAAGGCAAATGCCTTTTCAATGAATTCTCGGACAGAATGGAATTCATTTGTCGACAATACGTAATCATCGGGATTCTCTATTTGAAGCATTTTCCACATACCTTCTACGTAATCCTTGGCGTGTCCCCAATCGCGTTTTGCGTCTAGATTTCCCATGACTAAATCATCGCGTTCTCCCTTCAAAATCATGTTTAATCCCCTGGTGATCTTTCGAGTAACAAATGTTGGTCCACGGCGCGGACTCTCATGATTAAACAATATACCATTACACGCAAACATGTTATACGACTCGCGATAGTTTTTTGTGATCCAATATCCATACAATTTGGCGACTCCGTATGGCGATCGAGGATAAAAAGGCGTGGTTTCCTTTTGCGGGACTTCTTGGACCAGTCCAAATAATTCCGATGTCGATGCTTGGTAAAACCGGCATTTTTCCATTATTCCTGAACTGCGTATTGCCTCTAATAATCTCAATACACCTGTACCATCGACGTCGGCGCTATATTCGGGCATTTCAAAAGATACTTTTACGTGACTCATTGCCGCCAAATTGTATATTTCTAAACGTTCTAAATCTTTATGGGCTTCCTTGATTTCATACATAATATGCAACAAATTGGAACTATCCGTCAAATCACCGTATTTAATTATTAAATTTTGATTGTGATACAAATGATCAATTCGCTCTGTATTAATACTTGAAGCTCTTCGTATAATGCCCCATACAATATAATTTTTCTCCAATAATAATTCGGCTAAATACGAACCATCTTGACCATTTATACCAGTAATCAATGCAATTTTCATAATATATATTGTATATATTAATTAGTGGTTTTCAACATACAAATAATTCACATCATTTTCGTATATTTTTCTCAAAATAGCTATGCTTTCGTCGTTTAATCGTTCACAATGTTCACTTTTGTTTTCATGTGTATTATTATTTTCGCAAATACCTAATTTTGCATACATTTCACATATATGTTCCTTATTTTCAACTTTAAATAGATCATTTACAATTTGTTTGTTATTGAAAAACATTCCCTCGTATTGTTTTTCAAAATGAGGGTTCAATAAATACGGGTTTTTGCAATGCACCACTACGTTTTTTACATAATCATTAATATTTGTATTATGAATGTTCATTCTTTTTGATAATTTCGGTCGCGCTTTCAAATAATTAAATGCAGATTCGAATTTTGTAATTGGATTCCGAATAATTCCAAATTTATAAATGTTATCGAAATCAGTGTTGTGAAATAATTCCAGCCATTTTTCTTTATTATCTTTATAAACCACACATCTCTTTGCTAATAGATTTCTCACCAAAGTCGTCTGCATAACCTTATTTACCGGGAAAAAGACGAATTTACCTTCTTTGTCAAAAATAACTGGATTTTCTCTTTCTAAAATATATTCCTTTAAAGACATATATTTTATAATATGACATAATTTAACTCATATATTTTCGCATTCCTTCTTTGAAACTTATTTTCGGATCGTAACCCAACATAGCTCTGGCTTTCGTAATGTTTGCATTACTGTGAGGAATATCTCCGGGTCGCAATGGACCAAAAATCGGTTCGATGGTTGTTTGAAGGTTTTCTTGGATTTCTTTTATTAATTCGAGTAGTGTCGTTTGTCCTCCTGCACCAATATTAAATGCTTCTCCAAAACATTTTTCATTTTCGGTTGTCAGGGCTAATATATTTGCTTGTACCGCGTTTTCCACATACGTAAAATCACGCGAATAACTACCGTCTCCGTTTATTAACGGATTTTCGTCTTTTTTCATCAAGTCTATGAATTTTGGAATGACCGCAGCATATGGACCATGCGGATCTTGTCGAGGACCGAATATATTAAAATAACGCAATCCAATACATTCCATCCCATAACACCGTGTAAATACACCGGCATAGATTTCGTCAATTGCTTTCGTCGCTGCATACGGAGAAAGCAAGTTCCCCGTTTTTTCTTCGGTTTTTGGTAAATCCGGATGATCACCGTATATACTCGAAGAAGACGCGTATACAACACGCTTTATATTTTCTTCTTTTGCAGCAATTAGTATGTTCAAAAATCCATTTACATTTGCAATATGACTGGATAATGGATCACTTATAGAACGCGGCACGGAACCCAATGCAGCTTGATTTGTGATTACATGTATATTCTTTACAGCCAATTTACAAGCCTCTTTGTTTGCAATGTCTCCATACATGAATTCCACATTGTCGTAATGATTTAATAAGGGTTGCAAATTCGCCATTTTTCCGGTTGACAAATTATCGATCACACGTACATATCCCACGCCGTTTTTCAATAGTGTTTCGACTATATTTGACCCAATAAATCCGGCACCGCCCGTAACTAAAACGCGCAAATTTTTCAATTCCATTCCTTTAAACATAAAGCTTATGTTTATTATTGTTTTATAAAGAATAAATGGAAGAATTTTACAAACAATTTCCAGATTTCGATTGGAAATTTTACGTTTCATGTTATAATGATCTGAAAAATGCGAACATTAATACGGAAACCAAGGCTGTTATTCATTATCATCGCTATGGACAATACGAAAATCGCCGTAGTCATTGTATCATTTCTCCTCAAAACATTGTATTAAGTGCGGTGCCCGCATCCCAGTTTCTTTTGGCAGGTTCGCAATGTCATGTTTCCAACGGTCTTCACATGTTTGAATCACGGTTTCGCGAGAAATTCCAATTGCTTCCTTATGAAAACAAAGATAATCCGTGTTATTTCTTCGGCGTTTATGATGATCGCGATTTATGTGCTTTACGTGACCATAAGGGACTCAAAACGATCATTTGGGGAGGAGAAGACGTCAATTTGAAACACGGTGTTTGTATTCAAACATTAAGAGAAATCGCACATTTGCATAACATTATCCATTGTGCCATTAGCAAATCAATATACGAGAGACTGCAAAAGTGTCGCATACCGTCTGTATATATTGACTTTAATTTGGTAAACCGTGATATCTTTCGCCCCGTTTCCAAGAAGGGGTGTCATATTTTTATTTACAATGGTCACAAGCCCGGGCGTGAGCACATCTACGGGAAACACGTATATGAGGAAGTCATGTTACGCCTACCACAATATGGTTATGTTTTAAGTAATTTATTAAATGTGCCTTATGAGAAAATGCATGAAGTCTATAGCACTTGTTTTATTATGTTGCGTTTAACGGAAAACGACGGAAATGCAAATAGTGTGCAAGAATGCGAAGCGATGCAAATACCCGTTATTCATAATCATTCGGATTATGGGCTGTCTTGGAAAAGCGTTGATCATATTGTACAAATCATTTTGGAACATAATCCAAAAAGATCCTAAACTACATCACACGATTTTAATCTAACAATAATTTGTCTACCGTTTAGTTCTTTCATGAAACCTTCTTCTATTGATTCTTCTAAAACACTTTTGATAATCGATTTTTGCATTCCGGTCCATTTCAACATTTTCGCCACGATTTTGTTTTTCTTGGCTTTGATCAAGCGATAACAGTTAATATTCAATTCATAATATAAATGAAGGTCATGAGTCAATATTCCCGAATCCCATTTTTCTTCACTATGAATGACTTTTCCGTGACCTCCTAATTTACTATCAATCAAAGCAGGAATATCTGCATCATGAATAT
>Ga0181566_10004335_pt1 | contig 11542 bp, 28 predicted proteins | sample 101ome_15_FD_133762 | JGI IMG/M metagenome (GOLD analysis project Ga0181566, IMG submission 133762) | Coastal salt marsh microbial communities from the Groves Creek Marsh, Skidaway Island, Georgia - 101402AT metaG (megahit assembly) | ecosystem: Environmental > Aquatic > Marine > Intertidal... | reverse complement strand
GCGCTGCGGCGGGCCACCTTCTCCCGCTGCTTAGCCTCGTTCTCGGCGGTCGACCATCCCTTCTCGATCAGGATGGCCTCGGCCTTCTTGCTGTCCTTCGTCTGCGGGTGCTGACGGCTCACCTGCATGAGGTAGCGCTTGTACTTGGCGTCCCACCCCTGCCAGTAGCGGAAGTTACCCTTCGCGTCGGTGTACCCGTAGTCCTGCTGCTTCATCGACAGCGGGTCGTCGATCGGCTTGGGCGGAGCCGAGAAACGCTCGGCGTTGATCTTCTTACCGGCAACCGCCACCTTCTTGGTAGCGGGCTTGCGGGTGCGGGTCTTGCTGGTAGCCATGGAATTCTCCTTGGTTGGTTTTGGCTAACGGAGCACAATGCTCCCATGAAGGCCGGGGACTGGCCCCGGCCCTCAAAGCAACATTACGCTGCGAGCACTTCCTCCTCGTAAGGCTCGATGGTCAACTGGTAGGTGTTGTGGGTGCCCTCGAACTGACGGAACTCCTCGATGTTCTCCTCGATCCACGCCTCGCAAGCGGCGAACGAACCGACGAACTCAGGGAGGTCGGAATCCGGGAGGCACCCGGCAGCGGCGTACCACACCGCATACTGCGTCTTCTTGCCCATTTCTAATCCTTTCGGGCTAGAGTGCGAATGTGAGCCTTTTAACGCCGTGCTCAGGGCGTGCTACTACTGCGGCTCGGCCAGATGCTTCACGTCGATGTCGCACCAGTCTGCGATCTGCTGTCGCAGATCCCAGTCCTCTGGTGCGTCGGACGCGAAGCCGTACAACTCCCACCACAGCAAGAGAGCGTGGCGGGCGTTGTCGACGGGCATCGTCTCCATGATGAAGCCGTCCTCGAGCAGCGTGTGCTCAGAGTCGACAGCCGACACCATGTCGTCCTTGACCGGTGCGAACCCGACGTCCTCGCCGTCGGTGACGAAGATCACCTTGGCGCTGATAATGCGGGCAGCCTGCCACGCGCGAATGACGTTGGCCATCAACTCGTCGTTGGAAGGCCGGAACCCACGCCCGTAGTAGGTGTGAGTCATCACCGCACCGCAGTTGTCAAGGTCCGAGTCGATGTCGGCCTTGGTGATGGTGGTAGCCATTATGTCCTTTCGGCTGGATTACAGAGGAGCCTTTTAACGTCGTGCTCAGGACGTGCTGCTTACTCGCTGAGAGTGAAAGTGTAAATCTGGAACGAGGCGAAGACGTTCCAATCGTCATAGGAGGCCTCGGCATACAGTTCGTCGGCGCCGTAGAACTTGGCAACAGCCGACGGGTTGTTCTCCTTGACGTAGTTGGACACGGCCTCCTTGAAGCGACGAACCACCAGTTCGTGGTCGATCGAAGAGTAGACCACATCGGAGTATGGCCCATCTCGATCATCGTTGCCGACGGTGGCGAGAATTGCGGAAACTCTGGTCACAACTATCCTTTCGTTGCTTTACAGGATGAGCCTTTTAACGTCATGCTCAGGACGGAAGACTACCGGTTGGTGGTCTTCATGAACGAGCGGTTGGACAGGAGGCCCTGCCACTGCGCGTACGACTTGGCCGCGAACTCGCTCGGGTCGTAGTGCTTCTCGACGAACACGGCGAGCGCGCTCTGGAGGCCGTTGACCTCACCCATGGCCTCGATCGCCCGGCCACGCATCTGGGTCAACTCCGACTCGTCGCCGTGGTCGGAGTTGAGCAGCAGCGTGCACGTCTGCGACGCGCCACGCATGTAGTCCTTCGCGTGGCGCAGGAGCGCGTGGGCCTTGGCGGCGATCATCATCGCGTCCTCGGGCGACGTCGACTGCAACATCGACACCTCGACCGCCATGACGTGCTCGACCATCACGATGGCCTCGGACATCATGAGCAAGCCGTAGTGCAGGGACCCCTGCGCGGCGAAGACGTAGAAGATCGTGTCCACGTCGTTGTCGTAGTTGATCTGGGTCGGCATTGATTCTCCTTGGTTGTATTTGCCGATGGTGAGCCTTTTAACGTCATGCTCAGGACGTGAATCGGTCAGCCGGAAGAGTCGACCCGGTAGCCGTACCCGCACTTGGTGCAGGTGTAACTGTTGTAGCAGTTACCGAGGTTCTTCCCCTCCCACTCGTGCTCGCACCCGAACACCGACACGAACAGGCGGTTGACCACCTTGCCCTCTTCGGTGTGCCAGTCGTGCCACACGATGCCGATGTTGGAGTCACCCGACACTCCGGCGTTAGCCATCATGTCGTACTTGATGACCCAACAGTTGACCGGCTGACTGTTCGGCCACCTGTGGTGCTCGACGTACCAACTGTTGTCAGCGTCGTAGGCCAGACGTCCCGACCAGTACCAGCCGTTCCGGATGGCATCTTCCCCAATCTGCATCGCACGCAGCGGATCGGTGATCTCTCTGGTGTAGAGATACGGAAGCAGACACGCCACCTTAGAGTTGGTGTCGTTATCCGGCAACACGCTCCGAATGTATCGCTGAGTCGCATTCGGCTCGGGGTTGCCGGGAATGAAGTAAGACAATTGATCCTCGCTTTGATCGATTACAGGATGGGCCTTTTAACGGCTTGCCCAGGCCGTGAATCTACTGCGCGCGTCGGTAGAGGATACCCTCCTCGACGACCTCGACCGTGTACTGCTGGTCGATGAAGCCCATCTCCACCAGCCGGTCGCCCAACTTGCGGGGCATGGTGAAGGAGTAGGCACGCGTCTCGGTGCCATCCGAACGCTTGCTGCGGTGAATGCGCAGAACGAACAGGCCGTTCGGCCCGGACTTCCACCCGCGCGGGCGGTGCGGAAGGGCGAGGGCAGGCATGCGCTGACGGCCACCGCGATTCTTAGTAGACAATTTAATCTCCTTTTTGTGTGTTTCCGAACCGGGTCGTAGACCCGCATCAGGGCTGGAGGTCGCACTCCCCCAGCCCTGAAACCGACCTACGGCATAAAGTCCTCCGCGAGGCTCCACGAGCCGTCGCCGTAGAGGGTGGCCTCGACGATGATGGCGCCGTAACCGTACGCCATGTCGACGTTGCACCACCAACGGGCGCCCGACCCCAAGAAGTCGAGCGCGAGGTCGTCGCCCTCGGGCACCTGCTCGCACGAGACGTTGGTGGCCTCAACCCCGTCGTTCTTCAACGTCTGGAGCATCTGCCACTCCATCGTCTGGACGGGGGTGGACATGCCCGAAGGCACGACCACCGCAACCAACGACCCGAGGATGATGACCCAGAGGCCGATCAGGATGTTCTTGGTCACGACTTTCCTTTCTTTAGTGACCATTATACCACACGACACACAGACGTGTCAATGGGGAGCAGTTTAACGACGTGCTCAGGTCGGAGGACCACCTACTTGGTAGGTGTTGTGTCCAGCGGACCGAAGACCCAAGTCCCCTCAAATTCGCGGAACTCATCGATGTTCTCTGCGATCCACGCTTCGCAGGCCGCAAACGACCCGACAAATTCGGGGATGTCAGAGGCAGGCAGGCAACCTGCCGCTGCGTACCACACTGCATACTGCACCTTCTTGCCCATTTTTGATCCTTTCGGGCTAGAGTGCGAATGTGAGCCTTTTAACGACGTGCTCAGGTCGGGGCACTACCTACACTCCTCAGCAGGAGGAGAGTAGTTCATGAAAGCCCACAGGTACGTGAGCCACGAGTTGTATCGCAGCCACGTGGCGCGGGCCTCCTTGGGCTGCTCGTACCAGAACATCGCGTTCTCGACGTCCGGAAGCAGCGTGTCGCGCACCACCACCCACAACAGGTGCGCCTCCAGCGGGTACTCACCCATATTTCACCTCCTCTTATGGTAGGAGACACTTGAAAGGCGGCGTGGCCTTTCCACGCCTCCCTCCCCTCGCACTGGGGAGGGTACGGCACCCCTAGTCAGGGCGCTGGTCCTTGCTCTCCTGTCCGCAGGTGCAACCGCAGCAGGGGCAGCAAGTACACTTGAGTGCAGCAGCCTCGTCCTCGACCGCGTAGGCCAACTCGAGGGCCACCTCGTAGGTGACAAACTTGTCCATATTTCACCTCCTCTTATGGTAGGAGACAAGAATGTAAGCAGTTTAAGGTCATGCTCAGGACCTGAACTACCTAGAACACCGGCTCAGCGCGGGTAATCTGAGCGACGAAGCGGACATCCTCACCGGTCAGAGTCACCGACGTGACGACGATCTCGCCGTCGGCGTCCCGACTGTGAAGCATGCTCGACACGTCGTCCACGCCGAGGCCGAACACGCGCTCGCACTGCTGCAGCGCGGCACCGATCGCCTCGTCGCGGTCGAGGAACGTCCACTGCAACTGGCCAAGGGCAACGTTGCCGCCGTCCATCGTCATAAACGCGACGACGTACGACGTAGCCCCATCCAGATAGTCCGCCACGGCACCGACGCGCAGAGCCTCTACGTCGATGCTCGGACGCTGAAAACGCGCCACGAGAGCGCGAATATATGCAAACAAGTGGGTTCCTTTCTGTCGTTTAACCCACTATGAAAGGCGGCGTGGCCTTTCCACGCCTCCCTCCCCTCGCACTGAGGAGGGTGCGGCACCCTAGTAAGGGCGCTCGATGATGCCCAACCTACGGGCAGCACCGTCCTGCCGCTCACGCAGGATGAGACATTCATCACAACCAACAACCGTGATGATGTCCTCGTCCGCGTAAAGCGGGGCCAACTCAGACGTCTTGGAGACGCACTGAGGGCAGGTGTCATCAAGACACTCAACAGCCATATTTCACCTCCTCCCATGATAGGGATTGGATGGCTGTCATCACGACAGTCACACACACAAGCGCAACCGGAAAGCAGGGGCGCCACCCCCACCGGCTACTTGCCCATTCTGTTGCCAAGCGGGCCAAACTCCGCGTAAAGCGCTAGTCGTTGAGACTGACGGCGCCACTCCCGTTGCACGAACGGCACTTGCGATAGACCTTCTCGTAATTGATCCGGTCAATGCAGCAAGGGCAGCCGTAATAGTCGACCCAACTCCTAGTCTTGTGATAGACGCGACCGGTGCCGTCGCACTCGGGGCAGATCTTCACAGGACGAGAGACGGACACACGAAGTCCCTTGATCTTGATGTTTCACCTCCTTCAGGAATAGATTGTGCCGTTCTGTTGCCGGGGACATCGGCGGAACCCCCGAGTCTTACTCAGTGACCCTCAGCGGTCAGTCCTCCCGCTCGAAGGTCGCAGCCTCGGCTGCGCCGTCGATACGGTCGAACACGCGCTGGATGTCGGCCTCGAGCGTAAACTCGAAGTCGAGCGGGTCCAGAGAGTCGATACCCATGTGTTTTCACCCCCTACTTGTGTTCGGGGATTATGAAAGGCGGTGCAGCCTTTCTGCACCTTTCTCTTGATCGCACCAAGAGAATGCAGGCCCGTTTTCTGTTGCCAAGCGGGGCCAGACTCCGTGTCTCTTCGGGTGGACACAGAAAACCCCCTCACTACTAATTGAAAAGGCCAAAGGCCCAATAGTAGTGCCAGACCGGCTCGCGGTAGCGCACCCAGAAAGCATCCTGAGCAGCCGCACGCTTGCTGGTTACTGACCCGTTCCAATCTTCCGGAACGACGTCAATGGTGTCCCACGAAGACCTAACGGTGCGGAACATCTTCCAGATTTCGGAAGAAGCCGTGGCGTTGAGGTAAGACGTGGCGACAACTGACGGGTCGTCGCAAGAAAGTGCGAGGTCAGCAACGTGGCTCGGAAGCGACTCCGCCTCGATGTCGACGAGAAAGAGCATCTCCTGAATGGTCCAATAGGCGCACTCAGCAGGCGTGCCCGAAACCACGTACTGGAGGGTATGATTTGCCATATTTCACCTCCTCCCATAATAGGGATTGGGTGGCCGTCTCACGACGGTCACACGCACTACAGTCTACGCGGTCGGACTGCAAGGGACGCTACCCCCACCGACCGCTAACCATTTCTGTTGCCAGGCTGGCTAAACCTCGCTAAGGAACTACACCGCCAAGAGGCGGTGGATGTCCAGCCGGTCCCAGCGGTCGCCGCCACCGTACGCAGCGTTGGTGCGCTGACCGATGTTCTCGATCATCGCGACCAACTCAGCGTGGATGGTGCTCCAGCCGTTGGACCAGTCGTGACCACCGTACCTCGACCGCTGAGGGAAGAGGCTGGGGTCGCGCCAGATCGAAGCCGGGTGAACCGACCTCTCGATCTGCCTGGACCGCTCCTTCTGCGCGTACCAACGCTTGAAGTGGCTCAGCGCGGCCTCCTCCGAAGAGAAGACGTACGCCCCCACCTCCAGCGAGGCCGAGCACCAAGTAGACGTCCACCCGTCGTAGGTGTCGTCGTACTCGGCGCTGTGGGTCCACGCGAAGAGCATGTCGCTCATATTTCACCTCCTCTCGTGTAGAGATTGGATGGCTGTCATCACGACAGTCACACGCACTACGATCAGCGCAGCCGGAAAGCAGAGGACGCTACCCTCACCGGCTGCTAACCATTTCTGTTGCCAGGCTGGCTAAACCCCGCTCAGGACTACACCGAGAGAGTGTAGAACGTGACGCCCGAGAAGTACCAGCGACCATTGCCGTACTTCGCCGTCCCGTTAAGGATGGCGGCGTCGACGATAGCCTGCACGGACCTCTTGTTCAGCGGGTTCAACGAGGTACTAAAGTCGTACCTACGGATCTCCGCGCTGAGCCACTTCCTAAGGTGAATCTCAGCCTCTTCGCGAGACGCGAAGATGCGAGACTCGCCCTTACGAAGATTAGCGGAACACACCGAATGGCTACTGCCATACGGGTCGTCCTCGCAATCCCAAAGGGACCAGGCCCAAACTTGCATATTTCACCTCCTTTCCGTGGCACGCAGCCATCGGGGACAGAACGCGAGCAGTTTAACGACGTGCTCAGGTCGAAGTCGCAGCCAGACCACAGGGGCGCTACCCCCACTGACTGCTAGCCATTTCTGTTGCCAGGCTGGCTAAACCCCGGAGTGCCTGTGCTAGGCGACCAAGGCGCGGACCTGCGACACGAGGTCGCGGATCTCCGCCCGGTCCACCCACCCGATCACGTCGTGCGTGATGAAGGTGTCGTAACACAGGGAACCGTTACGGGTCACGCCGACCTCCATGAGGCCGACGTCGGAGCCGTAACCGTCCCAGATCACCGACAGGCCGTAGCCGTTGGTGAACCGCACATTCAGCGCCTTGTCGCCGCCCTTCCAGTGGTGAGACTCACCGGGGAGCAGCAGGCTCAGAATGAACTGGCTGTCCGTCATATTTCACCTCCTTTCGGGGGTTGGGAACAGAAAATGGCGCACCGGGAATCGAACCCGATTAACCGCGACACCAGCCGCGCCTAGGTACTGCAATCGATTGGCCATTTCTGTTGCCAGGCTGGCCAAACCCCGGTAGGACTACTCCATGCCGCCGATGGGGGCGTCGACCGGTTCGTCGATTCGCTCGACGAACGCGATCTGCTCGTCGAGCGAGTCGACGAACGACGCCTCCCCCGTGGACACGGGGTGGTCCTGCTCAGCGGCCCAAAGAGCGTCCTGCTCCTTGATCCACTGAGCCTCCATCTCCGCGCACCGGGCCGTAGCCCAGAAGCGCGGCATCATGCTGCAGAACAGCACGATGGTGCGGAGGATCCGCATATTTCACCTCCTTTCGGGGTGAGGGGACGGACTGGTGGCTGTCTAACGACAGTCACTATGTTATAGCCCTTTCTGTTGCCAAGAGGGCTAATCTCCGAGTCACACTAACGTCTCACGACGATAGGGGTCTCGATGGCGCACGCTGGCCAAAACCTACACCGACAAGGTGTAGATCCTGAGCGAGTACGAGTCGCCGTCAGCCTCCGCCTGACCGGTGGCGATCAGGGAGGAGATGACGTCCTCGAGATCTGCAGCGCAGCGGAGCCACTCTGCAGCGTCCTCGCGGAGCCAGACCCCGAAGTGCGTCTCGGCCTCCTCCTTGGAGAGGAAGACGCGATCCGCGTCGGACGCGGAGCAGAACGAGTTCTGCCCGGACCACTCGTACGGGTCGTACGCGCAGTCCTGCGTCGTAAGGGTCCAGGCCCACAGCGTGAGGCTGTCCTTAGACATATGTTTTTCACCCCCTTTCAAGGGTAGACAATATGGAAAATAGCGCACCGGGAATCGAACCCGATAACCGCTGCACCAGCAGCGCTAACGACCCGTCCTGTTGCCAAGTGGGTCAGACTCCGGGACCCTACGGCAGATACTTCGGCACCCGGCACTCGCGCCAGATGTCGTTGTACCGCTCGTGGGTGACAACACCCTCGTCGGCGTTACGACCGGGGCCGTACTCGGCCACAGTCGCACACTCGGGAAGGTTCATCCACTGGGTGCACCCGGTGATCCCCAGCGTCAGCGCAGCGGCGACGCAGAAGATGCAGATGCACTGAACCCAGTGGTCCATGAACCAACCCTCCAACTTGTGGAACATATTTCACCTCCTCCCATAGTAGGGATTGAATGGCCGTCATAACGACGGTCACACGCAGAACGAACTGCTCACCTACGACTCCGCGTCGTCGTGAACAGCGTCAAGCGCCTTATCCATCTGCCAGAAGCAGATGCCCACAAACGTCATGAAACCGACGATGCAGACGGCGCACACTGCAAACCAGATAGCACCAGCCATCACCACCTCCTTTCGGGGTCGGGAGTCTAAGTCCGTGCCGGGGAGTTGAACCCCGGTCGACGCCTGCCACGGACAGCCTAACCACCTACGACAACATGTCGTCGATGGCCTTTACGTTCACGTTCAGAAAAAAGAACATGAACGTACGAGCCTGCTGCTTGGACCTACACTTAAACGCGCGGTCCTTCGGATATGCGAACATCACCACCTCCTTTCAAGGTGGAAAACAGTGTGGTCATTTCTGTTGCCAGGCTGACCAGACCCCGGACAGTCACGCCATGCGAAGTGCGTACTACCAACCTCGGTAGTACCACTTCTCCCACAGCCACTTGCAGAAAGTGACCAGCAGGATGACGCCGATGACGCTACCTACGACGATGCCGAAGATAGCGGCCTCAAAGCCACTGTTGAAGAACATGCTCACCTCCTTTGTGTCGTGAGTATGCGCTATGTCGAACCATTAGGCTCGCGACTGAAGCACAGCCCATCGCCCCGCCCCAGTCGCCAACCCATCGCCCCGCCCCCACCGCACGCCCGCCCCTGCGTCGTACCACGTTTTATACTGCCACGCCAGCCTTGTCAACCTTTGTGTACGTGTCCAGACACAGAGGAGCCGGGGCCGCGTTGGGCAACCCCGGCTCGATCCCATCAGGCAGATGGATGGGCCGTCTTAACGACCTCTGTTTGGTGCGGTCCCAACGACCGCCCAACCCACGAAAGGAGCAGCCACGGCGAACGGGGCCGTTATCCCCGCTGCTTCACCGAGAGCACTCAGGTCCTCGGCTTATCCTCCACCACGACTTCACGCTGGCTGGACCGTTGACTACGGCGTGAGGATCATCACGCACCGTATATATCGCCACGTGGCGTTTAGTCGAACAGTGTCTCCGCACCGGGCGCACCGCCGAACGTCTCGACCACACGGATGGCCACGACATGCGACAGCGACAGATACACACGTTCGTTGGGTCGCCCGGCCACGGACACCACAGCGTGTGATCCGTCGATGACACCGATGATCTGGTCCACCACGATGGACTCGCCGGTTGTCAGATCGATGTGGATGGTGTCGTCGTCGGACCCAGACCGGATCGACAGCATGGTTGCACGGTTGATCATCGTGATCCTCTCGATAGTTCGGTTCCACCGCACGGACACGTGGGTTCGGTGGCTGGACCGTCGCATCCGGCACAGTGGAACCCGGCGATGGGCGGGTGTCCCATGGAGTACGTGACCAGCACGGCACGGCGACACGACATGCACTCATACCGAACGTCGTATGTGTCGGCCCCGGCCTCCTCCATGCACTGATGGTTGACACGGATGGTCATGGTCACTCCCAGTGCACACCGTGGAGGTCGATCTGCATCAGACGACCGTTGACGGTGCGCTCCACGATCATGGTATGGTCGGTGATCACGGCCTGATCGGGCCACTCACCGCTGAGGGCGATACGGATGACGCCGGTATCGCGGTTGTGCATGACACGGGCGACCACGCCGGTCCACCCGGACCGTTCATCGCCTGGCCAGTCACGCATGTAGTCGTATGGTTCCACCGCTGACGCATCGTACGGTGGACGCCATGGTTCATCGTTGGTCATAGGTATATCACGTCCCATCCGTCCGGGGTTGTATAGTACACGGTTACGATACCGGCCTGTTGCAGGATGGACGCGCACTCGTCGCACGGTGCGCTGGTCGTCCAGTTGCCACGGGCAGACACGGTTGCGACGGCGGCGACACCACCGTGGACGTCGGCCCACCGTGCCCGGCGCAGCGCATGGTGTTCGGCGTGCATGGACCGGTACCGGGCCAGCCGCGCCTCACATCGGTGGGACCACCCGGTGCTGATCAGATCGCCACGGTCATCGAACAGCGCGGCCCCGGTGTGGAACCGCTTGAGTTCGGACCGTTCGGCCACACTCATGGCGGCGAACAGCACATCGGGGACGGTGACGTGTGCGGGGACGGTCGCCACGGTTATGCCTGTGGTGGGAGTCGAACCCACACTGGACGGATTTTGAGTCCGCTGTCTCTGCCAGTTGGACTACACAGGCGCGGGGTCATGCGGTACGGTCCGGGGACGGGGAGGGACGGTCCATCCACACGGAGGACACGGCGATGAACAGCGCGATACCGAGGCGCACGGTCCAGTAGCCCAGCAGCACGGTACCGACGACGATCCACCATGCGACCTGCAGGGTCAGGCGTACGGCGAGGTACATGGCTGCGGCCAGTCCGACGATGATCCATCCCACGGTGTTCTCCAGACGTTGGTGACAGGGGCCGGTGGACGACAGGGCCAGTCACGACGGGCCACCCCCGTCGGGACGGTTGCGCGACGATGCCCAGACCAGCAGGGCGACGACCAGCAGGGACGCGGCCAGTGGCCACGCTCCGTACGCCATGGCCATCAGACCAGATGCCAGTGTCAGGTATGCGATCGTCTGCATGCGTCGGTGGGTATCGTTCCAGCCGGTTCGTAGAGTATGTCATCCATCGTACCACGTCGGGTATCCCCGTGTCAACGTCCGTCGTGATGACCGTTGTGGACCAGTCGTGGACCAGTCGTGGACCTGTGGTCGTGTGGGGTCGTCGCGGCCAGTCTGGAGTGGGTCATCGTTGATCGTGTCGTCGTCGTTCGTCCCTGCGTCGTCGTTCGTCGTCGTCGCGTCGTTCGTCGTTGGATGACGCGTGTGGGGTGGATATGTGGCGCGGAGCATATATGGATATATATCCCCCGTCGATACGTATACACATGGCCCCCCGGTCGGCGGGGCGGCGCGGCGGGGCGGGTCCCCTCCTCCCCGAGCGCGTCGTCATGCGTAAAATCTTTTACCACCACAACACACATTCGTCAATATACTATACTTTGAAACATCTCGTGCAGATACAGTAGTGTCAACTACCCCCTTGGGT
>Ga0181566_10004334_pt1 | contig 11542 bp, 10 predicted proteins | sample 101ome_15_FD_133762 | JGI IMG/M metagenome (GOLD analysis project Ga0181566, IMG submission 133762) | Coastal salt marsh microbial communities from the Groves Creek Marsh, Skidaway Island, Georgia - 101402AT metaG (megahit assembly) | ecosystem: Environmental > Aquatic > Marine > Intertidal... | reverse complement strand
TTCTAAACCTACTAGATTTTTACTATTTACTTTTGTCAATTCGCTTTTATCGCTTTTATCGCTTTTATCGCTTGTAATATGCTCTATACTTTTAACATTATCACCAATAAATTCACTTGCAACAGCATCTAATTTATAAGATGTTAAGTTATAATCACGGCGCAAATAGTTCAACATATCAATCTGAATACGACCTTCCATTTTGATAAAGTGGAAATCATGCTGACCACTTGCAATTTGCACCGAACTTTTCTCAATATCCAAATTATAATTGCCGTTTTCATCGCGAACATATTTACCACACACTTTGTCTTTGATTCTTGATAAAACCAAGAATTCTTCTGCACAATCACATTCTACTGCACGCCTAAACATAAACTCATAATCAAAACCAAATATGTTGTACCCAATAATAATATCAGGGTCCTCTCGCTGCATTAATTCAGTCCAAGCAAGCAATACTTCGCGCTCTGTTTTGTAGCTTTCAATAACAACATTTTCGCCAACTGGAATATCACATGTTCCTAAAACAATACAATGATTCAAATACTGATTACTTTGGCCGGATTTCCTAAATGTTGAACCAATAAATGTTACCTTATCACCAAGCACTTTTGGAAATCCAGAAATCCTAAATAGCGAAATCATTTTCTCAATCTTCTCTGAACGAGTTGTTTTACTGTCATTCAAATATTCTAAGATAGTTTTTTGGTTCTGTATTTGCACTTGCTTAGCTTTGGCGATTTTTTCACTTGTTTCATCTTCGTCATCGCTGTCATCATCACGCTTCGAATTTTTATACAAGAAGTTAATAACACCTTTGTATCCTTGGCCATTATCATCTACTTGAGCCATCTTCTTTGTAGTGAACACATCTATCATTGCTTCTAGTTGTTCTTCGCTTGGCTTAATATCTGTATAAATAGCATCAACCTTGCTGCTGTTTGCCCAACTACCGTAATTAAACGCACCGCGAATCATACCTCGCAACTCAAAATCGATTAAACCACCATTTTCCTGAATATAATCAGCAATATTTTCAGCCAATTTCTTATAGTCTTTAATAGGCAAAGGAAAATCGCCGTGACTACTGCTTGCTTCAATATCAAAACTCATTACATTGTATGGGACAGCATCCTCCTTACTGTTAAGCGGTTTAATATGGCGATAATTAATGACAAATTCTCTATAACAAGTAGTTTTCTTCTCTTCTTCTTCGCGTTCAATAGCCATTTTCAATGGTATTTCAACCCATCCTGATGGCGAAATATCGCAAATATGAAATTGTCGAAGCATTGGCGGAATATGAGCTTCATATAGCGGAAGCTTATTACCATTTACATTAATACCGTTTGGTATTAATTTTCTATCACGACCACCTCGTGATTCTTGATACCATAAGTTCTTTGCTTTATTGAATGCTTGAGTATTAGCAAAACTGATTTTAGCAAAATTATATTCTTTTGCAGCATCAAAACCATATAACTTCTTTTTCTTAACAAGACGCACATCAGTAAGACCATCTTTCATATTTCCCATCAGATTTGATAAATGGTCGCGTAAAACAAAACAATCACTGTTTGTCCAATTATCAGGCACTTTAGCAAAGAAGAAAGGTTCATATCCATTTACAAGTGCAACAACTGACTTACCTTCTTCATCAATACCAAAATACTCTACAATAAATTCTTTTGTTCCTTTGTTTCCATTATCACCATCTTCATCACTACTAGATGATTCATCAAGTGAACCATCATAAAAGTTGAAGTCTAAAAGACGAAATTGTTTAGTTGTCATATTTCTATCTGTTGTTTATTAGTGTGGTTATACTATATCAGTTTTTTACAATCAATTTTACTATAAACTAATTGTAAAAAATCAAATATTTAATAATTCTATATAGAGAATTAAAGCAAAATGGATATTCAAAAAATTATTAAAACAAATTTGAGCATGAAACTACGTAATATAGTTGGTATATTGATTTTGATTGGTATTATTTCATATACAATTGCTCATAGTAGGCGTGTTTTAGTTCCTAAATACGATGAAAGATTTATTATAATTTTAGAGTCTGGTATTATATTTTTTATTATGATTTTATTTGTTTTTATTACATCTATTACTGGTAATCATTTAATTGCGCCTACAACAAAACCGCTATTTGCTTCTTTTAAAGAGTTTCAGATGAAAGATATTAAATCTGTTATATTAAGTTCATTTGCTGGTGCTTTTGTTGCAATTTTCTGGGTTTATGTTGTTCGTTCGTCAAACATTGCAGATTACTTCTTAAGTAAAAGAAGTGTTGATTTAGTTATTATTTTATGTGGTGCTTATTTACTATTTAGTGAACAAGTAAATATGAAGAAATCATTAGCATTTGTATTATTATTAACTGCAATTTACTTGATGTCTTATTGAATACTGAATACTGAATATATTGAAGTTATTTAATATATTCAATTTATTTGCGAGATTTGCGAGACTTACGCGATTTGCGAGATTTGCGAGACTTACGCGATTTGCGAGACTTACGCGATTTTCTGTTTTTGTTTGACTTGCGAGATTTGCGAGATGATTTACTCTTTCTCTTTTTATTTCCTCCAAATATTTTACCATTATTATCATCATCTTTAATGTTATTTAACCATTCCATCATTGCATCTTTTGTACGCTCTCCGTTATATTGTGATTGTTCTTCTCCATTAAGATATTTTACAATTGTAGGATAACCTTGAATTTTATTTGTGTATTCATCTGGAACAAAATCGGTATTTATTGTTTTTGCTTCTAAATCAACAATAATAATTTTCTTTCCATTTAATGCATTAATTAATTTCTCCCATTCTTCTTTCATAGCAATACAATGACCACAATAATTACTATGATATCTTACAACTGATAAACCATTATTAATCAAGTCTTTTAAACTACCATGTTTATTATTTGAACCACCTGTAAAACTGTAGTACTTTTTATTAGTGATATTAGATTGTTGAGACTGCTGAGACTGCTGAGACTGTTGAGATTGTTCATTTGTTCCAAATAAACCAAACATTGCTAAAATCCTTATACATTAGTATTCCATTTTTTCTATTGTTTAAGTATAGTATAATGATACAACGCGCTTTAATAATTCTATTATTTATTGTTGCACTTATATTCTATATTATGCATGGTAACGGGTCATTAAAAGAAGGATTAAGCAATAAAGGTAATAGTAGATGTCCTAATGTTCTTATTCAAAAAGGTAAAGACTTCTTTTTATTCAATACTAAATTAGCAAGAATACCAGGTGTTAACCCACTTCAATTTTCATCATTAGAAGATTATAAAGAATTCTTAGACTGGCAGCGTAGTCAGAATATTAGGTGTCCTGTTTTATATCTTCAACAAGAGTTTAACGCACAAGGAGATGAAATATTTAAACAAAGACCTGACCCATTAGACCCACAAGGCGGATTAAGTGAAGATTCAGAAGCACCCTTAAGTCAAGAAATAACTACCCTACTTTATGATGCTTCACGCGGTGATGCTCCATATAATCAAGAAGGATACCCTGCTTTTGACCCTCAAAATCAATATATTGGCGAACATACACCATTAGATGCTATGAATACTGAAGCAGGTAAGTTACCTCTTAGCGGAAATGCTATGGACACCAATTGGGGTGGTCCTTCTTATACACAGGAATTGATTAATCGCGGTCATTATAAAGGGCGCGAAGTAACCAAATATCGTGATTCAGAAATAATCCAAAACGCTTGGAAGAATAAATGAGTTAAATGTGAACTCAGGTGAAATATACTCTTTGTCTTGCAACTTAATATTTATAACTTTATCATTATTTTCTTTGAATCTTAGCATGTTTTTTAATACTTTCTCTTGAATTTCCACTGTTTCGGTGTTTTCCTGACCGTAAAAATCTCTTCTTGTTAAATACTTAACACTATTGCTATAAGGTGTAAGTAAAATATATAAATCTGGTTTTGGTAATAAACTAATCGCATCTTTAATCCATTCTTCATCAATATCATCGTATTGTGCTAAAGCATAAGCATAAGTACTCATAGTATAACGGTCTGATAAAACTACACCATCATTTTTAAGGAAATTTTTAATAGAATTCATTGCATCCATCATATCAGCTAAAAATAGCATTGTTTGTGCTTTGCCTGAAATAATTTTATAATCATTTTTGGATTTTAGTGTTTTATCAATAATTTCTCCTACATAAGTTTCTCGTCTAGGAAAACCGTTTGATAGCACTTTAAGGTTTGCTTTTGATAAAGTTTGGGTCATAACAGATATAAGAGTTGTTTTACCTATTCGGTCAGGACCTTCTACAACTATCCATTTTCCACGCAGTTTATGAAAATCTTCATCCTTTCTGAAGTTATTATATCTAATAAGAGGGTGTGTAGTAATTGGTTTCATACTATATTATATAAGATTGAATACAATATTTTTAAAGTGTTTAATCTTAATAATCTTATTGTTTAGTATTATTTTATAGTAATTTATTACTGTTTTGTTACCGTATAACGAGTAAAATATTTCAATTCAATTCAATTCAATTCAATTGTAAACTATTTGTTTTCTTACAATTGCATTTACTTTTTGAAAACCCTTCTATTGATTTAGAACCCATAAGAAATAACATTATAAAACCTAAAACTATCAAAATAGGAAGAATATTTACTATAAAATATTTTAGGTTTTGTTTCCAATCCATAATTACACTATAAATTATTATAATACAATAATTGATATGTAAAATCAGAAATATCAATTATTAATCTATTCTAAGCGATGCAACTTGTCAAACAATTAGAAAATTACTTCCTCTTGCTCTTGCAGTACTTGCTGCAAAGCTTGTTGCTCAAACCATCATAAGTGTTGTAGTATACGCGTGAATCAACAGGGACTGCAATCTCCATAGTCATACGTGCCTTCTCAAGGTGAGCGGGCAAGTTCTCATTATCAGTGAAGAACTTTTGGGTAGGAAGGTAAGCCTTGATGTGCTTGGGCTTAAGACCAACATGCTGCAAAAGCTCATAAGACTCGCTCATTACAACGATGGTCTTGTTCTTCTGCTGTGCCTTTACCTCCTTAACCTTGATTGCTGCCTTAGGGTAGTACTCAAGCCTGAGCTTGGCCTTCTCGATATCACGGATGGGTGATTCGCTAAGAGCACCATCTAAATCAAAGAAGATAGTGTTGTTGTCCTCGATAAGGTTCTTCTCGGCATAGGACTTGCCGATAGGAAGAAGAGCTCCCCGAACCTTAGTCTTATCCTTGTGCCGTCTCCAGCATGAAATAAGCGAATACGCAACGATAGAGCCGCCTGCGCTCGCGATACCAGTAGTCATTGGATCTGCCATTTATACATTAACCAAAGAAAAATAATAACGCTAAAATGATTTGTGATAAACTATACTTAAAATATTCTTATTTTTAATTATTTATTCAACCGCATATTTGACCAATATTTTTATTGAGAAATACAAAATAAAATAAGATTTTACAAAATCAACCAAAATATACGAAAAATTGCAATTTAATTTTCACTCTTATATATCAGTTTTTATAGTTAATTCAGATTTTTGTGGTTTGTTTCCCAGCATATAAGTTATAATATTACTAATACATAGTGATGACAATCGTCTATTTGAATTTTTATGCCTTAATTTATTAAACGCATCTTTACCTTCTTTACACGCTTTTATTAGTTCTTCTATAGTAGGATATGCTAATGCTACTGCCTCTGCGCTAATTGTACTAACACCGGGTATTTGACAAAGCATAATAGATAAGATATTATTTACAGTAACATTCTCTTTCTTCACTCTCTTAATTACTGAAACATAATTTGTATCATCATTATTTTCAACTGTATTTAATTTCAAATCTTCTACTTTTTCTACTTTTAGTTTTCCATCTGGGATTTCATTCTGTTTATCATTCTCCGAATTTGTTTGACTATTTTTTAAATAATAACCTGCTCGCAATTTTGGTTTTGTTTTATAAATTTTTGCTACATAACTAATAATTAAATCAATTGTTTCTAATATACTAAATGTTCTAACTACTGAAAACCCTTTAAAGTAATTTAGTGAAACCATTGCAGACATTAGAGTTTTATAGTGTATTGACCTCATACGCGGATTATTCTTATAATTCTCCATATTACCTTCAATAATGTAAACTATATTATGATTTGGGACTGCTTGGTTTTTCAACCTCATTGATTGTTCTGAATACCTTCCATCCTTAATACTTGACGCAAGGTCTACTAGACTTTTTCTTTCGAATAATACTAGTTCATTATTATTATCATCATAAATACCTGCATCACCTAATTCCATGTTTTCAACACATAAAAATACACCTTCAATCGCATGACATGCTGTTTCTAGTGCTGGTATAATTGTTCTTTCGCGACTATCGACTTTCAACTGCAAAATCATGTTAAATAAATTTATTATTGTATAATTATAATGATTTCACTTTATACAATAATTATTAAAATGTTTTTAAATGCAAAATTATTTTGCGCTTAAATTTATACAGGTCCTACACCGGGAAATCCTCTTGCTCCTGAGCCAAATTGTGTTTTCATCTTAAACAAGAAGTTTGGCTTAGTGTTACCAGAAGGTTGAACAGCAACAGTGCTAGATGGGGCAATATAGAAACCAGTTGCATGAGGGGCGATACCACCCTTCTTTGAACCACCGAAAAACATAGCATTACGGATGTTGTTGTTCTTATGGTCTTTAACAGTTACTTGTGGGAGGAAACCATTGTTGCTACCTGCGGTTCTCATAGAAATACGGGCTACTGCAGAGCGACCTCTTCCACTTCTATATCCATTTCTCTGGGGCATATTATCTTATACTTTAACGCAATATTTTTGCTAAAGTATAATAAATTTTTATTTTTCTTCGAATTTAGATAAAATTCATGCGTGGAATAGGGTATCTGCGACCTACTGTTGCGGAACCAGCGGGGTTAACAGAGACCAACTTGTTATCCTTCAAATACTTAACCTGTGCAGCGTATCCGCGGATATTGTATGGGACGGTTGATGTCTGTTGTGCACCACCCATATTATATGCTCTAAACATGATAGAAGGGCCAGTTGCCTTGGGTGCAAGACCTGACTTAATACCTACTTGCTGATAACTTACAATGGATGAAGTCATCCTTGCTCTTCTGGAACCATTCATTAAACCGGGCATTATACTTATATTATAGTATAATATTTTTAGTAGTATGTTAAATTATTTTAAATTTCATAATACTTCTAAATATTCCTGTGCGAAATAATGAGAAAATCTTGTTGTACTTATCTAATCTGTATTCCGTTGCATTTCTCTGCTTCCCTGCTTCCCCCTCCCATTGCGCGTGCGGGGCGCTTCCCCGCTGTAATCATTTTTATTAAACAAGTTAAGACCATCTTATATATTTAATTAACTGTAATCCATCTATAACCCAACTATAAAAGATGTCATACTCTCCTACTGATGAAGTCGAAGCTATCAATAACTTGCAAAAAACGGGTGACTTACTAAAAGAAGGCGATGACCTTACTTTTAACCCATATAACCCTGATAATGTAGAAATAACAGAAAATGATGTCAAAACAATTTTGGCTTCATTTAATTTACCTACTAAAATTTATAATTTTGGACTTTACCGTCGCGCATTTATTCATAGGAGTTATACTAAAAGACCTGAATTAGAAAATGACTTACTTAATGTAACTCTTGCAGATAAGCCTCATGATTGTATGCCTCTTTCCACTAAATCCAATGAGCGTTTAGAATTTCTTGGTGATGGAGTTCTAGAGCTAATTATCAAGTATTATCTTTACAGGCGTTTTCCTAAAGAAGATGAAGGATTTATGACCGAGAAGAAAATTGCTCTTGTTAAAAACGAACATATTGGTAAATTAGCAATGTCATTAGGACTGCATAAATGGTTTATAATATCTAGACACGCAGAAGAACGCAATACGCGGACAAATCTAAAAAAACTCGGCTGCTTATTTGAAGCATTTATTGGCGCAATATTTTTAGACCATAACAAGTATAATCTTACTTCTGATTCCAATATTTTCTCACCACTTGTTGATGAAGATGATATGTATGATATTGGAACATTTATTACAGGACATGGATTTAATTATGCGCAGCGTTTTGTAGAAGCAGTGATTGAACAAGAAGTGGATTGGACGCGATTAATTTCTTACGATGACAATTACAAGAACCAGTTGCAAGTTAAAGTTCAAAAGACTTTTAAAACAACACCTCATTATTTGGAGACAGATGTTGATGTTAACACTGGTGAAGTAACTATGGCTGTTTGCTTGTGTCTTAACCAGGCTATTTATGAAACTACTATTGATAAAGCATTAAATTTTTCTGATATTGGTTCATTTGATAAAATTATTGAAATGACTGCAAATAATGAACCAATTCTTGTATTGCTTGGTTCAGGTATTCATAAAATCAAAAAGAAAGCGGAACAACGCGCGTGTGCTGATGCACTTTACTTATTACAGCAAAATGAACATAATTAGCAAATAAATAATAATTAGCAAATAAATAATAATTAGCAAATAAATAATAATTAGCAAATAAATAATAATTAGCAAATAAATAATTAATTATTATTTACTGTGAACGGTTCAAAAACTTTTTGTATTAGAAGATTATATATGTCATCTACACTACTTGATAAACTAAGGGTTAAACCAATTCCTAAAAATAAATCAAAAATAGCTGTAGGACTTGCTAGAAATGAACCGGTTGCACTTGAACCTGTCAAACTAGGAACATTAATTTTAGATAAACGCGATAAACCAAAAAAAGATATTGGCCAAATACGCAAAAGACTTGCTAAGAATCATATTGTTGCTAATACAATGATACCCAAATCAGAAGTAGAATCTAATAAAGTTGTTGAGCCAGTTGCTGCTAACAATGCTAATGGTCCTAATGAATTCGAAGAAAAGATTAAACAAATTGAAGAAGATAAACCACTTATTGAAAAACTTATTGAAGAAACTGAAAATGTTCGCGATGTTATGAAAGATAATGTGCTAAATGTTGATACAGAAGTTAAAGGTGAAAATGATAATAAAGGTGAAAATGATAAAAATAGAAATGTTAAGCGAGTAATAAAAAAGCCAAGATTGCAAAAATTAAAGAAAACTGATGCTAATGCTAATGCACAGAATATTCATAAAGGTGCTATTGAAAAACCTAAGCGTAAATTACGCATTACGCAAGGACCAGTTGCTTTACTACGCATAGGTGATGAAATTATGCCTAATCGCCTTCCAGAAAAAAAACCAGATGTTCTTGTTCGCGCAAGTAACTATTACATGAATAATCGCGAAATATTTGTCAACTTTATTACTTCATTATTCCGCAAATACAAAGACCAAATTGATTCTGAAAGTTCAGATGTATCTTGTGATAAGCGTCAAACAGGTGAATACGCTGCTATGTCTCATCAAAACCTTGTTCGCGACTATTTGAATATTTACACACCATATCGCGGTCTTTTGCTCTATCATGGTTTAGGAAGTGGTAAAACATGTACATCTATTGGTATTGCAGAAGGTCTTAAAACCCATAAGCCTGTTCTTATTCTTACACCAGCTAGCTTGCGTGCTAACTTCTACAAAGAGTTGAAAAAATGTGGTGATCCTATTTTCCGCCGCAATCAATTTTGGGAATTTATTAATACAAAAGGTAATCAACAACTAGTTGATACAATATCAAAAGCGCTTTCTTTACCAATCGAAATTATTGAGAAACAAGGTGGTGCATGGTTAGTAAATGTCAAAAAACCATCTAATTATAGCTCACTAACCGCTATTGAACAACGCCAGCTAGATGAACAAATCAACAAAATGATTGAGAGCAAATATCAGTTTGTAAATTATAATGGCTTGCGTAAGAGCCATGTTCAAACTATGACAAGTGGTTTCACTAAAAATCCGTTTGACAATAAAGTAATTGTTATTGAAGAAGCACATAATTTTGTTAGTAGCATCGCAAATAAAATGACTACAAAATCAAGTGGGTCAATTGCATTGAAAGTGCGACTTTACGAATACTTAATGGGTGCAAAGAACTGCAAAATAATTCTTCTTACAGGAACACCTATTATCAATTATCCAAATGAACTTGGAATTATGTTTAATATTTTGCGCGGATATATAAAAACCTTCGTTTTTAAACTCAATATTTTAAGTCAGCGCAAGGTTAGCGAAGATAGTCTCAAAAAAATATTAAGTGGTATTAGTACTGTTGACTATATTGAATATAGTGCAAGCCGCACTACACTTACAATCACTAAAAATCCATTTGGTTTTGTAAATGTAGATAAAAAAGGTAAATATGAAGGCGTTGTTGTCGGCGAACGCGGTAATATTGAAGATGATGATTTCATCCGCATTATAACTTCTACATTAATGAAAAATGATATTGAAGTTGCAAAAGGTATTCAAGTAAAAGAATTCAAATCTCTACCTGAAACTTTAAATGATTTCAAAGCATACTTTATTGATGAAGATGGTTATAGTGTCAAGAATATCAATTTATTTAAACGCCGAATATTAGGATTAGCTAGTTATTTCCGCAGTGCACAAGAACAATTAATGCCTTCATATAATAAATCAGTCGATTTTCATGTTGTCAAACTTCCTATGAGTATGTATCAGTTTGGCGTATATGAAGAAGCCAGAAAGCAAGAACGCAAATTAGAAAAGCGGAATGCACAAAAGCGTTTGAAGAAAAAGGATACTAATATTTACGAAGAAACTGTTAGCACATATCGCATCTTCTCTCGTGCATTCTGCAACTTCGTTTTCCCCAATCAAGAAATAGAACGCCCACTACCAATAAAAGGCAATGATATGCAAGCCGTATTAGAAGCCGAAGTTGATGAAGATTTACTTGATGCTAAGAGTGTTGATGAGAAACTTCGCAATCCTGACGGCATTTATGGTGCGGAAGATAAAGAAGCAATTATTGCAGAACAAAAGCGTTTGAATGCAGCAGAATATGAGCGCCGTATTCAGGAGGCGATTGTGAAACTCAAAGAAAACGGACATAGATTTTTGACACCTGAGGCACTTGAAACTTATAGTCCCAAGTTTTTAGCTATTTTGCAGCATTTGACATCAGTTGAAAATGAAAATATTGGCTGCAATTTGATTTATAGTCAATTCCGCACATTAGAGGGTATTGGAATATTTAAGTTAGTGCTTGAGCAGAATGGATTCACACATTTTAAATTGAAGAAAAGTGGAAGCGGTATTTGGTCAATTGATATTCCTGCTGGTGATTTCAACAAGCCTATGTTTGCATTATATACTGGAACTGAAGATGATGAAGAGAAGGAGATTATTCGCAATATTTATAATAGTGAATGGAATTTGGTTCCACGAAATATTGTGCAAAAATTGGAAGAAATGGGTTTGACTACAAATAAATTGGGTGAAACTATTAAAGTTTTAATGATT
>Ga0181566_10004328_pt1 | contig 11546 bp, 9 predicted proteins | sample 101ome_15_FD_133762 | JGI IMG/M metagenome (GOLD analysis project Ga0181566, IMG submission 133762) | Coastal salt marsh microbial communities from the Groves Creek Marsh, Skidaway Island, Georgia - 101402AT metaG (megahit assembly) | ecosystem: Environmental > Aquatic > Marine > Intertidal zone... | reverse complement strand
GTCTGGCTGAGTTTGCCTGGGTTTGTAGATCGTTGGTGCCTAGTTTTGGCTGTGAAGCATATCGTTAAGCGCGATGGCTTTTTTGTTTGTTCGACATTGGACCTGACCCGTCTGAGAATGACGGATAAAGAGCAAGTCGCTTTGTCCATTGAGCTCCCGGGCTTTGACTTTTTTGACCGGCGCTAGGGTGTCATCCAACACCTCGATCACGGTACCGGGTGTGATGTAGAGCCCGGCCTCAATCGTGCATCGGTCGCCTAAGGAAATCCCGGTGCCCGCGTTGGCGCTGATCAAGCAGTCTTCACCGATAGAGATCACGAGATTTCCGCCTCCAGACAGTGTCCCAGCGGTGGATGCACTACCGCCAAGATCAGAGCCTTTGGCAACGAAAACGCCCTGAGAGATTCGGCCTTCGACCATGTTGGGACCTTCGGCGCCCGCATTAAAGTTGATAAAACCCTCGTGCATAACGGTGGTGCCATCGCCCACGTAGGCGCCCAGGCGGACCCGAGCCGCATCGGCAATGCGCACGCCAGTGGGCACCACGTAATTGGTCATCTTGGGGAACTTGTCCACGCTGAGAATATCTAGCGTTCGACCTTCGAGCCGTGCCTTCAACTGTCGTTCGGGCAGTTCCGAGAGGTCGATAGGTCCCTCAGAGCTCCAGGCGACATTGGGCAGATTGGCGTAGATTCCTTCAAGGTTCATTGAATTTGGCCGCACCATACGCAGCGACAGCAGATGCAGCTTCAAATAGGCACCCGGTGTGGACCGAACTGCTGTGTCTTCGGCCAGTAGTGTCACCAACAGCGACACCGGTCGTTGACTGGTTGTTTTCGATACCAGCGCTTCAATAGACGCGAGTTCTGGCAGATGGACTGAGTGTGCTTCTAAGGCGTCTAGACTGACTTCGACGAAATCGGCTGTGGCGAGCGCTGGATGCTCGAGTGTTAACGCGTCGGCGAGCACTTTCGAGGGATCAAGTTGCACCAAAGGGTAGAACACATCGAGCACATCGCCCTTTAGATTTTTACTTGCGAGCCCAATTCCAAGACTAAACATTGCCTGTCCCTCGTTTGAAGCGCGCCAGTTTAAACACTTTGGCGCGAAGATTCAGCTGAACTCGGCGATCGCTTGAACGATACGCCGTGCGGCGATCTCAACTTGTGCTTCCGCTTCAACGAGCGCGATACGAACGTGACCTGCACCCGGGTTAACGCCTTCGGCGTCCCGGGACAAATAGCTTCCCGGCAGGACCCTGATCCCCGCATGCTTAAATAGCCATCGCGTGAATGCTTCGTCATCTTGGTGCTTGAGCCCACGGATAACCGGTATCTCAGGGAATAGGAAGAAGCTCGCTGGCGGTCGTTGCATGGGCCACACCGTTTCCACGGTGGATAAGAAAGTTTCGAATTTCTTGCGATACAACGCCCGGTTTTCTATGACATGGCCTTCGTCTTGCCAAGCTAAGGTGCTTATCGATTGGGTATGCAACGCCATGGCGCTGCCATGATAGGTTCGGTAAAGCCTGAACGCTTCAATCAGTTCCGGGTCGCCCGCGACAAATCCCGATCGTAATCCGGGCAGATTCGAACGTTTAGAAAGGCTGTTAAAGACGAGGCACAAACTAAAATCGGTTAAACCCAGTTGCGCAGCGACAGTCAGGAGCCCTGGGGGTGGGTCAGTTTCATGCTCGTAGATTTCTGAGTAGCATTCATCGCAGATGATCGGGATTCGATGAGTCTGGGAAAGATCGATCCACGCCCTTAGGTCTTGCTCACCTAGGACCCGTCCGTGAGGGTTGCCAGGGTTGCAAAGATAGATGAAACCGACGTGTTTCAGGGTCTGAGCGTCTATTTCCTGAGGTGCGGCTTTCCATTGGTTGTTGGACGACTCATTGAGATAGAGGACGTCTAAGCCTGCCAGCAGCGCTGCGCCCTCATAGATTTGATAAAAGGGATTCGGAATGATCGCGAGGGGGCGCTCGCTGGGATCAGCTAACGCTTGAGCAACACTAAAAAGTGCCTCGCGTGTCCCATTGACGGGCAAGATATGATGTTCCGGATCACAGCGCGCTGGGGTAAAACGTTGTGCAATAAAGGTCGAGATCGCGTTGCGCAGCCCTATGGTACCTTCGGTTGCCGGGTATCGACCAAACCCCTCTCTTAGTGTTGGTTCCTCTTGCATGGCTCGAACCAAGAAGTCGGGTGCCCGGTGCTGGGGTTCGCCGAGCGCGAGCGACAGCGGCGGCTGCTCGGGCTTAATATCTGAGAGTAAACCACCCAGTCTCGCAAAGGGGTAAGCGTGGAGTTTCTCTAGATTTGGGTTCAATGCGATGCCTCTGCAATGTGAGCGTCCAAGGTGTCTTTGATTTTCGAGGTTAGCGCTTGGATGCGCTCTTCCTCCACAATCGGTCGCCCATTGATTGAGCAAATTTGAAAGATATCTTCGACTCGTTCACCCAGGGTGGTGATTTTTGAGGCGAGAAGCTCGATTTGCTCCACTTCGAATACTTGGGCCAATTTTGCGAGTAGTCCCGGTCGGTCGGCCGTGACCACTTCAAGGTCTGTGTAGTGTTGATCGGGTTTGTTGTGGATGGTGATTTGGGTTTTGATGGCGAATTGCTTCAGCATCCGAGGTGTTCGTCGTCTGGCGGTAGCGGCAGATGTTTGACCAGCGAGCGCGCGCTCCAGCGCCCGTCGAATTTCGTCATTTCTACTGGGCACACCGGTCGCTGATAGCGGGTTCATTTCGAGCACATCAAAAATGTAATCGCGTCTGCCCTTGGCATTTGAAGGAATGCGAGCGTCGACGACATTCAGGTCCATTTGTTCGAGTGCCGTTACGATTTGCAGAAATGACGCCTGATCAGGCCGGGCATGAATAAAAATATGCGTCGCCCCTTCATCCCGGTTCAATCGCGAGGTGTCTTCGCCAATCAAAATGAGCGGCCCCTCATCGAGGTTATGGGTATTCATCGACTCCGCATGCCAAATCATGTTCGAAGCGGACTCGCGCAAGAAGTAATCTTCGCCAAGCCCCTGCCAAAGCAGTTCAACCTGGTCTGACTCGATGTAACGTTCCTTTAACTTATCGATCACGCTGCTTTTAAGCTGTTTAAGGTAATCCTCGCGATCAATCATTTGGTCGAGACCGAGTCGCAGGACTCTTTTTGTCTCGAGGTAAAGTTGGCTCATAAGTGAGGCTTTCCAACTATTCCAGAGCGTTGGATTGGTCGCGTTGATATCCGCAACTGTGAGAGCGTAGAGATAATCGAGCCGAACTTGGTCACCAACCAGGCTGGCGAATTCTCTAACCACATCTGGATCAAATATGTCTTTGCGCTGTGCGGTGGTTGACATGATCAGGTGGTGTTCGACCAGCCAGCAAACGAGATTCGTTTCCCACTGGCCCAAACGATGACGCTCGCAAAAATTGCGCGCGATTTGGATACCTTTGGTCGAGTGATCACCGCCCAAGCCCTTGGCTAAATCGTGGAAGAAGCCAGCGATGTAGAGTAGTTCAACTTTCGGTAGTCGCTGGTGGATGTGGGCAGCGATGGGGAATTGCTGTTCCTGATTCTTGTAACGGAACCTGCGCATGTTTCTCACCACCTGGAGCGTGTGCGCATCCACGGTGTAAATATGAAAGAGATCAAATTGCATCTGACCCACGACACGCTCAAATTCGGGCAGGTAGGCGCCTAAGATGCCAAGACGATTCATCCGGCGTAATTGAGAGAAGAGATGATGTTCTACCCCCAGTAGCCGAATGAATAACTCGGTGGACGCTTGGCTGTTGCGGAAGCTCTCGTTGATTTTTGGCGCTTGAGACTTTGCTAAGCGGCTGGTTTCACTGCGAATGCCTTTCAGTGTTGCCGATTCGCCCAAAATGACGAACATTTCAAGCAAGGCCTCAGGATGGTGGTGGAACAAATCAGGCTGTTTAGCGGCTAGCTTCTGATCGATCGCCTGGAATCGCTCATTGATCTCTGTAATGTGTGTGCGCCGGTTTAACTGAGGTGTTAGGACCCGTTCTTCAAAAGCCTGGAGAGAAACTTCGTTGATGCTGCTCACTGACAACGCAAACCGATAGTAGTCTTGCATGAATTGTTCAACGGCAAGTTGCTCTCGATCTTCATAACCGAGAAGGTCCGCGAGCTGCCTCTGATGATCAAAGAGGAGTCTGTTTTCGTCCCGCCCACGCGTTAAATGCAACGCGAATCGAATTCTCCAAAAGAAGGCACGCGCTTCCTCTAGCTCCTCGGCCTCGCGAGGCTCGAAGAACCCAAGCTGAACCAAGGTTTCCAAGTGATCTGTTTTGAGCGCCAGTTTTGCGATCCAGAGTAGGGTATGGATATCTCTCAACGCCCCTGGAGAGGTTTTGACGTTGGGTTCGAGACTGTATTCCGTGTGGTTGGATTTGGCGTGCCGCTCGTTTTGTTCCTCGAGTTTGGCCTTATAAAAGTCACTGACTCGCCAGCATTTTTTTCGCTCGAGTCGTTTTTCGAGACGATCCAGCAGGACAGGTGATCCGCAAAGTATCCGAGCGTCCAGCATCGAAGTCATGATGGTGACGTCATTCTTCGCCTGATTGAACGCATCGCCTAGGCTTCTGACGCTGTGGCCGACCTCAAGGCCGATGTCCCAGAGTAGGGTGGTGAATGATTGAATATTCGCCGCGTGCTTCTGCAGATTGTCCCGTTCCGAGAGGATCAACAGATCAATATCGGAATGGGGCATGAGTTCACGTCGACCGTAACCCCCGACAGCCACCAGTGCGATCCTGGTCTTCCGCCAGCTGCTGAGATTTTCATCCCAGCTAAAGCGCGACCAACAAAGGTTGATGAGGGTGTCAGTGAAACAGCACTGCCGCGCAAGCATGCCTTCGATGGACGCGCCCTCGCGAAGCGCCTCCTCGATAGCATTCTTGTGGCGAGCGATCGCACTTTTTAATAAAGCGATCGGGTTCTTCGCCTCCAGAATGGCTGCGCGATCCAGCCAGTCATCGGTGTCAACCGCAACGGCTGATGGTGTCATCGCTGCGCAGCGTCAATATTTCGTAACCCGTCTCAGTGACGGCAATGGTGTGTTCCCATTGGGCGGTGAGTTGATGATCTTTGGTCACGACCGTCCATTGATCGGGTAGAAGCTTCACTGCTGCCCGACCGGCATTGAGCATGGGCTCGATGGTGAACGTCATGCCTGCTTTCAACTCTAGCCCCGTGTTCGGCCGACCATAATGAAGGACTTGAGGCTCGTCATGGAAGGTCCGACCAATGCCGTGCCCACAATATTCTCTAACGACTGAAAATCGCTGCTTCTCGGCAAAGGCTTGAATGGCAAACCCGATATCGCCTAAACGGGCGCCAGGTTTCACTGCTTGAATCCCGCGATAAAGACTTTCTTGGCAGACTTCAACTAATCGTTTGGCTCGAACACTGGGTTTGCCAACAATAAAAGTCTTGCTGGTATCGCCGTGGAACCCGTCTTTAATTAATGTCACATCGACATTGATGATATCGCCGTCTTTCAGGATCTTGTCATCTGAAGGGATACCGTGGCACACCACATGGTTGACTGAGGTACAGATCGACTTGGGAAAGCCTCGGTAATTCAGCGGCGCAGGTACCGCCTTTTGAATATTGATCGTGTAGTCATGGCAAATGCGGTCAAGCTCACCGGTGCTTACGCCGGGCTGAATATAGCTCTCGATCATTTCGAGTTGCTGGGCGGCGAGTGAGCCAACCTCACGCATCTTGTCGAGCTCTTCTGATGTCTTGATATTGACCAAGGGGAAATGACCCAATGAAAGGAATACAGAGTATAGCAACCCTGTTTGGTTATAGGAGACTGACATAGAGAAATGGGGGTTTTTATGGTATAAAACGCGCCGCCTGTTGGGGAGGGGAGCGGTTCCACGCGATTCTTTCCGATATAGCTCGGCTCAATGAGCTGAGTCGTGTGGGTGGTGCAAGAGGATAGATGACTGGGATTTGTCTGCGGAACAAGCTAGGCAAAGGGTCAGGAGCGTTGATCGGGCCGGGCTGTTCGAAGATCGACCAAAACAGCAACAAACACGCGGAACACGAGCAGGCAAGGATAGGCGGTACGAAAAAAGCGCGTGCAATCTCAGGGCGACTTATCAAGGAAGGTATTCCAACGGTAAGGGACTGAGCGGTAGAGAAAGTAAGCGTTAGAAAAACTTTAAAAAATAAGCACATACATCGACACAGGACATGGGTGCCTTCGGGTTGTGGACTGGGGTGTATGGAAGATTAACCCGATTAAAAGGAAATCAAATGAGTCAGGTCAGCATGCGCGACCTGCTAGAGGCAGGCGCTCACTTCGGTCATCAAAAGCGGTACTGGAACCCCAAAATGAAGGAGTACATTTTTGGGGCTCGCAACGACATTCACATCATTAATCTTGAAAAAACGGTGCCTGCCTTGGAGGCCGCCCTGGCCTTCGTCGGCCAAATTGCGAACAAGCGCAACAAAGTGCTGTTTGTAGGGACTAAGCGTAGCGCGGGGAAAATCATCAAAGAGGAAGCCTCTCGATGCGGTATGCCCTATGTAGACAAGCGCTGGCTAGGCGGCATGTTGACGAATTACAAGACGATTCGTCAATCCATCCGCCGCCTTCGAGACCTTGAAGAACAGAAATCGGATGGAACCTTCGCCAAGCTCACGAAACACGAAGCCTTAACGCGTCAGAGAACGCTGGACAAACTAGAGAGTAGTCTTGGCGGGATTAAGGATATGGGAGGGCTGCCTGACGTGATTCTGGTCGTAGACGTCGATTATGAGGCGATTGCGGTCACTGAAGCGCGCAAGTTAGGCATTCCAGTCATTGGTCTTGTTGACACCAACAGCGATCCCGATGGCATTGATTTCGTTATCCCTGGCAACGATGACGCGATCCGCTCGGTTCGCTTATTCGCTGCAGCGTTTGCGGATGCCATTTTGGACGCCAGACAAGACGGCTCGAGGATGGTAGAGAGCGACTTTGTTGAGGTACAAGACGCAGCACCTGAATCGACCAGTGCGCAAGCGGCTGAGGTTGAAGTTTCAGAAGCGTCAGAGGCCCCGACCGAAGCATCGGTCGATACCGAGGCTGATGCCCCGGAATCAGGGGAGGCTGAGTCTGTTGAGAAGGATCAGTAGACTCGTCAGCTGAACAATTGGGTGGGGCTGCGCTCAACGCACGTTGGAAGGCTGATGGGTTCTGCCGGCGCGGCGCCTCTCGTCGACTAGCAGCTAGACGGAAACTTATTAGAAACGATTGAAAGGACCCCGTTGCGGCCGCGACGAGAGAATCCAAGCAGCATGTGAATTGGGCTTTCGGGGGATGAGCAGCAAGTCGGGCAACCAGCCGCTCGACTGCCGCATGAAGTTTTAAAAGGAAGAGAAGGATATGGCAGCAATTACTGCAGCGTTGGTGAAAGAGCTCAGAGAGATTACCGGGCTTGGCATGATGGATTGTAAAAAAGCATTGGTCGAATCCGATGGCAATATGGAAGAGGCCATTGATAGCTTGAGGAAATCGAGCGGCCTGAAGGCAGCGAAGAAGGCAGGTCGTATCGCTGCCGACGGGACCATCGTTGTGAAGTCGGACGAAAACGGCGGAACCATGGTTGAAGTCAACTGTGAGACCGATTTTGCAGCCAAAGATGAGAACTTTCTGGCGTTCGCGGACAAGGTCGCGAGTGCTGCCCATGCCCAAGAAGGGACTGATGTTGCGACGCTTATGTCTGCTGGTTTGGAAGCGGATCGAGAGGCGTTGGTTCAGAAAATCGGCGAAAACTGCAGTGTTCGACGAATTGTGAAGTACGCCGGACAGGTTGCGGCTTACATCCACTCAAATGCAAAGATTGGCGTTTTGGTCTCTCAAACCGGTGGTGACGAAACGCTGGGCCGAGATTTGGCGATGCATATCGCGGCTTCAAACCCTCAATTTGTCTCACCTGACCAAGTGGACCAAGCCACCATCGCGAAGGAGCGGGAGATTTACTCGGCTCAGGCGGCTGAAAGTGGGAAACCCGCGGACATAGTAGAAAAAATGGTCGAAGGCCGTATCAAGAAGTTCCTCAGTGAAATCAGTCTCACCGAACAGGGTTTCGTGAAGGACCCAGATACCAAGGTCGAGCAACTTCTCAAGAAAGAAGGCGCGGAGATTCTGGCGTTTTCACGCTTTGAAGTGGGTGAAGGCATCGAAAAAGAAGAAATCGATTTCGCCGCAGAAGTTGCGCAGCAACTGGGTTAAACGCCGAGGTCAGAATGCCGCAGAAGAAACCCACGCCCAAATATCAAAGAGTCCTACTTAAGCTGAGTGGAGAGGCGCTCGGTGTCGAGGGCGTTGGAATCGACCCGAAGGTCTTGGACCGAACCGCATTAGAGATTGGTCAGTTAGTGGGGATTGGGATTCAGGTGGGTCTGGTCATCGGCGGTGGCAATCTATTCCGCGGAGCCGCCCTCTCTGCCGCAGGGCTTGATCGCGTCACTGGTGATCACATGGGTATGCTGGCTACGGTCATGAATGCGCTTGCGATGCGTGATGCGCTTGAGCGAGCGAACATTCAAACGGTGGTGATGTCTTCGATTCCGATGAGCGGTGTCGTTGAACACTATGACCGCAGATTGGCCATCCGCCATCTTCAAGATGGTGATGTCGTGATTTTCTCTGCTGGAACCGGGAATCCGTTTTTTACCACGGATTCGGCTGCTTGTTTACGCGGGATCGAAATTGAAGCGGATGTCGTGTTGAAGGCCACGAAAGTGGATGGTGTGTATTCGGCAGACCCGGTGACTCATCCAGAGGCAGTGAGATACGACGAAATCACCTACGATAAAGTGCTAGAAGATCAGCTCGGTGTGATGGATTTGACCGCCATTTGCCTCGCCCGCGATCACGATATGCCGCTCCGGGTCTTTAAGCTTGATAAACAAGACGCATTGCTCAACGCGGTGGTGTCTGATCACGAAGGGACGCTGGTGACGAGCGGATTGCCTCCTTCCTAAGATCGCGCTGGCGTCAGAGAGATCAGCAGACCGCTTGGAGGATCCACATCCAAGAAACCATCAGTTGCTGATTGGGTCATCTGAAGGGTGTGAGAGGAGAACCTTATGATTAATGAAATCTTGGAAGATGCAGAAGATCGAATGGACAAGAGCATCGTTGCTCTCGAAGCTGCATTTGCGAGGATTAGAACGGGGCGTGCTCATCCCAGTTTTCTTGATTCTGTGGATGTGGACTATTACGGCAGCGTGACGCCGCTCAAACAGATGGCAAACATCAACGTTGAGGAGGGTCGAACGCTCGTTATCGCGCCTTGGGATCGCACTACAATTCCGCTGATTGAAAAGGCCATTCTCAAGTCAGATTTGGGTGTAACGCCGAATAGCGGTGGAGAAAGCGTGCGTATCACGATGCCACCGCTGACCGAAGAAAATCGTCGAGATCTCGCCAAAGCTGCTCGAAACGAGGCGGAGAATACCCGGATTGCGGTTCGGAATATTCGGCGTGATGCAAACTCCGACGTCAAAGATTTCCTAAAGGAAAAGGAGATTTCGGAAGACGACGCTCGACGAGCCGAAGATCAGGTTCAGAAGCTGACCGACTTGAAGGTGAAGTCGGTGGATAGCTTGCTTGAGAAGAAAGAAAAGGAACTGATGGAGTTTTAATCATCAGAGGAAGCGATCATGCTTAGATCTCGAGTGATCACGGCGTTGATGATTGCGCCTCTTGCGCTGGCGGCGCTCTTACTGCTTGATGCTTCTGCTTATGTCCTGTTTATCGCTGCGGTTCTCGCGGTGTGCGGGTGGGAGTGGGCCAATTTTGCGCATCTTCGTGGCTGGAGCCGAATAGCTTATGCACTCCTGATCGGGTTGATCACCAGTTTTGTACCGTCTAGCATCGCGTGGCTCTGGATCAGCCTGATGACCTGGGTGATTGCGGCATACCTGGTGCTACGCTTTCCAAATTACCCGTCCGCCTTGAAAGAGGCGATGCCGATCCTGGCCCTGGGCATCTTGGTCATGGTGCCTGCGGGACTCGCTTTGATCATTCTTCAATCGGAGCCCAACTACGCAGCCAATTTGTTCCTGTTGCTAGGGCTGGTCTGGTGTGCAGACATCGGTGCTTATTTTACTGGCCGTCGTTGGGGTAAACGCAAACTCCATCCGGCCGTGAGTCCCGGGAAATCCTGGGCTGGGGTTTACGGGGGTTGGGTTATCACGCTGATCTTTGTCCTCCTTTGGCGAGTGCAAACCGGTCTCTTTGGGCTATCGAATTGGAAGGTCGAACTCTTTTGGTTGCTGATGGCCAGCGTGATGGTGTTTGTCAGTATTCTTGGTGATCTAGCGATGTCGATGTTCAAGCGAGTTCGAGATATCAAGGACTCAAGCCAACTCTTGCCTGGGCATGGAGGGTTCCTCGATCGCTTGGATAGTCTATTTTCGGTGGCGCCGATGCTGGTTCTCTGGCTGGTTTATGGAGGTGCGGTGTGAGGCCGCGTTCAGGGCTGACCGTATTGGGTTCGACCGGCTCGATCGGGCAACAGACCCTTGCGGTCTTGGCTGAGCAAACCGACCTCTTTGTTTACGCACTCACTGCGCACTCGCAAGTCGACCGCTTGATATCCCAATGCGAAGCGGTGGTGCCGGAAGTCGCGGTCGTCTCAGACCCGAGTCACTACGCAGCGCTTGCTGAGGGATTAAAAGTGCGAGGGTTAAAAACCGAGGCCAGAGCGGGTCGCGAGGCGCTGCGAAGTGTTGCAGAAGCCGATGAGGTCTCCCACGTGATGGCCGCAATTGTTGGCGGGAGCGGGCTTGAGCCTACGTATGCTGCTGCGGCCGCTGGCAAAACGGTTTTGCTAGCGAACAAAGAGTCCCTTGTGATGTCCGGTGAATTGTTCCTATCGTCGATCGGGAGAAATGGCGGTGAAGTCATTCCCGTGGACAGCGAGCACAACGCCATTTTTCAGTGCTTGGGTAATTCTAGAGCCGTGGGGAGCACCGTCGCCAAACTCTTGCTCACTGGATCGGGCGGCCCATTTCTTGAGCGCCCAATGGATTCCTTCGAGCGCATCACGCCTGCTGAGGCGTGTCTTCATCCAAACTGGTCCATGGGGCGAAAGATTTCAGTCGATTCAGCGACCATGATGAATAAGGGGCTTGAGCTCATCGAGGCTTGCTTTCTTTTTGGTGTCCCAAGCGCAAAGATTGATATCGTGATTCATCCGCAGAGTGTTGTGCATTCTATGGTCGCATTTGAGGATGGTTCGGTCTTAGCACAGATGGGCCAACCGGATATGCGCACGCCGATTGCCAGCGCCTTGGCGTGGCCCCAGCGAATGACCAGTGGGGTGGCCCCGATTGATTTCGTGAGCGGCCTCGAATTGTCATTTAGAGCCCCAGATCATCATCGATTTCCTTTACTTCACCTCTGCCGTCAAATCGCCTCAGAAGGTCAGTCTGCGAAAGTGGCCCTGAATGCCGCGAACGAGGTGGCAGTGGACGCCTTTCTTCAAGAGCGCATTCGATTTAC
>Ga0181566_10004321_pt1 | contig 11553 bp, 7 predicted proteins | sample 101ome_15_FD_133762 | JGI IMG/M metagenome (GOLD analysis project Ga0181566, IMG submission 133762) | Coastal salt marsh microbial communities from the Groves Creek Marsh, Skidaway Island, Georgia - 101402AT metaG (megahit assembly) | ecosystem: Environmental > Aquatic > Marine > Intertidal zone... | reverse complement strand
TGGGCCGAGTTTGCTGCCGAAGTACAAGCAATCGATGCTGATCGCCATGCCGGCTTTCACCTCAAAGCCGTCCCGCGCTGCGGGCCAGCCGGTGCCGGGATAGGGTACTGGACTCTCTAGGGGCACGTGACCCACGGAGTGGGCCACGATCAGCAATTTCTCCGGCGCATTGAGCTGTTGTGTGGCCGCAATGTTATCGATGCGGCAAATCTCGGCGCTGTTGGCGCCGGGTTTTAAGCGCCCAATCAGTTCCTGATAAATCTCCATTAATATTCGGTGCTGTTCGCGGTACTCGGGACTGGCTTCGCCAATATGTGCGGTGCGATTGATGTCAATCCAAAAGCCGCGGTAGCGCCCTTGGGTTTCCATGATCGCAATTTCACCCCCTTCAAACGGGCGGTCGTATTGCGTGCGAAATAAATCTGAGCGAAACACCAAGTCATAAGCACCACCGAAGAGCATAGGGCTGCCCGGTAAAGGGTCGACACCTTCATCGATCATGAATTTGGCCACGGATTTCTCCACCTCACTCCAGACCTTGCCTACGCCAAGCTGGCTTACGGTGTGGGCGATGATGCGATCGGCAATAGCACCGCTCTCTTTGAGTTTGGCTATCTCGTCGGGGGTTTTAATCGCGCGACTGGCGAGCATTGGTTCCAGCGCATCGCCCCAAACTTGACCACAACTGGCGTTTAATCGCGTCGCCACCCGCAGATCGTCAAACAGGACCGTTTGGCCCGTTAACTTGTGATCGGTAAGAAAGCTTTCCATCGAGATCATGATGTCGTGGCCACAGTCGCCCTCCACCTTCTCGATAATGCCGCTGAGCGCGTCAGTGAGCTCCTCGGGTAGTGCCAAGTGAGCGTCCTGAGCGCGGGCGGTTTCACAAAAATTCAACATGTCATAGGTGCGAATACGCTGGTAAAACACCGGATAGCCACCGCGCTCAGAGGTGATGATGGAAACCAAGCTGGCTTCGGGCATAAATAAAGTCACGGCCTCGTCTGCGGCGGTGGGCACATACACGGCTGCAATCGGCTCAATTAAGTGCCAACCGTCCATTACCGAGCTGAATCCGGTGGTGTAAAGGATGTTATCGGTGGTGGTGAGCATGGCACCAGTGGCGCCTGTTGCCGCCAAATGCTCCCGAAGCTGCGTGATTTTATCTATGTAAACCATAGCGTTATTCCATTTAAGACCTGATGGTGAATTGTTTTTTGGAAAACAGTTGTCCGGACAGTTGCACTGTTTTCAAGTTTATAGTTACTATCCTTGTTAAGCACAAGCAAGTCAAAGTTCCGAAATACATCCGCGGAACAAGACACACCGTATGCTAGTGAGACGATCAGTCAATTCCATAAAAAAAACCACGGAGTACACCATGAAAGCACTCTTAAACACCGGACCACAACGTCGGTTCCCCCTATTGGCCCTACCGGCTGCAATCTCCATGTTGGCAATGCCCCTGACCGGCATGGCTCAATGTGGTAACGCCGCACTCGAAGCAGTGGTGGTTACCGGTAGCGAGCGAGATGTCGCCCAGCAGGATTTGCCGGTCGCAGTCAGTACTATCACTGCCGCTCAGCTTGAAAAAACCTTCCAAAATGACGTAACCGAATTGGCGCAGTTGTCGCCCAACGTGACCCTAACCCCGCAAAACGGGTTTAACGCTATCGCGGGTGGTATGCGTGGTACCGGTTTTATTTCGATTCTGGTCACGAAGGACCCCTCGGTTGGTCTGACGGTCGACGATTTTGCTTTCAACCACGTGCAGTCGCAGTTTGTGGAGGTTTTTGACATCGAGCAGGTGGAAATCTTCCGCGGTCCCCAGGGTACGTTGTTTGGTAAGAACACCACTGGCGGCGCGATTGCCTTTACGACCATCAAGCCCGATGTCGGTGGCGAGTTGACCGGTAAATTTGAGGTCAACTACGGTCAGTACAGCTCCAACGACAGTGATATTGAGAAGTTCAAATTCGCGATCAATGTGCCTTTAGGTGACACCCTGGCCGCACGACTCTCGGTCATTAAAGACTATTCCGATGGCTTCTGGAGTAACACCAAGCCCATGGGTGGTGATTTATTGTGTTTCGCCTGTAGCGAGGTAACCGGCGATCCCAATTCACCCTCCACAGACAGCATACGCTCTACTTACCCCACCACCGGTGACGGTCGCAACATTGGCGGTAAGGACGTGTTGGCCGGTAAGCTGAAGTTTCGCTGGGAGCCCAACGACTGGATGTCAGCAGACTTGATTTTTGAGCATGTTGACGATGATTCCGAGACCCCTGCCACCGCCAACGATACGCCTCAGGGTGAAGGCTATATCTGGCCGCTTATTGGCTTTCCTGGCTGGCAGGACCAAGGCATTAGTGATCCTTTCATTACCGGTCAGAGCTACACCCAAACTGCCGTTATTGATATGGCCAGCGGTCACCAAATTGATGCCGATGGCATTTACTTGAACATGACCTTTGATTTGGGTGATTACGAGGTCAAAGCCATTACCGGTATGCGCGATCAAGACGAAATCCTCGCCAGTACGTATACCGGCGAGGCTTACACCTCACTCTATGACGCCAGTCGTAACACCACCCGCGAAAGCAGTCAGTTTGAGCTGCGCGTGGCCAGTCAGTACGACGGTCCGTTTAATTTCGTTACTGGCGCCGCCATGTACAACGATGACTTGGAGTTTGTGGTATTCGGTAACTTAGGTTTCTTCTTGCCCTTGGCGGGTGCCAACTTCTATCGCGATACCTACGAGGTGCAGTACACCTCGCAGGATCGGGAAACCTGGGCGGTATATGCCGACGGTTCATATGACGTGACCGATCGCTTAACGTTGTCAGCCGGTATCCGTTATACCCACGACGAAAAAGACTTTGTTCGTCAAAACCTGGGTACGGCAGCCAACCCCGTGAGTAACTTCATCACTCTCGACCAGTATCAGGGTCCGTTTACCAACCCCCTACCCGAATCGGCGTTTGGTAACGTGCAAAACAACTCTGAAACCTGGACCAAAACGACTTTCCGTTTGGTTGCTGACTACAAGATCACCGATGACATCATGACCTATGTCAGCTTCGCTACGGGCTTCGTCGCGGGTGGTTTCTCAGAGACTTGCGGATCGCCCACCTCCTGTGCGGCTTATGACTCAGAGGAAAATGAAAACCTCGAAATCGGTGTTAAGGCCGATTTGCTAGACGGTTCGTTGCGTTTGAATGCGGCATACTTCAATACCACCTACGAGAGCCTGCAGCGCGATACGGTTGTGACAATCAAAGATGCCGCGGGTAACGATTTCCAGGAAACTCAGGCGGTGAACGTGGGTGAGTCGACGGCGCAGGGCATTGAGGTTGAAATGCAGTGGGCGGTAACCGACAACATCCGTATCGACGGTAACTTGGGCTGGCTCGACCACGAGTACGACGAGTACCGGCCCGGCATCAACCCTGCCGATCTGGGTATCGCTGGCGCGGGCGGTCAAATCAACCCAGACCTTAGTGGTCTTGAGGTGCCGTTCTCTCCCGAGCTTAACTATGGCTTGGGTGTGAGCTACTTCCAGGATCTGGCTAGCGGCGCGACCATCACCTACAACCTGAATATGCACTATCAGGACAGTGGTCAAACGAGTTCCTTCCCGGCTAACTTCCAGGGCGGTACTGCCGACGCGCCGGTCATTCGGCAAAAGGCTAACACCCAGCTGGAAGAGCGCACGCTGGTCAACGGCTACGTGACCTATACCGCGGCAGAGGGTTTTGAGATATCCGTTTACGGTAAGAACCTGACCGATGAGCGCTACCGTGTCTCGGCCAACCCCGTTGCGACCCTTTGGAACTTCAGTCGATTTGGGGCGCCGCGTGAATACGGTGTTCAAATCGGTTACAGCTTCTAAAATAGACGCTCATCAAAGGCCCCACACGGGGCCTTTTTTTGCTTTACAGTTTGGGGAGGGGGTTCCCATGGAGTACACCAAAGAGACCCTGGCTAAAGCCTACCGTCTCATGAAGAGCATTCGGGAATTTGAGGAGCGCATGCGCTCCGAATACCAGCAGGGTAAGTTTCCGGGCTTCATACATATCTACCGTAACCAAGAGGCCATAGCGGTAGCCGCCTGCTTGGATATGAACGATGGCGATTACATTGCCAGTACCCACCGCGGCCATGGTCATTGTATTGCTAAAGGCTGTGATCTCGAAGGCATGATGCTAGAGCTGGCGTGTAAAGAGGACGGCTTTTGTAACGGCAAGGGCGGCTCTATGCACATTGCCGATATGTCCAAAGGCATGTTGGGTGCAAACGCCATTGTGGGTGGCGGCCCACCGATTGCCGCCGGTGCTGCACTCACGGCCAAGACCTTAAAAAATCGCGGTGTGTCCATGGCGTTTATTGGTGACGGTGCATCGGATCAGGGCACGGTGGCTGAATCTTTGAACCTTGCCGTGGTACTCAAGCTACCGATGATTTTTATGTACGAAAATAATTTTTATGCCGAATTTACCCGCAATCCCAAGCCTAATGGCCGCATTGCCGAGCGCGCGGGCGCCTACGGCATGCCATCGGTTGTAGTGGACGGCTCGGATTTCTTTGCCATGCACGCGGCGTGCTCGGAGGCTATAACGCGTGCTCGTGATGGTGGCGGTCCCACCGCGATCGAGGCGCTCTCTGCCCGTTATTACGGACACTTTGAAGGTGACGCCCAGGCCTATCGCGACACCGAAGAAATGCAGCGTCAGCGCATTGAGGGTGACCCCTTGCCGCGCTTCTTGGCCGATCCCCGCGCCGGAGCCTTGGATCAAGATACGATTCAAGCCATTGACGCGCAGATTCAAGAAGACTTGGATAAAGCGGTTGAGCGTGCCTTGGCGGCCGACGACCCGACGCCCGACAAGCTCTTTACCAATGTCTATGTTAACTACGAGGGGGAGTTGCGCTAATGCGAATGTCTATTCGAGAAGCCATCAATCAAGCCCTCCATGAAGAAATGGCGCGTGATGAGCGTGTCATTGTGATGGGCGAAGATGTCGCCAGCGATCAGGGCGGTGTTTACGGTATTACCGCGGGCCTACCCCAGAAGTTTGGATTAGAGCGCGTCATTGATACGCCCATCACCGAATCGGTCATCGTCGGTGCAGCGGGTGGTGCGGCGCTCACCGGTCTGCGTCCGGTGGCAGAGCTGATGTTTGTGGATTTCCTGGGTGTCTGCTTGGACCAGTTACTCAATCAAATTGCCAAATTTCGCTACATGTTTGGTGGGCAGGCGCGCACACCAGTAGTAATCCGCACCATGATTGGTGCCGGGATGGGGACAGGGCCGCAGCACTCGCAGATTCTTTATCCGCTGCTGGCGGCAATACCCGGTATTAAAGTGGTGGTGCCCTCCAACGCAGCCGATGCCAAGGGCTTGCTGGCCGAGGCCATTCGCCAAGATGACCCGGTGGTGTTTTGTGAGCATAAAGCTATTTACACCGAGGAATGCGAAGTCCCCGAAGGGGATTACGTCATCCCGTTTGGACAAGCACGCACCGTGGTTGAAGGCAGCGACATTACCGTCGTGGCCATGTCTCGCATGGCGATCTTCGCGGAGCAGGCGGCCAAGCAGTTGGCGGGCGAGGGTATTAGTGTTGAGGTGATCGACCCGCGCACCCTGTCGCCATTAGACGAGGGCAGCATTCTCAACAGCTTGGCCAAGACCGGGCGTTTGGTGGTGGTCGATGAGGCCAACCCAATTTGCAGTATGGCCTCTGAAGTGGCGGGCATTGCGGTTGAACGCGGCTTTGATTACCTCGACGCCCCGGTGCGTCGCGTGACGGCACCGCATACGCCGGTACCAGCCACACCCTGTTTGGAAGCCCAGTACGTGCCCTCGGTCGAGGATATCGTGGCGGCTATCAAGACAACGCTGGATTATTAATCCGGCGTTCTGTCTGGGCCGCAGGCGGGTACCAGAGACGGCGATAAGCAATGTGATAACAACAACGTCAGTTAAACAGTGGGGAATGATGTGAACACTTCAGTTTTAGCCGGCGCGCTGGCGTGCCTTACTGCGTGGGGGTCTGTGGCCGTAGAAGCCGCGGTGCCAGGGGCCGCTGATCAAAGCGCCGATGGCGCAGCACTCTTTGCCGAGAATTGTGCCACCTGCCACAACGGTTCCGTCCCGCGAGCGCCGCACATTATTACCTTTAGCATGATGTCTCCCGAGTCGTTGTTAACAGTCATGAACGATGGCGCTATGCGACGCCAGGCGGCCAAGCTTTCGCCCGATGAGCGCAGTGCTATCGCGCATTTCATTGGTGAGTCCTCTGGCGCTGAATCCGTACCGGTTTTGATGTGCGATGCCCCGGCCACTGCGCCGGTCACGCTAAACGCAGACAGCTGGCCTGATTGGGGTGGTGGCATTCGCAACTATCGGCATGTTAGCGCAGCAGTCGATACCTTATCAGCCGATCAAATCTCGCGACTGCAATTAAAGTGGGCCTTTGCCTACCCCGGTGCTACCCGCGCGCGCTCGCAACCGCTTGTTGTGGGTGACGCGGTCTTCGTGGGCTCTCAGGACGGTACGGTCTACAACCTGGATTTGGAAACCGGCTGTGCGCGTTGGACCTACGCGGCGGGTTATGAAGTTCGCAATGGCCCGACCGTGGCGACTGTGGCCGGTATGGCCGATCCGCTTTTACTTTTTGGTGATTTCAAAGCGCGTGTCCACGCCGTTAATGCTCGCACGGGCGCGCAGCTTTGGATGAGCGATGTGGCCACTCATGCCGACGCCACTATTACGGGTGCGGTAAAAACGCACGACGGCCGAGTTTATGTGCCCATTTCATCTTCTGAATGGGCGACGGCCGCCGATCCGGGCTACCCCTGTTGCACCTTCCGGGGCGGTGTTGCCGCACTTGATGTAGTCACCGGTGAAAAGCTCTGGACGGGATTTGTGATGCCCGATGAGCCTGCGGCGACGGGCGAGCTGAATGCCGAGGGTGCGCCGCAGTTTGGTCCCTCCGGTGCCCCGGTCTGGAATTCCCCCTCCATCGATACCGAGCGCGGCGTGCTTTACGTTGGCACAGGAGAGGCTTACACCTCACCCGCGTCAGAGAGCAGTGACGCGGTTATCGCGTTCCGCTTAAACGATGGCCAGGTCGCGTGGCGTAAGCAATTGCTGGGCGGAGATGCCTGGAACATGGCCTGCTTTATTGGCGGTGGGGCCAATTGCCCGGAAGAAAACGGTCCCGATTTGGATATTGGTGCCTCGACCATTTTATGGCGCTCCGGCGACACTGAACTGCTATTGGTGGGTCAAAAGAGCGGCGACGTTTACGCGCTGGATCCGGATAACCAAGGCGAAATTGTATGGCATCGCAAGCTCGGGCGTGGCGGCTATGCCGGAGGTGTGCACTGGGGTATGAGTACCGACGGTGAAACTTTATTTGCGGCGATTGCCGATACCGATTTTATCGGCGATTCGGTGGGCGACCCGTTCCCGGGGATTCATGCCTTAGACCCGGCAACGGGTGAGCGGCGTTGGTATGCGCGCAATGAAAACCGCTGCGAGGAGCAGGGGCATTTCGCCTGTGATCCCGGCATGTCGGCCGCGATTACTACCACCGATAGTCACGTCATCGCCGGTGGCTTTGACGGCATTTTGCGTATTTTTGATAGCACAACCGGCGAGGTTGTTTGGGAGTTCAATACCTTTGATCGCTTCACCGCCGTAAATGGCGATATTGCCAAGGGCGGTGCGATTGAGTCAGATGGGCCGGTGTTGTCGGGCGGACATCTGCTGGTGAATTCGGGCTATCAGTTTGGCGGTCGTATTCCCGGCAATGCTTTGTTGGTGTTTGCCCCTGTCGCCGCCGTTGCCCCTGTTGCCGCTGTCGAAGGAGAGTTAGTCAGTGAGTAAGTTGTTTGAGGCTGTCACCATTCCGAAATGGGGCATTGAGATGACCCACGGTCGTATCGTTGAGTGGCGTTGTGCAGTCGGCGATGCTGTTACCGCCGGTGATGAACTGGTTGATATTGAAACCGATAAAATTGTAAACAGCTTCGAAGCGCGGGCATCGGGCACCCTAGCTCGTATTTTGATCGACGCGGGTGAGGAGCACAGTGTTGGTACCTTGATTGGCGTGATTGCCCTGGGTGACTACAGCGACGAGGCGCTGGAAGAATTTATCCGCAATCACCAAGGCGGTAGTGTTGCCTCAAATAGCGGGGACTCCGCTAGGCCGGCGACCACCGCGGCTAAAGATTCCCCGGCAACGAAAAGCGAAGTGCGTATAGCGCCGGCATTACGTCGAAAGCTCGATAAAGCCGGCGTTGCCGTAGCGGCAGTGACTGGAACCGGCCCCGGTGGACGCATTGTCAAAGAAGATGTTGATCGAGTCTTGGCTCAAGGTAGCGCCGGTGGTACTAGCGATGCTACTTCCGGCCAAGCGTTTACCGCTGCTCAGCAAAAGGTGGCGGCGAGTCTCAGCCACGCTCAGTCAACGGTACCGATCTATCACGTTCGGCGGCAGATTCATGTTGGCCCCGCCTTAGAATCTTTGCGTAATTCGCTGCCAAACGCCTCGGGACTGTTAACACTGCTTATCACCCAAGGCGTGGCTGCGGCGCTAGATAGGCATTCTGAGCTTAATGTGCAGTTTGATGGAAATGCTGTAATACCGGTCTCAGGCAGTCACGTGGCGTTGGCCGTGGCCCGCGAAGACGGTGCGGTGGCCGCGCCGGTACTGACGCAGGTCACGTCACTTACCGATGAGGCCTTGGCCGAATCGATTGCGCCGATTGTTGAACGCGCTCGAGCTCGTCGCTTGACGGCAACTGATGTGCAGCCGGCAGCCATTGCGGTGAGTAACTTGGGCATGTTTGGCGTTGATGATTTCACCGCCATGGTGACGCCGCCTCAAGTCATGGTGTTGTCGGTAGGGCGTGTGCAGATTGTGCCGTTGTGGCATGAAGCGTCAGCGAGCTTCGCTCCAGAGCAACGTGTCACCGTGGTATTGGGTAGCGATCATCGTGTGGTGAACGGTGCGCAGGCAGCGCAGTTTTTGGCAAGTGTGGCGGAGTTGATAGAGGGTAAATAGCCCACCAAGGTGGTCTGAGCTATTCCCGCACAGACGAGTTGAGAGCGAGGTAGACCTCATGTCAGAGGATGAGTTGCCCGATCTAATGGACCCTGAGGTCCAGCGTCACCCCTACAATTTGTACAAGACCCTGCAGCAGCGGCAATGCCCCGTGCACAAAATGCCCTCTACCGGTTTTCACTTGGTGGTTTCAGACGCCGCGGCTCGAGAAACCTTGCGGCAACCCGATCTGTTTTTGAGTGGTGTCAGCCCCATGGCGCTGGCCGATGGCGGTAGCGTTGATCAAGAAATTTTAGATATTTATCAGAATGAAGGCTGGGTACCCCTAGCGTCTTGTTCCACCAGTGATCCGCCGCGCCACACCAAAGTGCGTGGGTTTTTAGAGAGTTTATTTAAAGTGGAGCGTATCCGCCGTGCCACCCCTATGATTGATCGCGTGGCCATCGACTTATTGGACCAGTGGCAAGACGCCAGTGAAGTGGCTTTCGTGCGCGACTTTGCCCACCCCTTTCCCATGATGGTGATCGCCAATCTAATGGGTGTCCCCGACGGCGATATGACGCAGTTCAAGCTCTGGTCTGATGCCATTGTTGAGCCTTTCAGCATGATGGCGTCTCGGGAGCGCCGCCTTGAATGCGCCCGGTTAGTGGTGGAGATGCAACACTACTTCGCTGAGATGATCGAAGCCCGGCGAAAAACCCCCAGAGATGATTTTATCAGTGAGGCCTTAAGCTACCGCGATGAGCACGGTGATCGCTTCGATATGCAAGAGTTGATGACCCTCATTACCATTGATCTGTTGGCGTCGGGTAACGAGACCACTACCGCGGCGATCAGTTCGGGTATGCGTTTGTTGCTTGAAGACGCTGAGGCCATGAACGCCGTGAGCCATGATCTTGAATTGATACCCACCCTCTGTGAAGAGATCTTGCGTCTTGAGTCGCCGGCTCAGGGTATGTTTCGGGAGTGCGCGGCGGATGCCGAGTTGGCTGGGGTGGCACTGAAACGCGGTGAGCTACTCAGTGTTCGCTTTGGTGCCGCTAATCGCGACGAGGAGCGCCACAGCCATGCCGAGCGTATCGATTTACATCGAGCCAAACCGGGCAGTCATTTAGCCTTCGGTATGGGGCGTCACGTTTGTGTCGGCGCAGCCCTTGCTCGGCGAGAGCTCATTAGCGCATTTACGGTGTTGTTTCAGCGCTACCAGCATTTTTCCCCGGTAGCCCATCGTCCAGAGCCCCAGTACCAGCCCAGTTTTTTTGGCCGCAATCTTGATGAGTTATACATTGCTGCCCTCTCGCGCTGAGGACCGACCTCAATGTGCCACGCTGTGTAAGCGCATGGTCAAACCGTGGCCGAGCGGTTGTATGGCCTTTGTAGTTTGGTCTGTGGCCAACAAAGGTGCTGGATCTCTCTCGCGGCATTATCGGCGTCAGATGTGGTTATTAAAGCGCGCCGGTGAAAGGTCGCTGAGGTACCAAAGCCTCTTCGCCGCAAGTATTGAAACAAGCATCTAAGAAAGTCGCTTGTGCAGACTGGCACTAAAATATTGCAAGTGCCGGAGGACTACTCCAGGGCCTTCTTTAGGGATCACTGGCTGTGGCTACCTAAGGGCGGTGGTCCACCGGGTTGCTAGAGCGGTAGCGGGCCCGGAAAGTCTCCTGGGAAATCGCCGCTGATGTGCCGCTCTGGCCAAAAGAATTGCAGGCTAGTGCGGCTAATACGCCATCCGGCATCGGTGCGTCGGTACTGTTCGTCGTAGAGCGCGAGCCAGAGGATAGGGTTTTCATCGGCTTCGCGGGTGAGTAGCAAGTCCACCAACTGTCGGCGGCCCACCGCATGATCGGCATCGATAAATTCAATCCAATGGGTACTGCCCGCTGAGTGCATGGCAGCGAAGGGCTTGCCGCCGAGGTCTTCTTTGACACCATGATAATTATGAATCACGGTATCCAAGCCAACCCACTCGCCATAGGGGCCGTATTCGCACACGATATCGTCGGTGAAAATGTCGCGCATGCGCTCTAAATAGCCATGGTCCATATACTGAGCGTAGAGCATGGCTAATCGGCGGATATCGTCCTCGTCAATGAGTCGGCGCAGTCGCCGCATTTCATCGGGCGTGAATGCGCTGTCAGTGTGATGAGTCATGGCGTACTCCTAGGTTTTTAGGACCGAAGACGATCGCGTCCGCAGCCAGCCCCATTTAGCCTTTCAGCGTGCCGAGAGTTTTCGCATACGCCTCAGGCCTGTTGAGCTCGGTGTTACGCGGGCTCTGGTGTCATCCCAAACCCGAGTAACGCTTGCCATCATAATGGCGTGTCGATTCAGTCTGTACCGATATCCAATGCGTGGGTGCCGGCTTGGGCTTCCTGCAGCATTTTGACGTTAAAAACATAGTCGACGTTTCCGTCTCCATCAAAATAGGTGACGGCTCCCTGACCCAAAAACAGCATTTCGGTCTCTACTTCACAGT
>Ga0181566_10004310_pt1 | contig 11561 bp, 4 predicted proteins | sample 101ome_15_FD_133762 | JGI IMG/M metagenome (GOLD analysis project Ga0181566, IMG submission 133762) | Coastal salt marsh microbial communities from the Groves Creek Marsh, Skidaway Island, Georgia - 101402AT metaG (megahit assembly) | ecosystem: Environmental > Aquatic > Marine > Intertidal zone... | reverse complement strand
TTACCCTAAAAGTCTGGCGCCAGGAAAACTCCACGGCCCAAGGCCGCATCGAAACATACGAGGCCAAGGAGATCCCTACTTCCGCTTCGTTTCTCGAGATGATCGACATCGTCAACGAGCGCTTAATTAAAGATGGGAATGAACCGATTCACTTTGATCATGACTGCCGAGAAGGCATCTGTGGAATGTGCTCGATGACGATCAACGGAGTTCCCCATTCCAAAGAAACTGGAATCACCACCTGCCAGCTCCACATGAGAAAATTCTCAAATGGAGACACCATTTGGATTGAGCCATTCAAGGCAAATGCCTTCCCCATCATTAAAGATCTTGTCACCGATCGCTCCGCATTCGACCGCATCATTGCGGCCGGAGGATACATTAGCGTCCGCACGGGATCTGCACCTGACGCCCACGCGATTCCCGTACCGAAAGCTGACGCCGATGCCGCCTTTGATGCTGCCGCTTGTATCGGTTGTGGAGCTTGCGTCGCAGCATGCAAAAACGCTTCCGCAATGCTGTTTGTCTCAGCCAAAGCCTCCCACCTCAACCATCTTCCTCAAGGACAAGTCGAAAAGGATTCGCGCACTCTCGCCATGGTCAGACAAATGGATGCCGAAGGCTTTGGAAACTGCACGAACCAATACGAATGCGAAGCGGTGTGCCCCAAAGAAATCAGCGCCGATCATATCGCCAAACTCAATCGAGACTATCTTGCCGCAAGCGCTCGAGAATCTGTTTCTTAGGTTCTCTAAGCGCCCACACTTGGACTCTTTGGGCTCTTAAGAAGATTCTACAGTTGAGCTATCACCCTACTTTGAGCCCTCGAAGCTTAGTTAATTGGCACACACTGACGAGACATTGATCGCTCTCGCCTCCCTCGCTCATTACCCAAGAAGAGAGATCACTCACATTTCCTAAAAGCGCGTCAAGGCTTGAGCCGCAACCTAATCCTTGGTTTTTGTGGAAAATACGACATTCTTCAGTATGCCTTTCTCCGACAACCACTCCCGATCGAGGCGTTTGTTTTGTAACTTGGAAAGAATCTTAATCATCGCCCTTTTTGCAGCAGGGTTTCACAACAAGACATTCGGAGCAGACACTATTCAAATCCCCTCTTCGCCCCAAATCTCAAATGACGGTAAGACTCTTTACTTTTCATGGTCGGGAGACCTTTGGAGATCTGCCATTGAAGGTGGAGAAGCACAGCGACTGACTCATCACCCGGCGCCCGACGAAAATCCGAGACTCTCTAAAAATGGAAAGTTTCTTTTCTTCAACTCGACTCGAAGTGGTTCAAAACAAGTCTATCGAATCCCCGCGATTGGAGGAACCCCCGAGCAGATCACATTCCATAGCGAAGGAAGCACACTCGAAGATCTTCACCCGACAAAACCCATCATCCTCGTCAGTGGTTACCGAGATCATGGGGGGCGAACACCTTATCGCCTCTTCGAAAAACCACTAGATCCCTCCAAAGACGAACGAATCCTCTTTGACTCGAGTGCACGTAACGGGCGCTACTCACCAAATGGAAAGAAAATCCTGTTTGTGAGTAATGGAATCGAACCCTATCGCAAAGGCTATGAGGGATCTCAGGCTGCTCGCCTCTGGATTTACGACCTTAGCACAAAAGAATTTACCGAACCTGTGAAGAACTCAACAGGCTGTCGCTTTCCCATGTGGGCACCAGGTGGAAAGTCTTTCTACTATGTCACAGCGCAATCAGGCTCGTTTAACATCTGGCGTCACACCTTGGGTAAAGATCAAAGCAAACAGATCACAACCCATACGGATGACAACATCCTGACTCCAGCGCTTTCTCCCGATGGAAGTTTCCTCGTTTATCGCCACCTTTTTGATTTTTATCAGACCTCGAGTCAGCCAGGAGCACAACCTACAAAAATCAAACTTCATCATCGAACCACTCTTGAACACCCATCATCCGAAGCTCTGTTAATCAAATCAACTTCTGATGCTACCGTTACTGCTTCGGGACTCGAATGGGCTTTTGTCGCCGAAGGAGAAATTTGGGGCATGGATACCATTCTCAAGGAACCCATCAATTTAACAAATTCACCGGCTCATGAGAGTGATATCTATTTTTCAGACGATGGGCAGCATCTCTATTATCTAAAAGACAATGGAATCGACGCCAACTATTGGCGGCTATCAAAAACAAAGCCTGATCACTACTGGTGGGAATCATCGAAACTAAATCACGAACCGGTGACCAAAGGACCCTTGTCCAAGGCCAAGTTTAGTTTCAGCCCCGATCAACAACTCATTGCCTATTTGGAGTACCCTGGAAGCCTTTGGATCGCCAAACCCGATGGTTCTGAAAGTCGCAAACTCATCGAACATTCCTCCTTCCCAGATTACTCATGGTCTCCTGATGGCAATTATATCACTTATGCAGTTGATGATGAGAACTTTAACAGTGAAATCTACATCATAGCGACCGATGCAAAGAGTCAACCAGTGAACGTCTCCCGACATCCTGACAATGATTTTTATCCCCGCTGGTCGCCTGATGGAAAAACCCTGACTTTTTTCGGAAGACGACACTCGAGTGCAACCGATCTTTTCTTTGTCCACCTCACCCGAGAAACACATTTCGAAAGCGAAAGAGACCGCCTCCTTGATTCTGCAAAAAAAGCAATGGAACAAGATCCTGCTTATCAAAAGACAGATCCTCCTGAAGAAAAAGAGAAAGCAGCGGACGACGAAAACCCCAAAAAACAACCTCAAGAAGCCAAGCAGCAGGAGATGAAGCAGAAAGAAGAACCCAATGAGGAGGCCTCTAAACTTGATCTTGAGGACATCCACCTTCGCATTCAGCGCATCCCTCTCAATGGTCTACCTTTCGGCCAACCTCATTGGTCTCCAGATTCCAAGCATCTCTTTTTCCTATCGGGCAACGCTCTCTACAAAGTTGAACCAAAAGCGGGGGCAAAACCAACACTTGCTCATCAAACGGGCGGCACCATCGTGCGTTTTGATCAAGCCGATACGATTTATACCGTTAGTTCGGGAATTCCAACACGCATCTTAAAAGGTCAAGTGACCACTTATCCATTTTCTGTGCCGTTCAGCCGTGATCGAACCAATCATCAACGAATGGGTTTTCGTCAGGCTTGGCGAACAATGAGAGACTACTTTTACGATCCCGCCTTGAACAATCGAGACTGGGATCAAATCCGCGAAAAATACGAAGTCGCTGCCGCAAATTGCACCGACCGAGACAACTATCGACGGGTCATGTATATGATGCTCGGAGAACTCAATGGCTCTCACCTTGGCTTCTATCCAAAAGAATTTCCAAAACAATGGAAGTTTGATGATGCGTGGCAACAAACGACTCCTCATCTAGGAGTTCGACTAGATCAAACTCGAACCGTGACTTTTGTCCACCCTAACGGGCCTGCTGACCAACCAAAAAGTAGACTCTTTGTTGGCGATCGACTCATCGAAATCGATGGGAAAGCTCTTAGAAACAATGTCTCAATCACTCGCCTTTTAAATGGGAGGTTAGATCGAGACATCATCCTAAAAGTAAAGAATCAGAAGAATAAGAAGCGTTTAGTAACCATTCGCCCTATCAACCATAGCCAAGCTCGACTTCTTGCAACATCAGCTGATCTGGATGAACGCCGAGTGAAAGTTGAAAGCCTCAGCAAAGGCAAGCTTGGATACCTCCATGTTGCTCGAATGATGTGGAACGAGTTTGAGAAATTTGAACAGCACATCTATGAACGTGGAGCAGGGAAAGAAGGGCTCATTATAGATGTTCGCGATAATGGAGGCGGTTTTACCGCAGATCACCTCCTCACTGTTCTTACGCAGCCCAAGCACTCTTTTACCATTCCAAGGAATGGAAAGACAGGATTCCCCCAAGATCGTCTTGTCTATGCAAGTTGGAATAAGCCCATTGTTGTTCTATGCAACGAAAACTCATTTTCTAACGCAGAAATCTTCTCGCATGCCATCAAGACCCTCAATCGAGGGAAGCTCGTTGGCAAAACAACCGCTGGTGGTGTCATTTCGACTGGAGCAAAAAACATTCTCGATCTTGGTCAAATGCGCCTCCCCTTTAGAGGTTGGTTTCTCCTGAATAACGGCAAGGATATGGAACTCAACGGTGCGACACCACACTTCTCAATCGATATTACCCCAAACGATAATACCAACAATCGCGATCCGCAGCTAGACAAAGCAATCGAGGTTCTGACCAAGGAAGTGGCTACTCAACGTGGTAAACTTCCCAAGCCAATTTATCGCTCTAAATAGTTTTTATGATTCAACATCACTTTTTCCCCTCGCTGCTTGTTGTCTCTTCCCTGTTTTTTAGTTCGTGTAAAACACTGACTGAAACGCGCTCAGTTTCAGAAACCACTCTAAACACCCCGAAGACTTGGTCGACGAGCACCACAAAAAGCGCTCAGATTAGCACAGGATGGATCAAGGAGTTTCGCGACCCTAGAATGAGTGAGCTCGTCAACGAGTCTCTCAAAAACAATCAAAACCTCCGGTCGCTTGCTCATCGACTGAAGGCTGCTAAGCAAAGTACCATCGTCAGCAACTCCACTCGACTCCCATCTCTCAATAGTTCGACAAGCTATCGACGAAGCGATAGTCAGAACACCGCAACGAGCGAGAACTACGGAATCTCTCTCTCCGCCGGCTGGGAAGCTGATCTCTGGGGACGGCTGCGTAATAACACGAATGCTTCGCAAGCAGATTACGAGGCCTCTGAGGCAGATTACCAAGGAGCGAGGCTCTCTCTGGCTGCAAACGCTGCGAAAGCTTGGTGTAATCTCGTCACAGCGGAGCAGCAGCTGGCTCTCGCCGAAAAAACCGTTGAATCTTATAAGACAGCCCTTCCAGTCGTGGAGCGCCGTTATCGCGCAAACACTTTACGAGCGGTCGACGTCCAGTTTGCTCGCAATAACGTGTCCTCAGCAGAACGTAGCCTTCGTATCAGGAGGTTAAATCGCGATAATGCAGCGCGCACACTAGAGTTACTCTTAGGTCGCTACCCTTCGGCAACGGTTGGATCTTCAAATCAACTTCCTTCGCTTTCGGCAGATATCCCAGCGGGACTTCCCTCCGAACTCCTAGGTCGGCGCCCCGACCTCCAGGCAGCGGCAAAAAGACTCTATGCCTCAGCACAAAGAGCGGAATCGGCGCGTAAAAATCTACTCCCAAGCATGCGTCTTACCAGTGGCTTGTCTGGAGGGGCAACGAGCTTCAGCCAGGCTTTTGATCCAAACTATCTTGTATATTCGGTCGCAGCCTCGCTTTCACAAACAATCTACCAAGGGGGTGCTCTCAATGCACAGGCCCAAGCAGCCCTCGAACGCAATCTAGCAGAAATTCAAAACTATACTCGGGCCGCCTTATTAGCATTTCGAGAAGTCGAGTCTGCTCTTGCGGCTGATCGATCACTCGCCCAACAGCAAGAATTCTTAGAAAAGGAAGTTCAACAAACCCAACTTGCTGAAAAACGAGCTCTCAATGACATCACGCTCGGCATCGAAGGAGCTTCGTTTTTGGAATATCTCGAAGCTCAGCGCCGCTCGGAAAATGCAGGCATCTCACTGATTCGCCTCAAAAACGATCGGCTGCAAAATCGCATCGATTTGCACCTCGCGCTCGGTGGAGATTATGAGACATTATAGAAAGGTCGCCTCTTGCGAACTAAGCCACGAAGGTTAACCTCCGCCCATGCCAACGAAGTCTGGGAAGGTCCAGGATCATCAGGTGATTCGTATTCGCGGAGCCCAGCAACACAATCTCAAGAATATTGATCTCGATGTTCCTATCGGCAAACTCACCGTCATTACGGGGCCATCTGGATCAGGAAAATCCTCTCTTGCCTTTCACACTCTCTATGCTGAGGGGCAGCGTCGTTATGTCGAAACGTTTTCGCCATACGTTCGTCAATTTTTTGACCGAATGGATAAGCCCAATGTCGATCGGATTGAAGGGATTCCACCCGCCATTGCCATCGAACAAAAAAACACGATCCGCACCACTCGTTCGACAGTCGGCACTCTCACCGAGATCAACGACTATCTGAAGTTGCTTTATCCTAGGCTGGCCACGGGTTACCATCCCGACACAGGGAAGGAAGTGCGCCCTGAGTCTCCATCATCCATCCTTCGTTGGTGTTTGAATAATCTTAAAGATGAGACGGTTTTTATCACTTTTACCATCCCCCTTCCTGCCGAAACCTCGATCGAAGATCTTTTTTCTTTTTTAAATAACCAAGGCTACCTCCGCATCCTCCTAAATGGAGAAGTCTATCGGACAGACACCCCAGATTGCTCACTCACTTTTCCTGGTCAGGCGGAAGTCATTCAAGACCGAGTCAAAGTTTCTGAGCGCAATAAAGCTCGTCTGATCGAAGCCTTTGAAAATGCTCTTCGCTTCGGAAAAGGAACGTGTGGTATCGCTCATCCTTCCAAGAAAAACACTCAGATTAGATCATTCTCGACCTCATGGGCACCACTGATCGAGCCAAGTTCTTCTCTTTTCTCGTTCAATTCACCTCTCGGGGCATGCGATCATTGCAGAGGCTTTGGGAGAGTCATTGGTCTCGACCTTGACAAAGCAATTCCAAATCATCTCCTCTCCTTAAAACAAGGGGCAATCAAACCTTTCCAAGGCGAACGAGGAGCGGAATGTCAGCGCGACTTACTAAGGCATTGTCGTGAAGTTGGCGTCGATCCTAACCTCCCATGGAATGAGCTCACTCCTGAAGAGCAAGATTGGGTCAAATATGGTGAACGAAACCAACCAGTCTTCTAAGTTCTCTAGAACAATCTGAAGCCCTTTGGGAGGAAGGGAGGTGGTATGGCATTCAAGGGTTCTTCAATTGGCTCGAGACGAAAGCTTATAAGATGCACGTTCGCGTCTTCCTCTCTCGCTACCGCGCATACACCCTTTGCCCTGAGTGCAAGGGTGCTCGTTTGCAACCACAGGCTCTAAACTTTAAAATACTCGGAAAAGCCTTACCTGATTTATGGCACCTCACCATCGACGAATTAGAGAAGTTTTTTGACGAGGTCTCCCAGAAGTATTCGCCATTCGAAAAACCCACTCACCTTGTTTTCAACGAAATTCGTTCACGCCTCGATTACTTGACCAAGGTTGGCTTAGGCTACCTGACTCTCGAGCGCCCCGCTCGCACCTTATCAGGAGGTGAGATCGCCCGAGTCAACCTCACCACCTGCTTGGGGTCTGCGCTTACGCAAACACTTTTTGTTCTCGATGAACCGACTGTTGGGCTACACCACCGCGACATTCATCGGCTCATTTCCGTTATGAATGCTCTGCGGGACAAGGGCAATACACTCGTTGTCGTCGAACACGATGAAGCAGTCATGCATCAAGCTGACTGCCTCATTGATATTGGACCAAAGGCTGGGGAAGGAGGCGGGTACATCGTCGCTCAAAGCTCTGGAAGAATCACCAAAGAAACCGCTCAAAAGAATCCTAAATCAACCACTCTCCCTTTCCTCATCGGCCAACGATTTATTGCAAATCCCAAACAGGTTCGTCAGAGCACCGATCATCTGATCGTTACTCAAGCTTCGGCAAACAACATTAAGAATCTCTCACTTCATCTCCCTCTTCGGGTTTTTGTTGCTCTCACGGGGGTTTCAGGATCAGGAAAAACCTCTCTCGCGCATTCAATTCTTTATCGCAACCTAGCCCGGCATTTTGGGCTCTCGCTTGAAGAGGAGCCTGCACCTGCGAAACTATCAAATCTTCACCATTTAAATGGTGTTGAGTTAATTGATCAATCACCACTCTCAAGGACTCCCCGTTCCACCCCAGCTGTTCTTCTTGGCGCTTTTGAATCAATCCGGCAGCTCTTTTCACTCCTGCCACTTGCGCAAAACCAAAAACTCACTCCGGGTTATTTCTCATTTAATTCTGGCCCGGGTCGCTGCCAGCGGTGCTCTGGAAATGGTTTTGAGAAAGTAGAAATGCAGTTTCTTTCTGACCTTTATCTGACGTGTTCGGAGTGTAACGGCAGCCGTTATACCCAAGCTGCCCAAAGTTATCGATACCATGAAAAGACAATTACCGATGTCTTAAACCTCACAACGACAGAAGCCATTGATTTCTTTTCGAGAATCGTAGCGAAGACGAATCGAGAAAAACTTCTTCTTGGAAAAATCATCTACGCCCTTCAGCCCCTTGTCGATACCGGTCTGGGGTATCTCACGTTGGGCCAACCGCTTAATACTCTCTCGGGAGGTGAGGCGCAGCGACTGAAACTTTGCCAACTTCTGACAAGCACAGAAGGGAGTGTGAACAGCTTGCTTATTTTAGATGAACCGACAACCGGTCTTCATTTTACGGACATTGAACGACTCCTTATCATTTTCCACCGCCTCGTTGATGCGGGCTACTCACTTCTGGTCATTGAACATCAAACCGATGTGATTAAAAACGCAGATCATGTGATTGAAATTGGCCCCGAAGCTGGGGTCAGAGGTGGACAAATTGTTTTTGAAGGAACTCCCCACGAACTCTCTCTCCAAAACACATTTACTGGCGTTGCCCTCAATGGATCTTCTCCGAAAAAACCTTCTCGATCTCGCCCTAAAAAAGCCAGGCATGCGATTTCGATCTCAGGGCTCCGACACCATAACCTTAAGAATATCAACCTAGAGATTCCCCAACACGAATTTGTCGTCATCTCAGGGCTTTCCGGTTCCGGAAAATCCACTCTCGCTTTCGATGTTCTATTCTCTGAGGGCCAGCGACGTTTTCTCGATTCGATGTCGCCCTATGCGCGCCAATTTGCCAGCCAGTTAGAAAAGCCTGATCTCGATTTGATCACAGGGCTACCTCCAACCGTCGCTATTGAGCAAAGAATCTCTCGGGGAGGGGGGAAATCTACGGTTGGCACCGTCACTGAAATCTATCATTTCCTGAGGCTTTTGTACGCTAAGGTTGGAACTCAACATTGCCCTCAATCAGGAGATCCAGTCATTTCACAGACGCCAGAAGTCATTGCAAAACAACTCAAACGGCTTCTTAAAGAAGACAAGGATATCAGGATCCTTTCGCCAGTTCTGAGGGCTCGCAAAGGGTTCCACAAAGAATATGCGCAGGCAGCAGAACGTGCAGGATTTCAAGAAATGTTTATCGATGGGAGACTAATCTGCACAGAAGACTTTCAACCTCTTTCAAGACATCAGCCACATGACATCGACTTTGTGGTGGGAAGGATCACCAGTCGACAATCAGCAACAGAAATCTCAGCGACCATTGCCTCCGCCCTCCAATTTGGAAAAGGAACTTTCCGAGCTCTCAGTCACAGGGGAACTTTAACGACCTTTTCAACCGCTCGAGTTTCCCCGGTGACTGGCCAGTCATTCGAAGAGCTCGACCCACACCACTTTTCTTTCAATTCCCCAAGGGGGTGGTGCCAAACATGTCGCGGCTATGGAGAGATCACGATGGATCGTTTTGACTCCAAAGGATTTAATTCGCAAGCCGAGGCCGAAATCCAAGAAGAAAAATCTCGCAGCAAGCTGAAGGATGACGAAAGAGTCATTTGCCCTGACTGCCATGGGGACCGACTCAGGGAAGGATCACGTCATGTTTTGATTCACGCACGAAGTTTACCTGAGCTGACCTCACTTTCTGTCAAAAAGGCCTCGGAAGTCATTGCTTCCTTTGAATTCTCTGGGCGTCATCGAGCCATCTCTCGAGATATTCTTCCTGAAATCACTCAACGCCTCGAATTCTTAACCCATGTTGGTCTGGGCTATTTACAGCTCAATCGCTCAGCGACCACTCTCTCCGGTGGGGAATCACAGCGTATCCGTTTAGCGGCCCAACTCGGATCCAACTTACAAGGTGTCCTCTACATTCTCGATGAACCCACCATCGGACTCCACCCGCGCGACAATGCCTCACTCTTACAAACTCTTCAGGCTCTCAAAGACAAAGGAAACTCTCTGATTCTCGTCGAGCACGATGAAGATACGATTAAAGCAGCGACCCATCTCATCGACTTAGGGCCAGGAGCAGGAATTCAAGGAGGTCAAGTCGTCGCTCAAATTCCCGGATCACTTTCATCAAAATCCCTTCAGAAGCGCTTCCCTGAGTCCCCCACACTCAGTGCATTACACAATCCCCTTGCTCACCCCTCCCGCCAAGAAAGAAGAAAAATCCTCAAGGCGAAAAAACACTGGGTTGAGATCAAAGGGTGTTATCTCAACAATCTGCAAAATATTGATGTGAAAATTCCCCTTGGAAGGTTGAGTGTTCTGACGGGAGTTTCAGGATCTGGAAAATCTTCGCTCATGCGGGGGTGTCTCGCTCTTGCCTGCCAAAAGAGCCCCAAAAATCCACCTTATGCCCGTGCCGTGGGCTTCTCACAGTTTAAAAACTGTTATGAGGTTGATCAATCGCCCATCGGGAAAACCTCGCGTTCATGCCCTGCCACCTACGTCAAACTCTTCGACCAGATTCGCAGCCTTTTTTCCCAGCTGCCAGACTCTCGAATGAGAGGATACTCGGCGTCACGATTTTCATTTAACAATAAGGAAGGTCAGTGCCCCGAGTGCAAAGGGAATGGACGGATCAAACTTGAAATGGATTTTCTCCCCACAACTTGGATCGACTGTGAATCCTGCAAAGGGGAACGCTACAATGAGGCGACTTTAGAAATCCGTTATAATGGCCTCAATATTGCAGAAGTTCTCAGCCTCAATATTCATGCTGCTGCCAAATTCTTTGAGGCTCATCCTAAGCTCCAAAAACCACTCCAACTTCTGGCTGACACTGGACTTGGATACCTCACTTTGGGCCAACCAAGCCCCACTCTAAGCGGAGGGGAAGCTCAGCGTCTCAAGCTGGTCACTCAGCTTACCAAAGGACGCCCAAAGATCACAGACCTTGGCCCAAGTAATCTCAACCTGTATCTGATCGAAGAACCAACGATCGGACTTCACCAGCAAGATGTCGAAAAGCTGACCGATGTCCTTCATCGGCTCGTCGATGAAGGACATACCGTCGTTGTCATTGAACACCATATGGATCTTGCCGCAGAGGCCGACTACATCATCGATCTCGGACCAGAAGCAGGACCTCATGGCGGCAGAATCATTGCTCAAGGAACTCCCGAAGAAGTTGCTCAATCTAAAGAGTCGATTACCGCTCCATTTATTCAATCGGTCCTGTGAAGATTCACTCAGGTTTCCAAGGTTTCGCGCTACCCTCTTTCTCTCTGAGGAACTTTGCGCCTACTTCTTGATACCACGCATGGAGCTTCTCGCGAAGAAGTCGAACTTTTTGAGGATGTCGATTTTTCACAGCTTGCAATTCTCCTATATCATTTTTTAGATCGTAGAGATGAACCCTTCCGTCCTCGTATCGCTCAACAAGTTTCCAATTTTCCATGCGAATGGCTCCCCCTGGAAAGCCACCTTGATTGCTGTAATGAGGGTAATGCCAATAAAGAGCCTCACGTTGTAATGAGCCCCCTTTTAAAAGAGGCATCAAATCAACGCCATCAATCTGATGGTTCA
>Ga0181566_10004302_pt1 | contig 11576 bp, 11 predicted proteins | sample 101ome_15_FD_133762 | JGI IMG/M metagenome (GOLD analysis project Ga0181566, IMG submission 133762) | Coastal salt marsh microbial communities from the Groves Creek Marsh, Skidaway Island, Georgia - 101402AT metaG (megahit assembly) | ecosystem: Environmental > Aquatic > Marine > Intertidal... | reverse complement strand
TTGGATGCGACCAAGCGTGAGGGACTTTCCGTTCTCAGAGACTTAACCCGTGCGGTGCAGGCCGCAAAAATCGCGGGAGCAATCAAGGCCCAAGAATAAGCTTTTCAGAGAGATGTCTGACGTAGGGACGAACTACGAGATTGTTCGTGGGCGGGTGGAAGAGATCGCCGCAAGGGTTGGTCGCCCTGTTGACCTTTTGGTTGTCTCCAAGACTTGGGCCGCAGACGATGTGCGCGAGGTGGTCAATGCCGGGCACTTACAATTTGGTGAAAACCGTCTCCAAGAAAGTGAGATCAAAATCCCTCAGCTGCCCAATGACCTTAAGTGGCATTTCATTGGTTCGCTTCAAAGAAATAAGGTGCGTAAAATCCTCTCTCTTTTCTCGGTGATTCATAGTGTGTCCTCTCTGAAGCTGGCTAGTTTTATCAACCGCGTCGCTGGGGAACTTCAGCTTCGCCCTGAGGTTTTTTTAGAAGTTAATCTTGGACAAGAAGATTCCAAAGATGGATTTCGGATCGATCAACTACGTTCTGATTTAGAGGCGTTTCTAAACTTAGAGCATCTTGATTGGAGGGGCTTGATGTGCTTGCCTCCTCAGGTCGAGAATGCGGAACAAGCCCGACCTTGGTTTGCCAAACTTCGTGAGTTTCAAAGTGAACTTGAAGGCCTGAGCGGCCGCACTCTTCCAGAATTAAGTATGGGAATGAGTGGTGATTTTGAAGTGGCTATTGAAGAAGGATCGACAATCGTCCGCGTCGGATCCGCAATTTTTGGGCCTCGAATAAAAACGTGATGAGTCCGATCAAACTCAATGATTTAGCTATTATTGGCTCTGAGCTTGCATTTTCATGGAGCGATGGTTTGGAGTCGTATTTAGATTTTGAAACCCTTCGCAGAGCTTGCCCCTGTGCCGCCTGCCAGGGGGAACCAGATGTCACGGGCAAAGTTTTCATGCCGAACCTGACTTATCGTGAGCAGAGTTTTCAATACCTTCGCCATCAGTTGTTAGGAGGATATGCCATACAGATCTTTTGGGCCGATGGTCACAGCTCGGGAATCTATTCCTACGAGCTGCTCAGGTCCTTAGGGTCACCGGCTTAGAGCAAAGAGTAATCAAATCAGACTGGCGAGAGCTGGCCGAGTCGCTCGAATTGTTATTGAAGGGCTTTTGTGACAAGTCGCTCGATGGCCTCTTCGGCGGTTTTACTGCCGGGGTGTAAATGACGGGCTTTATAGTACCAAGAGAGCGCAGATCCTTGATTGCCTCGTTGCTCGTGAGCAGCGGCTTGGTCGATCGCTTTGGTAAAATCGGCAACTTTTGGAGCGAGACTTGTCATGACTTGATTGAGAACAGGATCATCGGGAAAGCGGTCGTGAACTTCGGAAAGTCGTTCCCATGCAGCATACACTTGACCAAAATCTGAAAGTTCTTGAGCGCTACCCACCGCTTTCTCGATGTCTGTGATGTTCTCAAGAACTTGGCGAAACTTGGCCTGACGTTCAGCATCATCCTTAATACTTGCGGCAAGCTCGTGTTGGCGTTTGAACACCTCGCGATAGTTTTGTTCTGCAAACAAACGATCAAAGTCGTTGCGAAGTTGCACAAGAGTGCTGCCGGCTTCCACTAAGCGATCAAATTCAGCTAATTTTGGATTTTGCGGCCACAGTTCCATGGCTTTTTGAATCTCGGTTTGCGCGAGATCGTTTTCGCTATTTGCGAAATGAATCTTCGCGGCGTTGATAGCCATGTCACTCGCCCTCGTGTAAGTCGCAATGGCTGCTTCCGCTTTTGTTGCATCAAAGTCACTTGCTTGCTCCTTGAGAATTGTTACTTGTTCAGAGGCTTTGGTGTAGTCTTTAGCATCAATCGCATTGAGTAGAACATACGAGCCTCGCACGAAGGTTAAAACTTTGCGCTTTTTTTCGCGTTCGAGCGTATTGATAGAGGGCATGAATTCACCCACGAGATAAGATTCAGCGAGGCGTTTTGACGCCGATTCGAGTTCTCCTCTCTCGACGAGAAAGATAAAGGCTTCGACGCCTTTATCGATGTCTCTCATCGCTTCATTTGCGAGAGAGTCTAAGGTGGAAACAGTGGGGCTCACTCCAAGGCTCTCACTGAACATTTTATTAATATCGGACTTGTCGTCGATATAGAGTGTACCGTCGCCATCTGACCAAAGCATGTTATAAAAACGAGAAGCCATAACAACGTGTTTGAACCGGCGTTGAACAAAAAACTGAACCATGAGGGCTTGGTACTGAATTTTAGCGAGTTCGGTTTTTACTTTGTGCTCCATCTCACGGGTCTTCTTAGAGGCCTCAATTTCCGCAATGCGGCGGAGGTGTTCGGCATAAGCGAGTGACTGAGCTCCACGACCTACTTGTGATGCTTCTTCACTTTGTTCGTTTTTACCTTCTCCCTGAGCCCTTCCGGCTCCTGTGTTGGCTTTTCCTACTGATGGATCACGTTCAGTTCGCGCCTTCCAATCAGCATCGAGGATGTGACTTTTCTTTTCCCTCTCCATCGCTTCGATGAGATCGCGTCCTTTTTGGACATCTCGCTTGGCGAGCACTGCGGTATAAATCGCATTACTGAGAGAATCACAAAGTTTGGAGTCTCCCGGGTAGGAAGCCGCCTTTGGTAAAAGTGACACGGCGTCTCGGAAGGTAGGCCCTCCTTTACGATGAGGAGACAACGCGTCGAGGATTTCTTCGATGGTCTCTCGGTATTGCTTTGCGGAAATGGAGTTCTCTTCAGGTTCGTTGAGATATTTTTCGAAGCGGGCTTCGAAGATCCGATTATTGCTCGCGGCCCAAGTTGATCCATTCCAAGAGATGGTATCGTTGGTGGGGTCAAAAAAGCCGATTTCGTTTCCTAGAAGACCGCTGTTGTTGTTTGTCGAAGGTCGATTGTTGGCGGCGGGTTGGCGAACAACAGTATCGCTCGGGGGAGTATTGTTGGGTTGGCTGTTGGGAGCAGGAGGAGTGTAAACCTGAGCAAGTAATGGAGTGCCGAGGGCGAAGAGAAGGGGCAAGGTTTTCATGAACGTATCAACGAGTTAGAGTTGTTTGACATCGAGAGCGACCGCGAGGCCGTCAGTGTTGAATTCAATGAGAAAGGTATATTGATCGTGCTTGTTGAGGTTGCCTCCTTGGAAATCAGCGGGCACCTTAATTGAGAGAAAATCAGGATGGCTGCCCTCGCCAACTTGGAGAGTGACAAGGCTCGCTACCTCGATTCTGCGATCAATCAGTTTTCCAGTGACCTGATATTTGTTGCCTGAGAGGCTTCGGCTATTTTCAAGCGCTTGGGCGATTTCAAGAACGGGAGCATCAAATCCCTTGGGTTTGCGTGTGAGCAGCCAATAGCCACTCCCCAAAAGAACACTGATCAGGATAAGACCAAGGAGGAGGGTCTGGGTATTGATGCCAGAACTTGCGCGGCGAGCCATGAGATTCAGGTAAAGTTAGGAAATGTCTGGGTAGAATTAATCCCACTGGGGGCGGCTTGCGCCCACCCAGGAAGCGACAAGGCCAAGAGTAATATGGATGAGGAGAACAAAAAAGCACATGTTTATGCCAGAAAGATTCGTTTCGATCACGGTTCGAATGGCAGTGAGATAGTCTCCGGAGAGGGATTTGACACTTCCAGACCAAGCCCAATAAGCCGAGATAAAGGGTCGAGTGATGGGTTCGACCGCCGCGGGGAGTGCAAGAACGGCGCCTGAGAGAGGAAGTTGGAATCCAACGAGATAGACCGAGAGAAGCGAGGCTTGTTCGGCTGTTTTCATCAGACTTGAGATGCCAAGGCAGATGGAGGACATCGCGGCGTTGACCAGGATTAAGAAAGTCAGGTGGTTCATAAATTCCCCTTTAAAAGAGGTAAACATCTCCACAAAAACGGCCATCCAGATCGATTGAATCAGAATAAGCGCTGATAAGAAGGTGATCTTACTAAGCAAATAAGCCGCTGGCCTGACCCCTCCGAATTTTTCTTTTTCTAAAATGAGACGCTCGCCAGCAATTTCTCGAGCCGCGTTGTTCGAGCCCATGAGGGAGAGAAGAACGACTTGGAACATGATGATCCCAGAAACAGCAGAGCCGACTTTGAGCCGGTCCGCCTGAACACCCGCTTGCTCCTCAAATTGTTCTTGCATCGTGGCACTAGGACCGTCGGTGAATCGACGCATGTTTTCATTGGCTCTCGGCGCGAACAAGACAACTAAGATCGGAAAGCAGATTAAGATTGCCAGCTGGAGAATGACCTGCGCTCGGTCGCGCAAAAAGATTTTGAGCCGTCGCCCCAGCAAGGTTTGGAATTGGCTCAGCAAGCCAGGGAGTTTGGTCGCTGGATTTTTGGATTGAGCTCGATCGTTTACTTGTTGGTTCAACTCCTCAGTCTCTCGTTGAGAAGGCGGAAGCTCCAAGAGGCCTCGCTCGATGAGATTTTGGCGATTTTCATCGATCCTAGAATAATAATGCCCCGAGTGTTTCAGCCAAGAAAGTCTCCATTTTTCGGCAGCCTGTTTTGCCAATTGAGGATAGACGGATTCGATTTGATCGACCGAAAAGTAGTGGGTGAGCTGCTCCGGTGTCCCATGATAGGCCACACGCCCTTCATGGAGGACAAGGATCGAGTCGTAGAGTTCTAGGTGAGCCAGTGAGTGCGTGACCGAGAGGACGATGCGGCCATCTTTTCTAGAAAGGTCGTGTAAGAGGCGGACGATTTCTCTTTCCGAACGCGGGTCAAGACCACTTGTCACCTCGTCACAAAGAAGAAGTTTGGGGTCTGAAACTAATTCCATGGCAAGGCCGAGACGCCTTTTTTGTCCCCCTGACAAGACGTGGACTGGACGGTCGGCGATTGAAGTGAGGCCTGTTTCCTCGAGGACACGGTCAATGCGTTCGTCAAGCTGGGCGTTACCACGAGTTTTAATCCTGAGGCGAGTGGCTGCTTCGATCGCTTCATCGACGGTCAGTTGCTCAAAAGCGATGGAGAATTGGGGGACGTAACCGATTTCCCAAGGTTCGAGGTCTCCGTCTTCCGAGAGGTTGCGATCTTGCCACCACAGAGACCCTTCAGACTCAGGATTCAGACCGGCAATGGTCTTGAGCAGCGTGGTTTTCCCGCAACCAGAAGGGCCGACAATCGCCATGAAGTGACCTCGGGGAATCTTGAGGCTGGCGTGATCTACGAGATTCAGAGGCTCACCGTCTTTTTGGATGGTAAAACAAACGTCTTTCAGTTCGAGCACTGTCAGCGATGGGTTGATTTGAGAAGGTGTGGTTTACCGGTTTGTCTACCGGTTCGCGTCTTGAAGACTGTCGAAAACATCAGGAGTTGGAAAGGCAGAAAAGGCGGGGATTTCCGGGAAGTGCCTCTTCGGTGTTGCTCATTTTTCGAAACTATTCATACTCCAACGTGAGCACACGCTTAAACAACCCTTTTAAATCGTCGTGGACCTTACAGATATTCGTAAAATCGTCAAACTGATGGACGAGCATGGACTCTCTCAGTTTCAATTTGAAAAAGATGACTTCAGATTGAAGCTCAAGAAAGGCACAGATCTCGATGATCTTCAGGGCTTAGTAAGCTCACTGCCATCCGCAAATGCGCCCATTGTCTCTGCTCCTGCAGCCCCAGTCGAGTCAACCTCGGCGGTGAGCTCCGCTCAGCCAGCAGCCGTGGCAGAAGGTGAAGAGATCCCCTCACCAATGGTGGGAACTTTCTATCGTAAAGCTTCTCCAGATTCTCCAAGTTTTGTGAACGTGGGCGACTCGGTGAGTGAAGGGCAGACTCTTTGTATTATCGAAGCGATGAAGGTGATGAATGAGATCAAGGCTGAGAAATCAGGAACCATCACTGAGATTTGCGTCGAGGATGCAACCCCAGTTCAGTACGGGGATGTTCTTTTCCGTGTCAAATAAACCCTAGTTTTAGAAATCAATGTTTTCGCGCGTTCTCGTCGCCAATCGTGGAGAAATCGCCTTGCGGATCATTCGCGCATGCCGCGAACTTGGGATTGAATCTATTGCGGTTTATTCTGAGCCGGATGTCGATTCCATGCACGTTCAGCGCGCTGATCATTCGGTGTGTATCGGTCCAGGGCCTAGTAAAGATAGTTACCTCCGCCCGGATCGCATCATTGCTGCCGCAGAAATTTCCGGGGCTGATGCGATTCACCCTGGTTACGGGTTTTTATCTGAAAACGCGCGCTTTGCGGAAATTTGCGAAAGCTGCAATATTAAGTTCATCGGGCCTTCCGCAGAAGTGATTCGGACGATGGGCGATAAGAATACTGCCCGCGCGACAGCCACTGCAAATGGTGTTCCAGTAACGCCAGGATCTGATGGGATTGTTTCCGGGACTCAAGAAGGCCTTAAGATCGCTCAAGAAATCGGCTTCCCGGTCATGATCAAGGCCACTGCTGGAGGAGGGGGAAGAGGAATGAGGCCGGCGATGAATGCTGAGGAGTTTGAGTCCCAGTTTAATGCCGCTTCGAAAGAGGCTGAAGCCTGCTTTAATAACGGTGATTGTTATATCGAAAAGCTGGTCTTGGAGCCTCATCATATTGAATTTCAGGTCCTTGCCGATGACCATGGAAATTATCTGCATCTTGGAGAGCGGGATTGCTCGATGCAGCGACGGAATCAGAAAATCATTGAGGAATGCCCAAGTCCTTTAATTTCTGATGAAATGAGAACACGGATGGGTGAGGCCTCGAAACGTTTGATCGAGGCGATCGGATACCGAAATGCTGGAACCATTGAGTATCTGGTGAATGCCGACGCCACCGATTTTTATTTCATGGAGATGAATACGCGCATTCAGGTTGAGCACCCCGTCACCGAGGAAGTCATGGGATGTGAGCTTATTAAGGAGCAGATTCGCATTGCTGCTGGAGAGCCAGTTTCAGAGCACGTCTTGGGAGTCGAGCCGCGTGGACACTCCATTGAGTGTCGCATCAATGCCGAGGACCCCTACAACAACTTCGCACCAAGCCCGGGTAAAATTGAGCTCTGGTATGCCCCCGGGGGCAAGGGGGTTCGTGTTGATACCCACGTCTACTCTGGATACACGGTTCCTCCTCACTATGATTCGATGATTGCAAAGCTGATTGTGACCGCCTCCTCACGCCAGGTTGCCATTGCCCGCATGAAACGAGCATTGTCCGAGTTCACCATTCGCGGTATCAAGACAACCATCCCTTTCCAGCAGGAAATTATCGACCATCCAGACTTTATCAATGGTCACTACGACATCGCTTGGGTTGCAAATTTTCTTGAGGAAAAGAAAGGGTAGCCTCCTCGGAGGGACAGAGAGCGCATTGTAATGTCATCAACAAGCAAGGGATTGGGCGATCGTATCGCCTCCGCGCGCCTCTATGGGATTTGCGATCTCGGTTATGTTTCGGTGGAGCAAGCAGCCCGAGTTTCCCGCGAACTTTTAGAAGGGGGGGTGGAGATTCTTCAGCTTCGTGCGAAAGGATACGACCCTCAAGATCTCTTCGCTCTTGCCTGTGAGTTGAAGGCGCTTTGCAAAGAGTTTTCCGTTCCTTTCGTCGTTAATGACCACCTCGAGCTTGCCCGCAAATGTGAGGCTGACGGGCTGCATTTGGGACAAGACGACGGAGCAATTGGGGAGGCGAGAGCTCTTCTCGGCGAAGGGATCCTCATTGGGCGTTCGACCCACGGCCTCGATCAAGCCATCAATGCCCTCAAAGAGGGAGCCAGTTACATCGGATTTGGCCCTCTTTATCCCACTCCAACAAAAGAAGGGAGACCAGCCATTGGTCTTGATGAGATTTCCGCGATGGAGCAACAAGTGGGTTCTACCATTCCTGCTTTTTGCATTGGAGGGATTACTCCCGAAGTGTTACCAGAAGTCCTAGCGGCGGGGGCTCGCCGGGTGGTTGTTGTGTCCCATCTGCTCACCCATTGCCAGCCAAGTCAGGCAACGTGCTACCTTCTTTCACAACTCAATCATTCACCTCTATGAAGATCCTTGTCGGCGGCTCAGTCGCTATTGATAACGTAAAAACTCCGACGGCTGATGAAAGCAATCTCCTGGGGGGCTCAGCCAGTTATGCTGCACTTGCAGCTTCTAAACTTGCTGGGCCGGTTCACCTTGTGGGTATTGTCGGTCACGATTTTCCTAATGAGCATCTTGAAATGCTCCAGGGCAACGGGGTGGACCTCTCAGCTCTAGAGCGCTCCGAGCAAGCCTCTTTCACATGGTCGGGAGAGTATCATGAAAACATGAATGAGCGCACAACGCATAGTGTTGCCATTAATGTGTTAGAGAACTGGAGTGTGAAAATCCCTCCCCACCTCACAGACGCTGCCTTTGTCGTGCTGGCCAATATGGCTCCGCATAATCAACTCCAAATGCTTGAGCAGTGCCAAGCTTCAGAGCGCTTCGTTGTTGCTGACACCATGGACCTCTGGATTGCTGTTGCAAATCCTGAACTCCACGAAGTGCTCCAAAAGATCGATTTGCTTGTCATCAACGAAAGTGAAGCGCGCGAGTTTGTGGGCACAAACAATTTGATCATCGCCGGAGAGAGACTTTTGGACAAAGGGCCTCGCTATGTGGTCATTAAGCTTGGAGAGTTTGGAGCTCTTCTCTTTGGGCCTGATCGATCCTTTTTCCGCTGTGGGGCGTGGCCGTTGAGGAATCTTGCTGATCCAACAGGGGCTGGAGACACCTTTTTAGGCGGTTTGATTGGCGACCTTGCGGCAAAGCAGGCACTCAAGCCAACCTTTGCTCAGCTGCGCGAGGCCGTCGTCAAAGGTTCGATCCTGGCATCCTACACTTGTGAGGATTTTTCCACCAAATCACTCGAGTCAGCAAAATCCGACGATCTTGAAGCCCGCTTGCTGAAGTTTCGAGAATACTCCGGATGGTAGTTTTTGCCCATTTCATGGGGGATTTCAGGCCCAAAGGGCTTCTCTGGAGAAATCAGAGCTCACTTTTTTTTAAATCTCGCGAAAAAGGCGTTGACGAATCTACCCAAAGATAGATACCTTTCCGGTGGATTGCCTGCGAAATCCTGTCTTCCCCGTGTCGACAGGCCTTCAACATTAACAGAAAAACGAAAACAAAACATGAAAATGACTACCCTTAAAGCCGCTGCTGCTTTCGGGCTTTCGGCTCTTCTCGCAGGGAGCGCTGCTGCCCAAGAATCAGCTTCTAAGCCAGTTGGTTATGAGACTCTTACCGTCGCCAACGGTTTTAATTACCTCGGCCTCCGCCTTCACGAAGCACCCGTTGCTTCTGACGCTGCTGTCGCTGTAGATGGTGCAACCATCACAGTTCCAGACGGAGTTGCCGATGCTCTCGATGCAAGCACATCATATCTCTTTGAAGTCACTGATGGCGACGCTGCTGGTGCCGTTGTGACCGTTGCATCATTTGACGCTGCTGCTGACACCATCACGGTTTCTGACGCTGCGATCTCTGACGATTTCTTCGAAGGTGAAGCTTTCACCATCCGTCCTGCCGCAACACTTGCGAGTGTCTTCGGTGCCGCTAACGAGTCTGGCCTTGACTCTGGTGGTGGTGGTCCTGTGGGCGCCGACCAAGTTTGGGTTCCAGACGGTGCTGGTGGTTTCGACAAATTCTACTACGACAGCTTCAACTTCAACAGCTTTACTGCAACTTGGACAAACGTCAGCACTGGTGAAGCAGTTGACGGTTCGACTGTAAGCATCGTTTACACTGACGGAATCATTCTTCTTGGTTCTGGAACCGACGGAAACACCTTTGTTGTTTCTGGTTCTGTGAAGCTTGGTGAGTCAAGCTACGCATTTGGTGAGGGATTCAACTACATCAGTTCTGTCTCTCCTGCTGGTGCAACATTGGCCACCATGTTCGGTGGAAGCAACGAAGCTGGCCTTGCTCAAGGAAACGGTGGCCCTGTGGGTGCTGATCAGATCCTTGTTCCTAACGGTTCAAACTTCGATAAGTATTACTACGATGCGTTCAACTTCCAGAGCTTCGCTCCAACTTGGACCAACCTTGACACAGGAGCACCTGTGGATGCTGCATCCGTCTCACTTGATGACGCAAGTGGTTTGGTTGTCTTGAACCCAGGCGCTGCTAAGCAAGTGATTGCTGGCGTTCCATCATTCTACAGCACTCTGTAAACCCCATCTTTTGATCTGCAGATCAATTCCAAAAAAATGAAAAAAATAACACTACTCAGTCTTGCTGCAACGGTTGCAGCATCACAGGGAGCCACAACCGTGAGTGTTGGTAACGCAACGTTGCCTACCAGCGGTTATGCAATTGTGGACAACACTGGAGCTGCTGTTGCAGCTGCTGACTCCAAGGTCTGGGTCGGAACTTTCGACGCGGGTTTTGCTGCCGGTCTCGGAGGTTTGGACACAGCAACTGACGACCAGTTGGTTCTCGATAACTTCACGGCTGCCGCAGATGCAAGTAACTTCTTGGCAAACGGATTGTTCAACACTGCGATTCAAGGTGCTGATGGTGACGGTTCTTTAGGAGCTGCTTCCACACCACTCTTCATCGTTGTGACCTCTGGTGACGAGGTGCTTGTCTTCGACTTCGGCGGAGAAGCCTCATTCCCTCAGCAGAACGCAACTGGTGCCGGAGCAATTGACTTGGGCATCGTCGAGCCTGGTGACGTTGTCTTCGGTAACAATCAGCCTGTCGCTGTTACATCTGGACTTCCTCCATTTGCAACAGGTGCTGCATGGGCAAACGGTATCACCTTCAACGCAGGTGGTGCAATTCCTGAGCCTTCAACAAGCCTCCTTGCTGGCTTGGCTGGACTTGCTCTTGTTGCTCGTCGCCGTCGCTAATCCGGTCTTCTACGGAAGACACCTTGTTTTCAATTTTCTCACGCTTACCTTCGCAAGAGGGTAAGCGTTTTTTTATTCGGATCTCAACGACTCAGCCCTCTAAAGTTCTCATCTTATGGATCAATCCGTCAAAAATACCATCCGTTTGATTCAAGAAGCTCGAAAGCGGTGGGACGCTCACGAAAACAACGCTTGCCGCCGATTGCGCACGAGAGCCTTAGAATCCTATCGAAAACTCGACATCGAACAAAAAGATCAGATTCCCCAAACGCTCAGAATCTGGCTTCGCTACCGCAGCGAGAAATATTTTGGTGACCAGTCCCATAGGCGAAGCGCACGCAAAGGTGAACACCCCCCCAAAAAAATCCATGCCCCTCAACACGCCAAGAGTTCAAGAATCATCGCAAGTCCGGTAGGGAGCCTTGTCGCCTTATCCACAAAGAAGGCAATCTGTGGCCTTTATTTTAATCACTGTATTGAGCCCACAACACTCCCGAGCCCAAACCCACGCGACAAGATCCTCAACCTCCTAGAAAGGGAACTCAGCGAATATTTCCTGAGCGGCCGAGAAACATTCACTACACCCATTGAGTATCGAGGAACTGCCTTTCAAAAACAGGTTTGGAGACATCTCATGGCTATTGCCTATGGAACGACTCAAACCTATGGAGAGCTTGCGCGCCGGATGGAGAATCCTGGAGCGTTCCGAGCGGTAGGAGCTGCAAGTGGGGCCAATCCCATCG
>Ga0181566_10004295_pt1 | contig 11585 bp, 13 predicted proteins | sample 101ome_15_FD_133762 | JGI IMG/M metagenome (GOLD analysis project Ga0181566, IMG submission 133762) | Coastal salt marsh microbial communities from the Groves Creek Marsh, Skidaway Island, Georgia - 101402AT metaG (megahit assembly) | ecosystem: Environmental > Aquatic > Marine > Intertidal... | reverse complement strand
TGAGAGCAGGCCTGGTAAAAGCTGATCGACCGCTGAGGGGGTTTGACTAGACGTCCAGACTTCTGCCGACTGCGCCGTCACCTGCGCCACACAGCTTTGTGGCTCCAGTTGAGCGTGCGACACAAAGTCCGCGCTGTAAAACGCCCTAGAGTGAGCCTTAGCATCCAGCAGTGCCTGATTGGCATCGCCGGCTGAGCTGATCGTTGTAGCCTGCTCACGTCGGCCCGCTGCCGCCTCCGCGGCTGCAGCTATCTGTTCGCTGTCATCTCTTGATGCTGGCTCAGTATCCCACTGCACCTTGAGCAGTTTTCGCGCTCGCATCGCAGCCCAGGTGTCACGCGCCACAATCGCCACACCCGGTGACACCTGAGTGGAATTGCGGATATCAAATTGGTAGGGGCCGGGCTCACCCTCAAGGATAAAGGCGTCGATCACGCCTCGCTGGGCCTTAATCTCGTCAAGGTTGGCCGAGACGGGTCGCCCCCCAATGTGCGGGCACTTTTCATAACTGGCGTACACCATATCGGGAACTTGCACATCGATACCAAAAAGCGACTCACCCTGCGCGATCGCAGCAGCTGATGCGTTGGTAATACGCTTACCCAGTAACCGATATTGCTCAGCGCTCTTAAGCGCCACGCTATCCGCGTCAGGAAGAGGCGCCTCTGAAGCGCCATGGGCCAGCTCGGCGTAGGAGAGACTCCGACCCGACGCCTCGTGTATGACGCGAGAGTCTAGTGTGCTCAACTCAGCCGTCGGCACCCCCATTTCCGCGGAGGCCGCCTGCAGCAACATGGCTCGTGCTGTGGCACCTACCTGGCGAAGCTCGTTCCAGCGCATCGGTACCGACAGTGAACCCCCTGCAAATTGGGCGCCATAATGCGCAGCGTCAACCGGGGTACTCACCACTTGGACGTCGCGCCAAGCGGCATCCAACTCTTCGGCAATAATCATCGGGAGCGAGGTATTCACGCCCTGACCCACCTCCGGGTTGGGTGCCCCAATGGTGATCACGCCGTCTCGACCCACGGTTATGTAGGCGCTTAACGTCGAGGTATCAGAATGATCTTCGGCCACCACCCGCATCACTTGCCCACCGGCGGTCAGGGCCAGGCCAAGCCCGGAAAACTGAAGAAATTGTCGTCTGTTGAGGCGGGCGTTGATCTCTCTGGCGCTCATGACGTTACCTCCTTTGAATCAACCAGGCTGGCGGTCGAATCAAAGTCGCCGGGATCAAAAAACGCGACACCACCCTGGATTGTGGAAGACGCGCTCTTGATCGCTTTTCTGATCCGGACATAGGTTCCGCAGCGACAAATGTTTCCCGCCATCGCGCGATCAATCTCGTCGTCAGAGGGCGCAGGATTTCCCGCCAACAACGCTGCCGCCGACATGATCTGACCCGCCTGACAGTAGCCGCACTGGGCTACGTCGTGTTCGACCCAGGCCTGCTGCACAGGGTGCAAGGCGTCACCGGCAAGCCCCTCCACCGTTGTGATAGAGCGGCCTTCCAGCTGGCCCAGAGGCAACTGACAGGCTCTGGCGGGGTCGCCGTCCAGCCATACGGTGCAGGCGCCGCACTGCGCAATACCACAACCGTATTTGGTTCCCACCAAACCCAGATGATCGCGCAACGCCCACAATAGAGGCGTATCGGGGTCTATATGACTGACGTCGGTCAGTTCACCATTGATCGTCACGTTAAATGGCATGGCGTTATCCTCGCTGATCAACCTGCTTCAGGCAGGTAAATGTTCGGTAAGGCTGGCGTTAGCCGTCCTGCTGTTCTGCGACGCTCTCGAGCCGCTCGCGATGTTTATCTCTTGCCAGCGCCTGCATGTCGGCAACGGCATCGCTCTCATCAACAATCTCTCTGCCCAGCAGCGTCTCGATAGCGTCCTCGAGCGTGACAATGCCAGCGGTCTGACCAAACTCATCCTCAACCAAAAATAGCTGCGCTCGCTCACGAATAAAGCGATCCAACAGGCGGTAAACGGGTAGCTCCTCCGGCACACGAACGATTGGCTGCGCGTGATCAGCGATCGCATCCTGTGCCGCCCCCTCTCGCTCGGCCTCGAACAGATTCACGCGAATCACCATGCCGGTGACGTTATCCGCTGAATCACGATAAACCGGTATGCGAGTGAACTGGCGCGTCTCCTCGACGCCCAGCGCCTCGGATACCGTGGTGCCCTCATCCAACATATGCACCACCGTGCGTGGAGTCAAAATTTCACTGGTGAGCGTCTCACTAAGCTTAAAAAGATTAACGAGATATTCGTTCTCCTGAGCCGCCAACGCACCGTCTTTGCGCCCCAATGATGCCAGCGCCAGAATCTCCTCGCGGGTGATCTCGTCTTTGTGGCGCTTACCCAGCAGCTGCGTCAGGCGCGTGGATACCCATACCAGCGGATACACCAAGCGCACCAGCCACCGAATGATAAACGCCGCAGGCACCGCCAGCTGCCGCCAGTAGGTTGCCCCCAAAGTCTTCGGAATAATTTCTGAGAAGTACAGGATCGCCAGCGTCAGCAGGACGGCAATTAAAGTTTCCGCCTCTGGACCAAACACCCGCAAGGCCTGCGCCCCCACTCCCGCTGCCCCCATGGTGTGAGCGAAGGTATTAAGGATGAGGATGCTCGAGAGTGATTCATCCAGCCGATCCTTCACAGACTGTATGGCATTACCTGATTTCGGTCGCTCCTGAGTCAATTGCTCTAAATAGCTTGGTGTGATGGAGAGCAAGACGGCCTCCAACACAGAGCAAAGGAATGAGACCCCGATGGCGATTGCCAGATAAACGAGGAGTAGCGTCACTCGGCATCCCCGAACGCAGTAAGGCGCTGATCGACTTCGCACCAGTGCGGCGCGCTTCCGCCAAAGTAGGCAATCTGAGGCGAAAACTGTGTGGCATCGTCAAAAGTCATGGCGTTGACCGAGGCCACACCTAGCGCATCGGACTGCACCATGATCTGAGTACCGCAAGTCCCACAGAAGTGGCGGGTCACTTCGCGTCCTGATCCCGGGTCGTAGGTGTACGGCGTCAACGTCCCAGCCAGTAATCGAAAGTCGGATGGCGCTACGGCATAGGAGGTCCAATGTGAGCTCCCGCCCACTCGCTGACAATCGGTGCAGTAACACAGCCCCTGCATCGGCGATTCAGCAAGCAACTCGAACTTTATGGCCTTGCAAAAACAGGCGCCTGAAATCATGTCTACGTACCGCTCATTATTGTGCTCGGATCATTAGTTTGGCATTCGCTGATGACGTCGGCTGTCTGTCACAGAGTACTAGACACCGAACACTACGCCATGCATCACCCGGCCAGGCCATAATGTGAATACACCGGTTACCAGCAGCGCCAAAATGTAAAGTAGCACCATCCAGATCTTGTGCTGTCGAATATTGCCTTGTCGCACGTGGTGCACCGCCATCACCAGCGAGAACAGGGTCCAGATACTGAGCAGGTGTATCGGACTGAACGCGCCCCACAGCCTCAGCTCACTGATAAAAAAGGATGAGGCGGACACATAGGTCATCAGGCCGACCCAGATCCAACCCAGCACACGATGCCGGGTTGTACCTTTGGCAGACGCTAATTGCGCACCACCCAAAACAACCGCGGCCATGGCCGCCAGCGCATGACTCGGAATCGGCGCGATCTGACTCCACAACATGTCCATTTTTAGCGCGCTGGCACCGGTTCAGATTGACGAGGGCGGATCGCTGTCCTCCGAGTGATCTGGCGGATTAGGCCGCTGAGACACCATCCAGCGGTTGATAAGCATCATGCAGCCCGTTACCACCACAACGAAACCCAGCGTAATCAGCATAAACAGCATGTTTCAGTCTCGCGCGCGGGTTAGCCACACCCACTGTGCCAGCACGCCCAACACAAACGTCGCCAAAAACGCCAAATGAAAACCCTGCACCAGCGGTGCATCCAGCGAGTCAACGAAGGGGTCGCCCACTGGTAAGCGCCGCAGAAAATCGGTAATGGCCGGAATCATATGAAACAGCACGGTGGCCGTGTAGGCCCCGGTTTGTAAATAGACAGACCACTTGCCAAAAGGTGCCAGCGTCTCCAACAAATACCCGACCACTAACGCCGTCAGCGTCAGCACCGCCAAAATATGGCCGACACCGAATCCACCTTGGTTATAGATGGCCAGGGCGGATCCAGCGACGACCAGCGTGATCAGCAAATAAGCGCGGCCTGATCTATCTGCAGCGCGAATAATGCGGTGCTGATAAAGCGTGTAGGCCGCAGTGAGGATGGCGAACACACCCATTATCGTGTGAAACCATCCCAGTAGCGTCATTGGAGGCATAAAGCAGTCCTCGTCGTTGTTTCAACATAGTGGAGGTGCTATCGACATTCGGCACACCTGCTAAAGGTACACGAGACTAGAGAGCCTGCGACGCAGTTTCAAGCGCGGGTAGTACCCTCTTACTTGCGGTCGACATCGCTCGCTGCAGTGGCAGAGCCAGTCCTCGCGGGGTCAATTCGCAGCCGTCAGTCAGTGACTTGGAAAGCGGGCGCAAACTCAGCGGTGAACTCCGCCAGCGATCTGGCCGGCCGCCCAAGAAGATCAGCGGTCGAGCTAGCGAGCTGTTCCAGCGACCCACCAGCGATTTCGGCGAAGAGCTCGCACACCGCATCGAGTTGCCACTTTGAGTGAATAAATTCCGCCAGCACGTCGTGAAACGCCTCGGGAGTCTGCTCGATATAAACAATATCGCGGCCCAGCACCTGGCTCATGACGCCGGCCGCTTCATGAAAATCCATCAGAGCCGGGCCAGTGAGTTGATAGATCTGACCCGCATGTCCCTCACCGGTGAGGACGGCAGCTGCAACTTCACCGACATCGCGCGCATCCACCATCGCAGTCTTGGCTGAGCCCAAGGGCAGCGCGAAGCGACTACCGCGGCTGATCGACGCTGCGTACATCAGCATATTCTGCATGTAGTAGTTTGGCCTAAGAAAGGTCCATTCCACCCCAAGACGCTGGATATGCTGCTCCGTCTCAAAGTGGTTTTTTGGTAGCACCGCCGTCGCCTCGGGTGAGGCTTCCATGGAGGAGACTTTAACAAGATGCCGGACGCCAGCAGAGACCGCCTGGTCGGCGAACCGCCGCTCCAGCATTGCCTGATCCGGGTGGTTGCCCATGACAATCAGCGCGCGGGTAGCGCCTGCCACAGCCTCTTCCACCGCGGCGGCGTCGGCCAGGTCTCCCGTAACAACCTGCATATTCGGGCCGCTCACGGCCAGCTTTTCAGGACTCCGCACCATGACCTTGAAGGGCTCGCCCATTTGCATCAGCGCTTTGGCAGCGGCAGTGCCTACTCGCCCTGTTGCGCCGGTCAGTAAGATCATAGCTTTCCCTCACTCTATTAGCGGTCGAAGCAACAAACCATCCAGATGAGCATGGTTGACCTATGTTAGTTTTAGCACCTGTTGACGACAGAGCGTCGTGTGGGACACCTCATGACAGCGCGACCATATCATGTTCACTTGTGACACTTTTCTCAGCCTCACTCGACACGCCCTACAGCATGGCCAAGACAGGCGACCGGGCGAAGGTAGCTATCCATTATGAATAGGGAGCAAGCCATGTCAGGTGCCCAATGGCGAGGGAGTGCGCGGGTTCTGGCTCTCCTTGCTGTCGGCCTGCTGACTGGCTGCGCACCCCAACCCGAAGCGACTCAAGCCGAACTGTTCCCCGAAACGCAGCAACCTTACTTTAAGACCTGCATCGCCAAGGTCGAGGGCACGTACCGTGAGCGCGAACTTCAGCAACATTATGTGATAGACATCTATAAAGAGCCGGCACCAGACAAAGGCCCCATGACCGCCGACTGCATTGTCAGAGAATAAGTGTGCACCGCCACAGTGGCCGCTACCCGTAAAACACGCCAAAAAATGAGATCCCACGCGCCAATACAGACCGGCAGTGCGGGTTTCTCGCGCTGTGGCCATTACCGTTATTGGCTGAGAAGAGTCTGGGATCTCGACCGGCCGCAGTGCGCATGGATTGGCCTCAACCCTTCCACGGCAGATGCCTGCACAGATGACCCCACCTTGCGCCGATGTATCCGCTTCAGCGATGACTGGGGCTACGGCTCACTGCTATTGGTGAATCTGTTCGCCTGGCGAGCGACCGATCCGAGCGCGCTACTTGAGGCCCCAGACCCCATTGGAACGCGCACCTCATTATGGCTTCGGCGCGCCGTCAATGAGTCGCACTGCGTGATGGCTGCTTGGGGGAACGGGGGGCTCATCCGCAACAGGGCGCATGAGGTCGCTGCCACGCTTGCAGATGCCCACTGTCTCGGTCTTACAGCCTTAGGTATGCCCCGACACCCGCTCTATTGCCCGAAGCACGCAACTCCCCGGCCTTTTCCTCCCCAACCTGGATCCGCACCCTAGCCACGGTAACGCGGCATCACCGCCCGCCGCTTTTATGCACCGGTAGGCCCGGTGACATCCTTTTCGGTCGGCCAGCTGGTTCTCCCTTTTGGTTTAGCTATCCTGATTGGCCGGGGCGAAGGATTGCCCCATAGGGACCCTCTGGGGGAATCAACACCACTACAAGGATGTTTCTATGAAAAATGCCGTTTCCCAAACCGCCAACACCGCCTCTGTCCCACTCTATGTGCACCGCGTGCCAACCAAAGGCAGCACCTCGCTGGCACATCCCTGGGATACGCTGCAGCAGCAGTCTCAAACGCCGCTGCCCCAAGTACCGCTCGAGTTATGCGTGCGCATCTCAGATCGTGCACCCCACGAGCTGTCTCGCACATCACTCAGCGTCATCGACCTGTTGCTGACAGGCGATCTGTTGCGGCTGCGCTCAGAGGAAATTGCCGACACGCTCCATATCAGCCCCACTACGTTGCGCCGCCGGCTGCGGTCCGATGGCATCAACTACCAAAGCATCCTCGACCATGTTCGCCGGCACCGGTGCACTGTGATGCTGGAGAAGCGCTGGCTGCCCGGTAAGTGCATTGCATGGGAGCTCGGCTATGCCGAGGTCAACAGCTTTTATCGCGCTTTCCGGCGATGGACTGGCCACAATTACAGCGATCTAAAACAGCTCTATATCTGAGCAAAGTGTTCCGCAGTATCAGACTGAACAACACGAAAACCACCAGTGATCCGAGCCGGCGAATGCGAAACCTTCTCGAGTCTGGGTTGCGGAAGAAGCAGAGGCTGAGCAGCAATCACACGCCGCAGTTACGTGTTATGAGGCTGAGATAGAGCACGATGGTGCATTGGCTTGGGCGCTAGTTGTTATTTGCGCTCACGCTTCAGCCGCGGACTCATCTGGCGAAAAGTAGCCCAGCCACGAGTACACCTGGTATCCGGCCCACTCATGAATGGCCCGGCTAGAGCGGGCGAGTCGGTCCGCTGTCGGCAACCAGCCCGGTACCGGACCCGCAGTAAGCGGGATCTGATGGTCAGTTGCGACGGCGGTCACGGAGAAACCCTGAGCGCTAAACAACGCAATCGAGCGACGCATATGCGTAGCACTAGTGACCAGTAAAATGTGGCTGATGCCTCGCGCCTGCAAAAGCGTTCGCGTGAATTGCGCGTTTTCACGGGTGGTGCGGCTTTCGGCCTCGCGCAACATCGCTGTGTCAGGAATGCCGATCTCTCGCAGCTTTTGTGCCATCAGCAGCGCTTCTGGACGGCCACCTGTCAGGGTACCGCCGGTCAAAACGATCAGTGGTGCTTTTTCTGCGTAATAGAGCGCCGCGCCGCGCCAAAGTCGATCGGCGGCGTGATTCAAGTCACCGCCCAGGCCATATCGAGACTCCGCGGTCGCGCCGCCTAAAATCACGATCGCCTGCGCGGCAGGGAGCTCCTCATTGGCAAACGCCGGATACGCACTTTCAAGCGGCCTCGATAACGCACTCGCACCAAATTCGGTAGAGCAAACGTACAGCCATAGCGCCCCAATTAGGGTCAGTGATGCCGATCGCGCTCTCGCTCCACGTAAGCGGAGCAGGAATGCCAGTAGCAATAAAAAGAGACTAAAAGACAGCGGATAAAGGAGAAGAGAAGTGATTTTGCTGAGCAGCAACACCGCTTAGCCGCCATAGGGATGGCGCAGGACGATCGTCTCTTCACGATCAGGCCCGGTGGAAATAATATCGATCGGCGCACCGACCAGTTCCTCAACCCGCTTGATGTAGGCTCTGGCTGCTTCGGGCAGCGCATCCAAGGACTTAAGCCCGACAGTCGATTCGCTCCACCCGGGTAACGTCTCGTAAACCGGTCGCAGATTTTCATAGTCGACCGCATCGATCGGATTGGCGACCGTGTCACCTGCCTCGCTGGTATAGCCGATACAAACAGAAATTTCTTCCAGCCCATCGAGCACGTCGAGCTTAGTCAAACAGAGCCCCGACACCGAGTTGATGTTGACGGCTGTGCGCAAAGCAACCGCATCAAACCATCCGCATCGTCGCGGTCGCCCTGTCGTGGCGCCAAACTCATGACCTCGCTCGGCCAGCCGCAAACCCGTCTCGTTAAATAATTCTGTGGGGAACGGCCCTGACCCTACACGGGTCGTGTAAGCCTTAGTGATGCCCAGGACATAATCCAAAAACAGTGGACCGAATCCTGAACCTGTGGCGGTGCCGCCAGCTGTCGTGTTCGAACTGGTCACGAACGGATAGGTGCCGTGGTCAATATCCAACAAAGAGCCTTGTGCGCCCTCAAACAACAATCGCGCTTGAGTCTGACGATACTCATGTAACAGTGAAGTGACGTCGGCCATCATCGGCAATAGCCGCTCGCCGTGTGCCAGCGCCTCGTCCAGCACCGCTGACACGGCCAGCTTCTCAACGCCGTAGTAATGCTCAAGGACATGGTTGTGATAATCGAGCACTTCCTCAAGTGTAGTGGCAAAACGCTTGGGGTCGCGGAGGTCACCCAAACGTAATGCGCGACGCGCTGCTTTGTCCTCGTAGCACGGGCCGATACCCCGCCCGGTGGTACCAATCTTGTTTTCGCCTCGACGCGCTTCGCGCGCCTGATCCAACGCCACGTGGTAAGGCAAAATCAGCGGGCACGCCGCCGATATTTTGAGTCGATCCTGAACCGGCACGCCGCTGGTCTCCAGCGCATCGATTTCTTTAAGCAAAGCCTCTGGCGACAGCACCACACCGTTACCGATCAGGCACTGCACACCGGCGCGCAACACGCCTGAGGGAATAAGGTGTAGAACGGTTTTTTCACCGCCAATCACCAGCGTATGACCGGCGTTATGCCCGCCCTGAAACCGCACAACCGCATCAGCTTGCTCGGTCAGCAAATCAACAATTTTGCCTTTGCCCTCGTCGCCCCATTGGGTTCCGAGTATCACCACGTTTCGGCTCATGCGCCCGACTCCATTTCAGCGACCCATTCACCGTTTCGTAATACCAGTCGCTCAGCATGGGGGCGCGACACGCCGGGTGCCAAATCGACGATGACAGTCCTACCCGCTTGGCGTAGAGCAGTGATCGCCTTCAGCAACGCCGGATCATCCGATACCGGCGCAATCACTGCCGCTGCTGACGCCTCGTCCACCATCGCATCGTCGATCAACGCTTTCAGGTCAATGGCGAAACCGGTCGCCGGTCTGTCTCGCCCAAACACTGCGCCAATGTTGTCGTAACGCCCGCCTTTCGCAATCGCGGACCCGCGGCCTTCAAGGTAGACAGCAAACACCAGCCCCGTGTGGTAGCGGAATCCACGCAACTCGGTCAGGTCGACATAAACGCCAATGTTGGGAGAAGCGCTTTGCGCGCAATGCAATACCGCCTCCAAATCATCGAGCGCTGCCAACACAGTCGCTTCATTAGCGAAAGCGGTTCGGGCCTTCCCAATCACATCGGGTGAGCCATGCAATGAGGCGAGCTTGGTTAATTTTTCGGCAACGTCCGCAGGAAGTCGCTCAAGGAGCCGCTCAATGTCCGGCATCGACTTCCGCTGCAAAGCATCAAATATTTCAGATTCCAGCTCGGGGTCGATGGCCGCGTCAGAGAAGAGGGCGTCGTAGATACCGATGTGGCCAATATCGAGAGTGACCGCGCGCTGCACCCTGGCGGACTCAAAGACCGAGAGCATCAGCGACACGATCTCACTGTCCGCCTCGATCGAAGCCGCGCCGTAAAGCTCTGCGCCTAATTGAATGGGTGCCCGACCGCTCGCCACATTCTGTGGGGCGCTCTGGAGTGTCGAACCTGCGTAACAGAGTCGTGTCACGCCCTCTTCCGCCAGGCTGTGCGCGTCCATTCTTGCTACCTGCGGCGTGATGTCCGCCCGCACACCGAGCATACGGCCACTCATCCGATCGGTGAATTTACAGGTGGCGAGATCGAGATCCGCACCCAACCCAATCAATAATGAATCAGTAAACTCGACCAAGGGCGGAATGACGTAGCGGTATCCCCAGGTGGCGCACTGATCGAGCAAACGCCTGCGGAGGGTCTCCAGCTGATGCGCTTGCTCGGGCAATAGTTCATCGATGCCCTCTGGCAACAGCCAGCGATTCTCAGTCGTCATGGTGATGTTCCGTCAGGACAATGTGCCGCAAATTGCGCTCGCTAGGAGAATAGCACAGCGCATCCGAAGTGAAGCTGGGCGCGCTCAGCGCGCCCAACTATTCACGTCCTCGTCACGGCCTATTCATAGCGCAGTTACTGCTTGGCCTCAGGATTGCGCAGGTACTGAAAGAACTGGCTATCGGGTTGCAGCAACATGACATCGCTACCTGCATTAAAGGTCTCGCGATAGGCCTGCAGGCTCCTGACGAAGGAGTAAAACTCTGGGTCCTGATTGAACGCTTCTGCGTAGATTCGAGTCGCTTCGGCATCACCATTACCTCGAATAATCTCGGCGTCACGGAAAGCATTCGCCTCAATCACTGTCACTTCGCGGTCAGCCGCGGCACGAATACCCTCGGCAAGCTCCTTACCTTCGGAACGCAACTCGCGCGCCTCTTTTTCACGCTCTGCGTTCATACGTCGATACACCGACTCTGAGACATCTGGCGGCAGGTCGATCTTTTTCACCCGCACGTCCATCACTTCTACGCCCAGCTCTTCGTTAGCGAGCTCATTGAGCTGCATTGTGATGGCCTGCATCAGTTGATCACGTTCACCTGACACCACTTCCTGAACTGTGCGCACGGCGACCTGATTACGCAATCCATCATTGATGCGCTGAGACAGCAACCCCGCAGCCCGGTTCTCTTCACCGTTGGTTGCCGTGTAGTACTTGGCTGTATCCGTCACGCGAAACTTGGCATAGGAATCGACAATCAAGGCTTTCTTCTCTTGCGTGAAGAAACGCTCGGGATTGCTGTCCACCGTCAGAATCCGCCCATCGAATTTGCGAACGCTGTTCACAAACGGCACTTTAAGGTGCAGACCGGGTTTCAGATCAGGGTCAACCACCTCACCGAACTTTAGGAGCACGCCGCGCTGAGTTTCACGCACGACGTAAAGACTGTTTGACAAAACGACGACCACTATCGCAATCAACACACCTACAAGCGATTGTTTAGTCATGATTAACGCCCTCCCCGTCG
>Ga0181566_10004283_pt1 | contig 11609 bp, 4 predicted proteins | sample 101ome_15_FD_133762 | JGI IMG/M metagenome (GOLD analysis project Ga0181566, IMG submission 133762) | Coastal salt marsh microbial communities from the Groves Creek Marsh, Skidaway Island, Georgia - 101402AT metaG (megahit assembly) | ecosystem: Environmental > Aquatic > Marine > Intertidal zone... | reverse complement strand
CGAGAGGATCGAATGCAGCGGTTGGTTTTAGAAAAGAAAGTGCAAAAGCTTGAAGAAAAAATTAGTAAACTTCTTCAACAATAGTTCTTGTTTAATTCTCTAGATTTCCTGTGAATTGATCCTCAATTTTTTGTAAGCATAACAGAGTGTTTTATTTTTCTTAGAATTATAAGTCATCGTTTTTATTATTAAATTTTCAATTTTATTTTTTCCTCATTAAATATCCCACAAAATAGGCAAATAGGGATCTAACCTCTTAGAATCCCTTGGTTTTTTCTATAGGAATAGCGGCGTTTGGCGATAAGGAAGATGATGAGAAATAGTCTCACAAACATATTCAATAAAATTCTTTGTCTAGTCCAAATTTTTGGGTACGGAATCTTATTACAAAGTTGCATCACCGGAGAAGAAAATCCTTTAATCGCAGATTGTCAAAAGGGGTGGAGCTTCAACACTATCGCCAGAAAATGCGAAGAATTTATTATGCCTCCAGCTGCACCACTCGCAATTAGTAAATCATTTAGTATCGATGAGGATAGTCGAGAAAATTTTCTAGAGCTTGTTTATGAGGATGATAACAAGGATCTGGCCAGCGAGTGCAAAATTTATGAATACAGTGAAACTATTGATGGTAATAGTGTTTACCCACCAGTTTGTGAATGTAGGGGTGGTAGATGCTTTGTTACTATTTGGCCTGATTTTGAATTTTTTGGAGAGGCTCAATTTACTTACTCATTAACTGATATCAATGGAACGAGTGATATTCAATTAGCGACTGTTACTGTGGTTTCAAAAGAAGATACACCTGTCGCAGAAATGGATCGGATGGATGAAGAAATTTTAAACGTTGCGCTCCTAAATAATGGTGTCACCATTGAAGATAATTTTGGTGTTATTAACTACAACTCCTATATTGAAGAAGGACAGCGAAAAACTATTTATCTTTGGGGAGAGGACTATGACTTTGATCCTGTTAGTGCTTGTCAAGTAGCGAACATATCAGATCATCTTGAGGTAGATAGTCTTTGCACTTGCGAGGAAGACCTTTTTGGAATTGGTTCTCTTTGTCAGGTTGATGTTATTGCAAGAACAAATTTCTTTGGTACCGGAGAGTTTATTACCTATCAGGTATTCTCTAGTGGTGATTGGAGTGAAGCTGAAACGCACTTTCTAGAAATCAAAAGTATCAATGATCCGCCGGTAATTTGTCATTTTAGTTTATACGATGAAGCGATGGAGTGTAGTAAGGGCGATAAAAATGATGACTGTGTCGGGACTGAAAAGCCGACAATCAACCTAATAAATCCGATTAGTCATACTGATGAAAGGCCAGTCATATTTTTAGATGAAGAGCGTGGAGAATGTTTTAGAAGTATTGATCTTGGAGCCTCTAAATATTGGTTAGGTCACTTAGAGGATTCATTAAATTTTGGTGATGATGTTAATGGTGGCGTTGTCAATGGCAGTGGTGATTTGGTTGAGTACCCCTTTGGTGCAAAATGGATTACAGTTGAAGAGGGTAGCTCGTTAAATATAATAAACTTAAAAGATGCGATCGATGTTGATTTTCTTTTTGATGAGGGCGAGGATTCTGGAGAGAACGATAACATCACGGCCCTAAAATATTTTACCATTGAAAATACTCACCGTGGACTTCTTCGTCATTGCTTGAGTAATGACAATCATGGTGAAATAGAGTTTGCGATTGACGAGTTGACGGGTGACTTTCTGGTTGATGATGAAGGATATCTGACACATCAGCGCAGTGAAGATCTTAGTTGCGTCTATGATATAAAATTTCCAAATAAGAATTTTCAATTAAACAATAATCACCTCTACGATACTGCGGCAATTGGAAATGCTCAAAACTCACCAACGTTAAGATTTGTTGCCAAGCAAAAGGGTGACTTGGCCAAGGTAAATTCAGCAGGCAGAATTTGTGTTAAGTATGTAGGTGGCAATACAAACGGCGCCGCTTCCGTTGACGTTGACCTTAATTTCTTTGATGAAATTGAGCAGAGTTATTGTGAAAATTTTCCTTATGACGTTTTGGACACTAATAACTTAAATATGAATACATGTGAGGAATTTGGATTACACAGAGTCGAGCTAGACTTAGAGACTGATTTGTTCATGAAAATTAATTCTAAACTTGATGTGAACATCGCTAATGGCATTGATCTCGATGACCGTTCTGAAGATACGTTTTTCCTTAAACTTACATACCCTGATGGTAATCCTTTTTTAGAGTTAATGACGGAAAATTTGCCGGCCGGGTTTGATGAAACAAGTGTGGAATTAGAAAATATTGTTGAATATGCATTTAGTGAAAATGAAGAGGGACAAGCATACTTATATTTAAAAAATAAAACCCTCGATAAAATTGATTCAAGGTTAAATGTCTATACTGATGATTTGATGTCCGCTCAGTATGAATCGGCAAAGGTGTCCAAATTAAATCCATTTTGGCGTTATGATTGTGGTGACGACAAGGGGGGAAGTGGACGTCTTTTGACAATTAAAATTGATGATGAAGTTACAACTACTCAAACAATTAAAAATGCCATATTAAGCCATCCTCTAGCTAGTTCATTAGTAGATGTTTATATGTATGGTAGTTTAAGAGAGGAAGTTACAGCTCAAGATGAAGAAGATAAATGGCCTAGGACGCTTGGTGGAGGACGAGAGTATTTAGATTATTTTACTTATGTTGCAGAGGATACATTTTTAGAATTTAATAATGAACTGGCACTCTTTGAAATAAAGCATTCGCTCTCCAATTTGGGAAGAGTTTATATTGATATTACACCCACTAATGATGCGCCTAGTATTTCAACGAATGGAATTCAAGACTTAGGAAGAATAAGCGTTGAAGACGGTGCGATTGAATTTGAATTAGATTTAGCCAGTGATGCCGACTTTAGAGATAATTTAAAATATTATATCAGTGATCTTCCTGAAAATGGAACGCTGACTGGTTGTGCTAATCTTGAGGGCAGCGATGGGCTTGCAGACTTGACCTGTGTCTTTACGCCCGATCCAAATTACAATGGCGAGATTACAATAAGTTATTACGCTGAGGATGAAGGTGGATTGATTACATCCAATAAGCAAATAGAGTTTGATATCAATTCTAGTAATGACAATCCGGTGGTATGTCAGTATTCAATTTTTGAAGAGGCAAATGAGTGTGGTGTTAAGGATTGTATCCATCAAAAATCTCCAGTTGGGCGAATCATACCAAAATCACATACGGCCGAAAAACCTATTTACTTTTATCAAAAAGAAAAAGCTATTTGTTACAAATCGACTGGAAATGGAGATGCTTATTCTTGGGAAGAGGTGAGTGAGCATATTGCTGATGTTTATGTTAATCAATCTCAAGAAATTAGAATAACCAACATTAGAGTTGATGAAGGCGGTGGCGGAGGAGAAGATTCTCAGGTATTAGTTTTAACCAATGTTGAAGTGAGCGGTGATACAGATTTAATTCCTTTAAGTAATATTAATTTATCATATGAACCTAAAGGAGAGAAGAATGCCAATGATGGTACTTGGACCTTTGGCGCTGCTACCAGTGAAGATGAATATGATTTTGTGATTAATATAATCCCGCGAAATTCAATAAGTGGGTCAGCGACAATTACGCTAACCTTTGATGATGGAGGAGAGACTATTCACTCTTCATTTAATGTTCGTGTCTTTGAAAGTAAGCTGATTCATCATGGGTGGAAAAATATTAAGGCAATCGCACCAAGATTATCTGGCAGTCCTTATTGTGATGATAATGGCCTAAGAGAGCAGAGCCATATTAATTTTCTTCCCGCAATCTTTAGTGATGGTAACACAATACAACTTTTTACAGACAACACAAATAGTGAAACTTTTACTTTTAAAAATGGTGCAGTTGGCGCAAATCAAATCGAAATAAATGGTCTCGAAAAAGAAAAAATAATTCAAAATGCTGCTCAGAAAATCAATAACTACTCAAGTTTTGAGGCGTGGGAGATTGGATCCAGACTTCATGTTAAAGATGTTAACCCTGGTGACTTACCTGACAGTATTGTCAATGTACACCCTACATACTCTTTAAAAGTGATTGATGGAATTGATACTCAAACGACAGACTCAAAAACGTGTGTTGATCGTGGAGGAAGTTGGTATTCTGGACGAATTACTCAATCGCCAAATGTTTGTAGCTATTCACAAACAAAATGTAACGGGGGAGAGAAGTGTGTTGGGAATGTTTCACCTGATAGTGTTACGCCTGATGAGTTTAACGCCATTTATCGGCAAAATAGCTCCGTTGAAGAGCATTTATGCTATAGAGCTCGTGGGGCCAAAACAATTAACAATTTAACGTTTTCGACAAAGCTTGCTGGAGTTGTGGTTATTGAAATGAAACTAGACGGAGCGGAAGGTAGCGAGTGGGTAGAGATCTTAGATGAAAATGTAGGGTGCGATATATTTGGAGCTAATGATACTTTTTATAAAAATAATCCTGCAGGAATTGTTCATTATGTAAGAGTTCATGCCCATCAAAACTCAGATAATGACGATCTCGCTCAAAGAATAGTGGGTGATGGAGATATGGACTGTAGTGATGGAGATGCAAGTTGTCTACTTGATGTGAGCTTTACTAATGCAGGATATCCTCATGGTATTAATGAGGGCCAGTATTTCATCAGTATTGGAGATTTTAGTTATCAAAACGTCGGCGATATTTTGCTTGTTGGATTTGAAAATAATCTAAGTGTTGAGTTTAGAGATAATGATAGTGTCAACCCTACAGTTAGCTTCGTTGATAAAAAACTGCTGGTGGCCATGGATAACAAAGATTCTGAACGATGTGAGGTGGTTGATAAAATTAACAACCACAGTGATGCCAGAAATTATATCGTCGCAATTGATCTTGGAAACCAAAATGAGGGAGAGGCCGAGGATATCCTAGAAATTGGTAACGTTGTCTCAATTCCACCAACAAATTTTTTAAATGGCCAACGAAGTTATCAATGGGAGAGCTTTTCAACTCATTGTAATATTACGGAGAGTGATTTGATGCCTAGTTGTCGCGAGAATTATTTACTTGGTGCAAGTTGTCTGGGATATATTACGCCAAATATTATTGATGACCACGACAATAATGTGAATACCTTTACGAGAGAACAACAAAGTCTCGATAATCGTTTTCAGGCAAATAGAGTTATACCTCTGGAGTTTAATCAGTTTTATCAAGATCTCAATTCCAAAAAATGCTATCGAAGTGATGTTGTCGATATCAATCCGGATAGTGATGGAGACGGCGACTATAAAATCGATCATGAAGACGAGGAAGATGAAGAACAATATCGATTCGTCTCTTATACTGCAACAGGCGCAACAACTCTTGAATGGGAGGATTTTACTTTAAGTGATGGGCAAATAATTACTGGATATGAAGTTTACCGAAAACTTGGTGGTGTATTAGAAAATGCTCTTGATGTTAGAAAAGAGATTGGCGATGGAGCTCCTGACGAGGTGGTTGATGGACTAACTGACTTATCTAATAATACAAAATTTTTTAATTGGGATTATACAAGTCCTGTTAATATTACAACTCTTCCTGCCAATGCGAAAAGTTTCACCGATGATGCTGTTACGACGAGGCACCCACCCGTGCCTGGCACTGTTTATTTTTATGAGGTCAGGCCTATTGTTAATAATATTATTTCAAAAGCGCAGGAGGATCATCGACGAGTGCGTATTATGTCGCCGCCAGAAAACTTTGCCTTCGTTCATCGCTGGATGGTAAATAAAAAAATCTGTGACCTCATGCATGCCGATACCAGGCAAGATGTCGTCAATCCTGAATTCTATGAAAAAAAAGGAATGGATGATTATTTCAAGTGTCTTTATTATGGGCCTGGGGCGAAAATACCAGGATTTGATAATTACTATGATATTGCCCATGACATGCTGGTGATGCAAACAGAAGCTGGTTGTCCGTATACGAGAAATGGATGCAAAGGTGGATCCATTTATGAAGACGGAAATTGTATCGGAGTTACCAATCCAAATGACGCAGGTGTTGAGCCGAAAAATTTGAATCATGGAGAAACTGTTTTTTATAACCGTGAAAACGCTAAGTGCATGGTCTGGCATGTTAATGCCAGTGATGAAGAAGGTCAGTGGCAAAGCTATGATTTTGTTAAGCACCCAACAATATACTTTACGAATTCATTAAATCCTCCATTAACTAAATTAGATTCTTCAAACTATAAAGGCGCCTGCTCCTCAAATTTATTAAACGTCATAAACACCAACACTCTTGGTGTGGTTAGTGTTGATATACGTGATGGTTTGGTACATTCAACGCCAATTGATTCTGCCCCCACTGGAGAGAAAAGTAATGTGAAAGATCAATTTTTTGATTCTAATCAAGCTCATCAAGTGGGAAGTCTGCCTAATCGAATGGAGCAAATCGCTTATTCTCTTTGGGATTTAGATACTTATTCACATAGTGAAATTAATACCCTTGAAACGGGACTAAGTTTAAATAGTTCAAGTAAATGTAACAGTAGTGAAGCGAGTGGCGTTGAAGATGGTTATACGGATACCGAATCACCTGGGGTTAATTTAGGGTTTTCAATGCCTGGTACTTATTCGTCACAGATTAGAAGTGTTCAAACCGGAAGTGAATTAACTAAAAATTGTCAAAGTGTTTTTGGTATTCAAGACGCGGTTGGAAATGTCAGTGAATATTCTATTGATTCTTTCTCTGATAACCCTGATTTTTCATTAGTGACCATACTTCAGGGAGAAACAGCAACTAGTGATGTGTCCTTCATCGGTCCAACAGCTGGGAAATATCAACTTAATAATCCGGGAAATTTAACTGATGTTGATGGCCCGTGTCCTGACGTCGATGGTAACGAAACTTGCTGGGAAAATGGAGAAGATTTTGAATCTTGGGTTATTGATACGGAAGCAAATAAAGCTAATAATATGTACATTCCTTACGGGTTACCGGTGGCCAACAATTACGCCAATAGTGCAGATGAATCATTTAGTTCATTTACATTTGAAATCGGGCCAACAAATGGAATAACGAGCGAAGCCCTTCATGACGATGAATGGATTTTTAATACTGCTGATCACCTAAATGCAGCATCTTCCTCCAATGCCGCAATTTTATGTGGTGGTAGCTATGAAAATGGCAGTGGCGCTGGTGTCTGGTTTATGGAGTTAGTTAAACCAACGAGCAGTCGCACAGACGTTGGTTTTCGCTGTATCTTCCGGTTGTACGAAGAAAATTATTTTGAAACCCAATACGGCAACTCAACTCCCAACCACTAAAAGGTACGCGGTACCTTTTGACAAAATCAATAACTTACATAACATTTTTTTGGTGCAGCTCCTTCAATATTGGTTTTGAAATTCGATTCGAAATCCTAAAAGTATTTTTACCTAAACCCGTTTTGATGACTTGATTAAAATCCTGGTTGGGTATTGTTTCAAACCAATTAACGTTCGTATTATAATCTAAATGAGGTTTTAATTGAATTTCTAGTGGGGAAACTTTCAAACTTGAAAAGGGGTAGCTTTGACAATTTTTGGATATGTTTGCGCGAATGGGATTTTGATAAATGTAGCGATAAATATTGTATAAATAACTATCAGCATTGACGATCGTCCATTTGTAGCGGTTAGCAAATTTATGGTTAATCATCTGAGAATGTTTTCGAAGCTTTTGACTAAAACGTTTGTTGAGATGTTCCATGAATTTGTCTAAATTTGAATTTGGAGTAGAAATAAGAAGATGATAGTGGTTATTCATTAGGACGAAGCTATGCAGATCAACTGGGATCGCTTCATGTGACTCCTTAATTGATTCAAGAAATAGGCGCCAAACAATTTCCATGGAAAGGGTGAACCAATCTTTGTTATTTGAGCGCGTGTAGACGTGATAGGGAAATGTATTTTGTCTGATTAAATTTCTTCTAGGCATCCTTTTTTATAGCTTAATTTTAAGAAATAAAAAAAAGGATGCCATGTGGGTGAGGGGAGTTTTCGTTTGTGAAACGTAAGTGGTTGTTTTTGTCAAAAGGTACCGCGTACCTTTTAGCGGAGCTTGTATGATGAAATATAACCGCCTATGAGGTTTTGTTCTCGGATACTTCGTCCATAATCGAGGTCAAAATAAATTTTCAAGGAATTTATTTTTTTGCCATTTGTCGTTGCGATAAATTTTCCGTTTTGAAAAGTTAGCTCTAGTGGGATTTCCCTTGACGTGTATTTTTGTTTGATTTTTAACATGACAGAACCTCCCTTTTCTTTAATTTCGAGCGGAGTGATTTCAACAATTGGCGTTTCTCGCATGTTAGAATAATACCTAACACTTGATCCTTCTTTAAGTCGATCAATATCTATTTGGTCGGTCATATTTTCATTAAAGCCTAATACTTTTATTTTCCCATTTATTTCAGCGTTTAATATTTTTCCATCTACATGGGTAATGCTAAGGCTTCCCGTTCCTACTTTTAACAATTTGTAATTAATTTCTAACGGAATCACCGTGTCCTTTTGGGAGATATACTCAATCACTTGTTCGATGGGAGATTGCTGTTCTTCACAATTACAATCTTGATCAGGGGAGCCGATGGTATCTTGGCCATTACTAATAAAACTACATAATATCGTCACCAGAAAAAATAGCTTTTTCATTTCAAACTCCAGGATTGTTAAAAACCTATGGAATTTCGTTCAAGTTTCATGCCAGATAAATCCCAACAGCTGGTATTTATCGGGCAAAAAAATGACTAAAAATTAGACAGTTGATCGTAATTACTTAATTAACAAACTGTTTATCGACTGCGAGATGACCTCACTAATACCAAATTTTTCGATGATGGCACCGCAAGTTGCAGACCTTAAATCCTCACGTGACTTCTGTGGAGTTTTAGAAAAGAAATGAACATATTGCTTTGGGCCTTCCACACTTTCGCAAGCCATGGTAATTGTATCATTCGTTATTGTTGCAATAGATTTCTCTAACTTCCTCTTATATTCCTTATTGTATAAGCTCTTTATTTCATCAGTTGATCTTTTTTCTCCTGACCTGCTGTAAGGGGAAATATCGATGCTGGTTAAGTTATATCTTAGCTCCATGATAGATGAAATGATGAGCGATAATATTTCCTCTCCACCGTTCTCAAATATTTGCTTTAAAACAGGGTTTGAATATAATGCAACTTTTACTGCTGACGTGGTTATAGACGTTAGATTCCCTTTTACATCAACTTCCAATAAACTATCTTTTGCTTGTTCAAGTAATTGAGTGGCCAACGTTGGTTCAGATCCATGACAAGCTGTAGCGGCAGATTTTCCCTGATATTTTAGCGACATTAGCGGTTTTAAAAAGTCTTGGATGATATTTTGCTGTAAATCAGTTTTTCTAGGGGTTTTGTAGTTCACTTTTTTTGCTAATTGCTCACAACTCCTCATCAGGAATTCACAGGCATCAGTTTTTTTTATTTCGATCCCTGTGCGTGCGATTGCTTTTCCTGAGACTCCTTTGGTGAGGTAGGGAGAGGGGGTGCCCTGGCCGTATGGTGGAAGTTGAACAAACCCTGTCGCATCTCTGCTACATTGTAGTTTCATGGAGGACCTAAATTCTCCTTGAACCAAATCATTGTCATGGCAAAATGAACTGAGGGTTAATCCGGCAAAACGACATGAAAACTGAAAAGCCGCAATGTTTCCATATTTTTTATCAAAATTTCGTATTTTTCTTTTGGCGATTGCCATTTTGTTAATTGGGAGTAAGCAAAAACGTTGATCTCCTAGAGCGGCAACATCTTTTTTTATTGTTGAATTATTATATAATTTAAAATTGTAGTCTTGTCCGATGAAATGAAAAAGCGCTTCTTTTTTCGCATGGACTTCGTCATCATCACCAAGACAAAGTACCTCTTTTAGCTTTTTATCTTTAATCCTATTTGCGTGATTGACTTGGGTACTTCTAGCACCATTTTCTGTAATTCTCATGCGGGGGATGTTTGAACCATGCCCTTTACCTTGTTGCGCCGTCAAGTGGCATGTTGTTTTTGGCGTAACCTCTGTTAGTTGTTGAGTACAATCCTTAATCGTACTCACTGATGTTTGAATAAGTGAATCCATAAAAGAATCATCAGCAGAGCGTTTTTTTAGAGCAATCACATCTTTTTTAATTCTGGATGAAAGATGGATAATATTTGTTCGTATCCACTTCTCGTAACAGGCACATGATTGATATTTTTCTTGTCCCCGTGATCCTTTAGGACTATTGCATGTAACTGTCTTGTAGGAGCCAAAGGGTAAGCATGATTCGCCGCCAATTACTCTTTTTATTTGGTATTTTCCTGCCTTTGAGAACCCATCCAGCGATCGTTGTTGTGATTTGATGCGTTTTCCGATGGGGTCATTGGGAGAAAAATGAACATCTCCTTTAAGTGCTTTTATTTTTGCTGAGAGAACGTCTAAATTACACTTACATGTTGCTTGGGGAGGGCCTGAAAGGCACTTGTTTTGTTTAAATTCCTTTTCTAGTTCTTCGGCACGCTCTATTTCTTCTAATGTAAAATAATAATCATCTTGATCAATACTGATAATTGTATTTGCACTGGCAGAAATGATGAAAAAGAAAAACAAGATAAACTTCATTAATAAGCTTTTCGGAGTCTTTTTATAACAGTTAAATTTATTTAATACAGAAAAAAACAGTTCTTTTTTAGAGATTATTTATTTAATCGTCTCCCCAAATTTTTCTAGTTCTAGCTTCTTGATTTCTGGGACGCAATTGCCGATTTTGACTTATGTCCAAAAGATCATTGATGATTATACTTTTTCTCATCGTTCAAAGTGCTTTCTCATTTCCGATTACGGAGAAGAGTCTTCGCTCGATTTCCTCTGGCCCGGGGCCTAGTGAATGTGACTATGAGTGCGAGCATAATCCTGATATTCAATTTTTTAACGTTAAGCCGCTGCTCGAAAATAATGATCAAGTAATATCGCTTTTATCCAGCTCAGTTCCACCGAGCAATAAAACCAAGCCCTACAAATATAGTATTACAATTGATATCCCTGCCTATGATGGAAAAAAAAGAGACCAAGTTAGAGCAGATATAACTCCATTTGATTTAAATGATTTTTTTTACCGAACCGGTACTAATATCGATTCATATAGTGATCTAGCAAATCTTGAACATAATATTATATATAACGAAAATAAAGTACTAGGGCATACTCCCTCTGACTCTTTTAGGCACCAGGTGAAGGAGCAGATGGATATTCTTCAATATACTTCATTAATGAAAGACGGAGAGTTTTCTCGTGCCAATACTTTTTTATCTTCTCGCTATAAGGGAGCAACGACCGAGGAGAAAATTTCATTTCTTGGATCACTGCTTTCAAGGTTAAATGAAAATTATGATTTTAGCCGCTTGAGTGATGGTTTCGGTGCAAAAACAATCTCTCTTAAAGATCTCTCTGGTGCAATTTTTTATAATAATGATGGAATCACGAAAATAGGTGAAGAGGAAATTAAAGCAGGTGTTTGCCGGCATATGCATCAGTTTGCAGTAAAGGCCGCT
>Ga0181566_10004279_pt1 | contig 11617 bp, 13 predicted proteins | sample 101ome_15_FD_133762 | JGI IMG/M metagenome (GOLD analysis project Ga0181566, IMG submission 133762) | Coastal salt marsh microbial communities from the Groves Creek Marsh, Skidaway Island, Georgia - 101402AT metaG (megahit assembly) | ecosystem: Environmental > Aquatic > Marine > Intertidal... | reverse complement strand
ATAAACGACGTGTACCGCGGATTTGTTTTTGCGTGTAGACGTTGACCACGGCCGGTGAGGCTCGCGTGACCGCCTTAGAATAAGAAAAAGCCCCCTGATTATGCGCATTTGTGAGGGGTGTGAAGGGCGACAGGGATAAGCTTTGTGATAGTACAACTAATAAAAAGGCCGCTAGCAGGCCAACACCAATGGACTGAGAGAGAAATTTCAGCGTTTTACGCGACAACACGCTACCGGCCCCCTCGCGTTTTGGGTAGACAAGTTTCGGCTGCGCTGGCTGCTCGATCAAGCCGCCAGTAGTGCCGTCTTATCGATGCGGTGGCAATGGTCACATGCATCAGCTTACCCAGCCAACGGGCTGTCAGTGGTGGTCTACCGCTTTCGAATAGGGATTTGTTCATAGGGTGTTAACTCTAGTATGGGCTAGATTAGTGGCGGGTTTCCTTTCATTGGCAGTTCACTTGGCATTGGCAGTTCACTTGGTGTTGAGTACCAATCAAACATATGACTGTGATATTTTAATGAAAACATGCTCATCTCCTAAACCTTACTGCAGAATTTATTGACACTATGACAACATTGAACGAACTTGTGAACTACGCAGATCATTATTTAAAAATTCGCGAATTCAAAGATTATTGTCCCAACGGCTTGCAAGTTGAAGGCAGACCACAAGTCAATAAAATAGCTACGGCAGTGACGGCTAATTTGGACTCTATTGAGGCTGCTGCGCGATGGGGTGCAGATGTACTGCTGGTTCACCATGGCTATTTTTGGAAGGGCGAAGCCGAGGTGATTACTGGGATTAAAAAAAACCGGTTAAAAAAGCTATTGGCCGAGGATATCAGTCTTATCGCCTATCATCTGCCTCTGGATTCTCACCCAGAAGTGGGCAATAACGTCCAATTGGGGCATCGATTGGGTTTTACAGACCCGCAGCCGCTTCATAAGGGCTTAAAAAATTCTATTGGCAACGTTATGACCTTGTCAGAGCCTGTGCCCATTGCAGCACTTCTGAGGCGTTGTGAAGAGCAGTTTCAGCGCGTACCTATGCACATCGATGGCGGTCAGTCTCAAGTACAGCGGGTGGCCTGGTGTTCTGGCGCGGCACAAAATATGATTGACGAGGCTATCCAAGCTGGAGCAGATGTATATATCAGCGGTGAAATCTCCGAACAAACCGTACACATTGCGCGTGAAAGTGGGATTCATTTCATTTCGGCAGGGCACCATGCGACGGAGAGATATGGTGTTCAGGCACTAGCTGCTCATTTGACGCAGCAATTTGGCCTGCAACACTGCTTTTTCGATATAGATAATCCGGTATAAACCATAGCCATAAGAGATATTCAGGGCGGTTTCATCTTGACGTTTTTTGTCACATAAGCCATCCTAGCGCGCACTTTCAGAAGGACAAGTATCGTTGCGGTGTTAAAATTTCAAACAGCGCTGCCATCAGTACTAGTATCTATAAATTAAGGAGTTATACATGTCGGAGCACGAAATAGACACTGGAAGACGAAAAATGTTGACAGTGAGTGCTAGTGTGGTCGGAGCAGTAGGTGGCGCAGCAGCTCTAGTCCCATTTGTTTCCACAATGAGTCCTAGCGCGAAAGCGTTGGCTGCCGGAGCACCGGTAGAAGTTGACATAAGTAAATTAGAAGTGGGTCAAAAAATTCAAGTTGAGTGGCGCAGGAAGCCAGTATGGATTGTGCGACGATCACAGGAAATGATCTCAGCTTTAGGTGAAGTGGAATCTAAACTGCGTGATCCCGACTCAGAAGCGTTAGACATGCAACCTGCATTCGCTCGCAATGCCAATCGCTCACTGAAGCCGGAGGTTCTAGTGCTGGTTGGGATCTGTACTCACCTAGGATGCTCACCTACATTCAGACCTGAGCTTGCACCGGCTGATCTAGGAGCGGATTGGAAAGGTGGTTTTTACTGTCCTTGTCATGGTTCGCTATTTGATATTTCGGGTCGCGTCTATAAAAATGTGCCTGCAAACAACAACCTTGAGGTACCTCCATACAAATACCTAAGTGACAATGTTTTGCTGATTGGCGAGTTGGATGAAGAACAGGGAGCAGTATAATGAGTAAACAGTCAGGCGGAATTATAGGATGGATCGACGATAGACTGCCTATCGTGAGTTTTTGGGAAGACCATCTTTCCAAATACTACGCACCAAAAAATTTCAATTTTTGGTATTTCTTTGGATCATTAGCACTACTAGTTTTGGTGCTACAGATCGTTACGGGTGTGTTTTTAACTATGCACTACAAGCCAGATGCCGAGCTTGCTTTCGCATCTGTTGAGTACATTATGCGTGATGTTGAATGGGGATGGTTAATCCGATACATGCATTCAACCGGCGCATCTGCTTTTTTCGTGGTGATCTATTTACATATGCTGAGAGGCTTGATGTATGGTTCTTTTAAGGAGCCACGTGAATTAATTTGGCTATTTGGCATGATGATTTATCTGTGCTTAATGGCAGAAGCCTTCATGGGCTATTTGCTTCCATGGGGCCAGATGTCTTACTGGGGTGCGCAAGTAATTGTGAACCTATTTGGAACTATTCCTTACATCGGTGAGGATTTAGCTGTCTGGATTCGAGGTGACTATGTGGTTTCGGATGCTACCTTGAACCGCTTCTTTGCATTACACGTAGTCGCTGTGCCGATTGTACTTCTTGGATTAGTGTTGGCTCATATTGCAGCCTTACACACTGTTGGCTCTAACAACCCAGACGGTATCGATATTAAGAAAAATAAAGATGCTAATGGCGTACCTGTTGATGGTATTCCTTTCCACCCTTACTACACAGTTAAAGATATTGTGGGCATCGTGGTGTTTTTATTCATCTTCTCATTGGTTGTGTTCTTTGCACCTGAGATGGGTGGATATTTCTTGGAGCATGCTAACTTTGAACCAGCCAACCCACTAGCGACACCAGAACATATTGCACCGGTTTGGTACTTCACGCCGTTCTATACTGTTCTGCGTGCCATACCTAATCCGTTTTTTGGCGTAGTTGCCATGGGTGCCGCGGTAGTAATCTTGTTCTTCTTGCCATGGATAGATAAGAACAAAGTCAGATCGATACGCTATCGTAGTTTCTTATACAAGGTTAATCTCGCCGTGTTCTTGGTCGCGTTCGTTTGGTTGGGTTACCTAGGTATGCAAGCGGTAACACCTATGGCATCTCAAATGGCATTGCGTCTATCTGAGGTGTATTTCATATTCTTTGCCATACTTGGTATTTACAGCACTCGAAGAACAGCCGCTTATTATCTGTTCTGGTTTGTAGCGATGGTCGCCATCATTACAGCCTATGATGTGTTTAGAAATAATGCCGATATCGCGGCATTAACTTGGAAGACATGGGCTATTCCTGTGGGATATTTATTTGTCACATTAGTACTCGCAGCCTTCACCAATTTAGATCAAGACAAACCAGTTCCAGAGAGGGTCACGGGATGAAAAATTTGATTAAATCAATTTGCCTCACAACGTTATTAGTATCAACGAGTGCATGGGCAGCAGGTGGAGGCGGTCCGATTTTTCATATGAATGTGGACACAGGTAACCAGAAGTCTCTACAACGTGGTGCTAAGACTTTCGTGAATTATTGTCTGTCATGTCATTCAGCTGCATTCAGTCGTTACAACCGCGTGGCTGCGGATCTTGGCATCAGCGAAGCTAATATGCGTGAAAATATGATTTTCACAGGGGCTAAGCTTGGCGATACCATGACAGTGGCGATGACTGCGCAACAAGGAAAAGCCTGGTTTGGTGCTACACCGCCAGATCTAAGTGTAAAAGCGCGTGCGCGTGGCGCGGACTGGCTATACAGCTTCTTGAAGACTTTCTATATCGACGACTCTGCGGCACGTGGCATCAATAACAAGATGTTACCTGGCACTTCTATGCCTCATGTGCTGTGGGAGTTGCAAGGTTTTCAGGCATTAAAAACGGCTGATGAGCATAGTGATCACGGTGACGACGGACATGGTGCAGCCAATCACTCGCCATTTAAATTGGCAGTGGCCGGTCAACAGACAGAGGAAGAATACGACAGAACCATTAAAGATCTGGTTAACTTCTTAGTCTATTTAGCCGAGCCTGCGCAGTTACAACGCAAATCTGTCGGCGTCGGTGTATTATTCTTTTTGTTCGCATTTGGCATCTTTGCTTACTACTTGAAGAAAGAGTACTGGAAAGACGTACACTAATTAACATAATCAACACCTGTTGGGTTTCATGGTGTTACTGAATGAAACCCAACAGGTGATCCATCAACTAATAATGAGAAACTTATGGCGTTAATCGCTAATCGCAGGTCAGTGATGACTTTGTTTTCAGACCCTACATGCATCCAAAGTCACAGAACCCGTATCGTGTTGTGTGAGAAAGACATCACTGCCGATGTTGTGCAAATAGATGTTAATAACAAACCTGAAGATCTGTTTGAGCTGAACCCATATAACTCAGTACCTACCTTGGTGGATAGAGATCTAGTGCTATATGACGCACGGGTGATTATGGAGTATTTTGATGAGCGTTTCCCACATCCGCCATTGATGCCTGTAGATCCAGTTTCACGCTCAAAATCTCGACTAGCCTTATTACATATCGAAAATGATTGGTATCAGCCGATGCAAGCCATCATGGATGGCGATGAAATGCAGAAACAAGAAGCGCGCAAACGCCTAGAAGAGAGTTTGTTAACTTCTGTGGAGATATTCAAAGCCAAACCCTATTTCTTGAGTGATGAGTTTAGCTTAGTGGATTGTTCTATTGCCCCATTATTATGGCGCCTCCATAGTTTGGGTGTGCAATTGCCCGCACATGCGCAACCAATCATTGAGTACAGCAAGTTAGTATTCGATCGTCCATCATTCCGTAGCAGTCTGACGGAAGAAGAACTGGAAATGTTCCCTGTCTAAGCTTTGTGAAGTCTTAGAGAATTCTTGTTCGTGATACAGTCACGTGAATTCACACATGAGCTTGCCTTAATTATTCTTTATTGAATCGTCACTCCAAATGCAGCTCTAAACCTTTATACAGTGACTACAGTAAACTCACTATGACATCAACTCGTCCTTATCTTATTCGCGCCATCTATGAGTGGATATTAGATAATCAAATGACGCCTCATATTTTGGTAGATAGCCAGCATGAGCAAGTTGTCATTCCAAAGCAGTATGAGCAAGATGGGAAAATCGTACTCAATATGAGCCCTAGTGCTACTCAAGCTTTGACCTTAGGTGATTATGCAATCACTTTCGATGCTCGTTTTAGCGGCACACCGATGCAAGTCTACATTCCCACTCAATATGTATTAGCTATCTATACTAAAGAAAACGGTCAGGGCATGATGTTTACTGAAGAAGAGCATAATCCAAGCCCTGATCCTGATGGTTCAGCGCCAGAAACACCTCCATCGTCGTCAGCACATACGGCAAAAAAATTGTCCCAGCCATCTCCGTCAAACAAAGGGCATTTGAAAGTAATCAAATAATCGCAGTCATCAACTATAGTATTTGATCGGTGATGTGATCATTGTGAACACGATAGTATTTAACTTTTTGATAGTTCAGATGATAGTTGTTTGCGGGGTGTGAAACTTAATAGGGCGTAGCAAGCAACCGCAGTAAAACAGATGTTGGCTAACAAGCTATTGAGTAAGAAAGGTAAGCCAGCAACATAGGCGAGTCCCAAACCCTGAGCGTTATGTGGGTACATACCATGGCTGAACCATGCACCAAAATTTGTGATTAAGAAGAATATTGCGGTGGTAAAAATTACCGCCGCACCAATTGATATCAGATTCAGTTTGCGTAGTAAATAATGACAGCTAAGGGTGATGACGGTGATTGCCACATACACAAATAACATGGAGCTATGCAAACCAAGGATGAGATCGCTCAGCAACATTGCTGCCAATGGCATGATTAATCCTATGCGCAATGATTTGAATAATCCGCCTGATAGGATGGCCATGGCGCCGATGGGAGTGAAGTTAGGAGGGTGAGGTATGAAACGGCTAAGGGCGAGTAATATGATCACAGCGCATATCCATTGCCATTGAATGTTCTCTAATCGTTGCATATTGCGTCCTATATTGATGGCCATAACCAAGCAGCGCCACGTACGCCGCTGGCGTCTCCATATTGAGGAGCACGCAGTTGTGTGAGTACGCAGTCTGAAAAAATATAATTTTGCCAGACCTTAGGAATATTATCATATAGGCGCTGTATGTTTGATAATCCACCGCCGAGTATGATCATCTGTGGATCTAATATATTTATTACCATGGCCAGACTTTTGGCTAATCGATGTTCGTACACATCCATGCTTGTCACCGCAGGTGGATGACCCTGAGTAGCCAGTCGGGCAATTTCTTGGGCAGTATGAGGTTCACCACAGTGCTTATAATAATGTTTTTGTAAGCTCGGACCTGATAGGAAAGTCTCAATACAAGCATAACGCCCACACCAACACGGTGTGCTTGCCTCAACAGCGTTAGCCATGGGTAGAGGATTATGTCCCCATTCTCCGCTGATGGCATTAGGACCATCAACAATTTGTTGATTGATGACTATACCTGCGCCGACACCGGTACCAAGAATGACTCCAAACACACTATTGGCTTGACGCCCCACACCATCGATAGCCTCGGAGAGTGCGAAGCAATTTGCATCATTGCTGATACGAACTTCACGCTTGAGTGTATTTTCTATGTCATGCTTGAAAGCTTTTCCATTCAGGCAAGTGGAATTTGAATTTCTTAAAAGACCAGTTCTTGGAGAAACTGCTCCTGGTGTGGCAATGCCTATGGAGCCTGTTTGTTGGCATTCGGCCTCGATCTCTAAAATGCAATTTTTGATGGTTTTTAAGATAGCCGTATAGTCACCTTGCGGGGTGTCGACGCGTGTTTCGTATAACACTTGCCCTTGTTGATCGAGTGCTAAGCAAGCTATTTTAGTGCCACCCAAGTCTATGCCGATACGCATCTGTAATTATTTGGGTTGTGGTAGGGTTAAATTCTTTTCCCATAAAGTCGAAGTTTGGTTGCTGTCTGCCTCAATTACTCGCCCGATGACAAATAATAAATCTGATAGACGATTAATATATTGCAATAATTCTGGCCGCACTTCGTGATCACGCGACCATTGCACGAGATTGCGTTCGGTACGACGACACACAGTGCGGGCAACATGACATTGAGCAACACATATATCATCACCGGGGAGAATAAAATCTTCTAGTGCAGGCAGGTGACTATTGAAATGGTCGATCCAAGATTCTAGCCAAATGATGTCACTGTGATGAGTAAGATCACATTCCGGGGCGCTCAATTCTCCTCCGAGATTAAATAGATGATGTTGAATAGCAATCAGCAATTGATTGATCGCTTGATGGGTATTATGAGCACGTAAACTAGCAATATGGGCATTCAGTTCATCTAGATCTCCTTGTGCTTGAATCAATAGGCAGTCTTTTCCTACTCGTTCACCACTCGCTAATCCGGTACTGCCATCATCGCCAGTGCGAGTGTATATTTTAGTTAAACGTTTGCCCATATGATTGATCCTGATATGCCAATTATTGTTACTATGCTGATATTACATTATCAATTGATAGCGGTTATCTCTAGTGTCACTGAGCATGTTGGCCATAATTTCAAGGCTATCAAGTAAACGTGGCGAAGGGCGACTGAAGTAAGCATTACCATTCACCACATAACAGTGTTGTGTTTGTACACACTGCAATTTTTGCCAACCCGGTAGACTTTTGAGTCGGTTTAAATCTGTTTGTGTTTGACTAAGTGTATAGCCACAACAAGATACTACAAGAAACTCTGGATCAATGGCTAATATTTGTGACCACTCTAGTCGCTTAGCTGCGTGCCCTGCAGTTCCACACATATCTTGGCCGCCGGCTATTTGGATGATTTCTGGTATCCAATGACCGGAACTGAATAATGGATCAATCCATTCTAGAAAAACCACTCGTGGCTGTGCAGATTGTTGGACACGATGGTTGGCAGTTCGTGCAATTTCATCAACGCGCTGTTGCATATGTCGTATTTTTTGAGTGGCTAAGGTTTGACGCTGACATGTATCTCCTAAGCGTTGCAGTGTGGTGTAAATATCATTCAGACACACGGGCTCTAAGTTGATAATAGATGGGCTAGGATTGAGGGTCGCGGCCAGTTCCTTAACTGCTTTGTGATCGACAGCACACACATTACATAGTGACTGGGTAACCAATAAATCGGGCTGCAAAGTCTTTATTAAATCAGTGTCTAGAGTATAAATAGCGTTAGCATTTTGCAGAGCAGTACGCACTTGTCTGTCTATGGCTCGACTGCTGAGATGTTTTTGAATACTGGATTGAGTGACTATCGGTAAATGTGTCAGTCCTGACGGATAATCACATTCATGGGTTATTCCGACTAAAGACGATTGTAGATCCAAGTGACAAATAATTTCAGTAGCACTGGGTAATAGAGAAACAATACGCATGATCAAATTTCAACTATGAAAATGTGTGTTTTATTACCAATAAGTAGGATGAGTAAGGTTGAGTCAAAGCACAGTCTTACGGTTATGGTTTGGTAGCGTCGGTTGTGTGTATAGGGCTACCAATGCGTAGATGCCGAATAAGAAATAGCTATAGATAAGATCGGCATATAAGTTGACTTTTAGATATGGGAGTCCTTGTATGTAACATTCAATTAGACCATTGAGTGTCATAGGATAATTAAGGCCAGATAACCACATGCCAAAATTAGATACTAGGTAAAAAATAAACGCGACCATAATGCTGCCAACAGAGATGCGTATGAGGCTTTTGCGATGATTCAACAAGAAGTATCCTAACAGCGTGCATAGCATGAAGCCGGTGTAAACAAAAACCATGACGGTGACATTATAAAATCCTGACACCGCATTGGTGACCAGCAATGCCAAGCAAGGCATCAACCAGGCAATTCGAATAGATAGGGTGGCTCCTGCAAATAAGCTCAATGCACCCACAGAAGTGAAGTTATAAGGGAAGGGCAGTAAGCGCGAAAGTATGGTGAAAATGACTAAGAGATAAGTCAACTTAATCAGATAATCATTGGGCAATGGTTTTATTGTTGGCATGGTACTTACCTCTGTGGCTTAAAGTTAATCCCAACAAATCCCCGTCGTCCCTGCGTTGCATAGCCTATGACGTCTTCATAGTTTTCATCAAGTAAATTTTCTATCCGTCCCTCTATGCTCAAATTTGGGTGGATCTTATAACTTGCTGCTATGCTAATTAGTAGATAATCATCCAAAGTGTGCCTCTCACTAGGAACTACACCAAAATCATTATCGATTTGTTCACCCACATAATTTAGTTTTATATTGATGTGCGTTTTATTTGGAATCATAGCAAAATTGGCAACTAGGTTAGCCGTGTTTTTGGGTCTGCGTAATTCCCGATTTTCACCACTACTAGGTTGTTTGGAATCAATATGACTATAGTTAGCATTGATATTGAGGCGCTCGAATGGTTGCGCATTAATCGATAGTTCTACGCCTTTGCGATGACTGTTTCCATCAAGATTGATTGCAGTATATTTATCAGGTTCATCAGTAGCTACGTAGCCATTGATTTCATTGTTGAGCTTTTCAGTAAAATAATGCGCCGACATATTTAATTTAGGAGTGAATTCATGGTTGAGACCAAACTCCCAGCTTTGAGAGGTTTCGGGTTCTAGATCAGAGTTTCCAATGAATTGACTATTGCTGGCAAAAAAACCGAAGCGCTCGACAAAAGTGGGATTTTTGACTCCCGTGCCGCGCGCCATATAGAAGCGAGTTTGCGACTGATTAGGCGTGTACATAACTGATAAGCGATGACTATGGCTGTCATCAAAGTCATCATTATCATCTCTGCGTAAGGCGCCAGTGAGGAACAGATGATTCAATAATCCCAGACGATATTCTGCAATATAGCTGACTGTTTGCACTTCTTGGTCTTGATTGGGATCGCCATAGGTGACATCGGTACCGCGTTCTTTGTAATCATCGTATTCACGTTCGTGAGCAAGCGTTAGCACATGTTCAGTGGTGTCAGTGTCAACAAAGAGACTGGCTTGGTAGTCCAACTTCATTTTTTCGCCCAAGTTACTTGAAATATTTGATCCCTCATCGTAGGTTTTATTGTTGGTGTCGGTGAGTGCAAACCCTAGCTGATGATTAATTAGGCCAGAGAAAGTATCTAAATTTGCAGATAATTTGGCATAGTTTTGAATGATTTGGTTTTCTCTGTCTGCATCTACTAAAGATTGTGACCAGTCAGGGTTAAAAGCAAAGTCGTCAGTATCTGATGTAATGTCGTTGTGTCTGGCAGTGAGCTTCATGGAAAAATTATCGCTCGGTTCGAAATCGTATCGAAGGCTGATGGATTTATTGTTATAGCCATCGTTCTCCGAGCCTTGTTGAGAAATATTTGTGCCTTGTGTATCGTAATAGCTACCAAAGAGGGCAATGGCATGTTGCGAATTTGCAGCTCTGATCCCTGTGCAAGTTCGACGAGTTTGATAACTGCCAACACTAGTATTACTTTCAATCGTCAAAGGTCCTTGGCCGCGTTTGGATTCAATATTGATTACGCCGGATAGAGCATCACTGCCCCATAAAGAACTCTGTGGGCCACGCAAAACTTCGATGCGTTCGACCCCACAGCTATTCAGATGGGCAAAATCAAACTCATAGCCCTGAGCAATATCATTCGCTTCTATGCCATCGATTACCACCTGAGTATGGTTCGCCTCTGCACCACGAATACGCAGTTGCGTCAATTTGCCAGTGCCACCGCTATGACTGAGACCTAACCCGGGTAAATTGGCTAATACATCACTGACAAAGTCGGTTTGCTGATTAGCTAGATCTTCAGAGGTGATAACATCTATCGAGCCGACGGCTTGATCAGCAGGCAAAGGTACACGGCTAGTGCTTATGATCATGGTGGGTATTTCATCTGCGCTTGCCGTATAAAGTGAGGTGACAGTAGCTAGCGAGATGATAGCTAGTGATAGTTTCATGATGCGTTCTCTGACAAATATGTTGAAGTTCGGATGAACGCAATGAGCAAAAAGGAGCACTTGAACATCCGCAAATATCCGAAAACATAATGTGACAGGCAAAGCAGATAGTATGCCACGCAGACAACACGCCAAGGTTTTGCCTAATGGAAAATTTGTGAGATGTTAAAGTAGCCGAGTTCGCCCACCGCGAATTGCTACGCAATTCTAGGCCGGTCTCCGGACTCTCAAGGGGGTGTAAAAACCTTACTAGCGCCTTCCCACATTTTCATGCAGTGACATGTTGCTAGCGTTAACTTGATTACCGTTGCGGGGGCAGTTCTGGTTTTGCACCAGATTCCCAGTTTCACCCACTTGCAAGGAAGTGGACACCTAGATTGCTGAAATTAAAATTTATAAAGTATCGAGCGGTTTAAAAATTCTCTTAATGAAATTATTAACCAGTATACATGACTTAAGAGGATGTTAAAGCGAAGTAAGCCTCTAGTATCTGTTGGCTGTGTTGTCTGGCTTGAACATTTCGGT
>Ga0181566_10004275_pt1 | contig 11624 bp, 9 predicted proteins | sample 101ome_15_FD_133762 | JGI IMG/M metagenome (GOLD analysis project Ga0181566, IMG submission 133762) | Coastal salt marsh microbial communities from the Groves Creek Marsh, Skidaway Island, Georgia - 101402AT metaG (megahit assembly) | ecosystem: Environmental > Aquatic > Marine > Intertidal zone... | reverse complement strand
TGCTGAGGCGCTGCAATCATTGGGCATTACCGAGGGCCATACCGTCGTCGTTTATGACAGTGCTGGACTGTTGTCTGCACCTCGCGCCTGGTGGATGTTTCGTGTGTTTGGCTGGGAGCAGGTCGCGATTTTAAAGGGGGGGCTTCCGGCGTGGCTACGATCAGGTGGTGATATGGCCTCGGGCCTTATTGAAAGTGTGTCTGCACCCGGTTTAGCGCTGCCATTTAGAGCCGAATTATTTGCTGATCAGAATGATGTCATTACGGCCACCGACACCGGTGATCGCCAAATTCTGGATGCCCGTTCTCCCGGACGGTTCAGTGGCGCTGAGCCAGAGCCAAGGCCGGGTCTTGCCAGTGGCCATATGCCGACGGCAATCAATCTACCCTTTGGCAAACTGATAGACCATGAGTGCGGCGAGCTTTTGCCAGCAGAGCAGTTACGTCAGGTGCTTGTCACACAGGGCGTTGACCTAGACAAGCCTACAATCACTAGTTGTGGCAGCGGTATTACCGCCTGCATATTGGCCTTGGCGCTTTTTGTGTTGGGACGCGAGTCGGTGGCCGTTTATGACGGCTCATGGACTGAATGGGGTAGCCAGCAGCCGGACCGAGTGGTTCGCTAGGCGCCCTTAGTGGTAGGTGAATTTGTTTTTGGAACAACATTTATGAAGCGTTTGTTGCTTTCTGTTTTGATCGTCGCGGTTGCGGGCATGGCCTGGTTAATTCACGAGACCGCTAAGATTGGGGTGGGGTACTCGTCAAAACAACTTTGCTCGGGAGTTCACGTGGCTGCATTGCCGCCTGAATTTATTATCGAGCGTGATATTTTGCCTCGGCTAGCGTCTGTTAGCTGGCTTGCGCAATGGTTGCAGACAGACGTCGGCGATTACGGCGCGAGCGCCACCATCCTAACGGCATCGGCGAGTTCCTATTATCACCCCGGGTACGGCTGTACGCTGCACGGAGCCGACATGATGGTGCCCGTGGTTGTTGATGTGCCGCCGGTGGCCTCTGCCGTGGTCGAGAATGCCGGGCTATCTGCCATCCTCGACAGCGCCTTTAAGGAACCTGAGGGCGGTGGTCGGAATACCTTGGCACTTGTGGTTATGCAACGTGGTGAGGTGATTGCCGAGCGCTACGCAGCGCCGGTTAACAATGCTACGCGCATGCAAAGTTGGTCCATGAACAAAAGCCTTATGGCGACGTTCATTGGTTTGCAGGTCGCGCGAGGGGCGATGGCCTTGGATGACCGCGTGGTTGAGCGGCTACAAGCGCTAGCGGCGCCTGCTGACATTTTGGCCAACCTATCGCCTGAGCTGACGATTCGTCATTTATTGTCTATGGCCAGCGGACTCGACTTTGATGAACGTTATGTGCCTGGTGATGACGTTAGCAAGATGCTCTATGGCGGCGGTCCTATGTGGCAGGTACCGGCCCGGCAGCCGCAAAAGGCAGAACCCGGAGCGGTCTTCGATTACTCAAGCGGTGATACCAATTTGGTGTCCTACCTCTGGCAGCAATCATTAGCCGGTGAGGATTATCGGGCTTGGATTACCCGTGAGATCAGCGAGCCATTGAATTTGTCTTCTCCGATTCTGGAGCCCGATCTTAGTGGCACGCAGGTAGGTGCCAGTTTTGCTTACCTGACTGCGCGGGATTGGGCGCGTATGGGGCATTGGTGGCTCGATGCTTATCAGGGGCGAGACAAGCGCTTGTCCCAGGACTGGCAGCGTTTAGCTGTAACGCCGGGAACAGCTGCAGGGGGTGACATTTACGGGTTGGGTTTTTGGCTAAATACGCGAGAGGAGAACTTTCCCGGTTTACCTGAGAACGTTTTCCGAGCCGGAGGTAACTCTGGCCAGTTTGTGGTGGTTATACCCGATGAGGAGGTCGTTGTGGTGCGGTTGGGTCTCACACTGGATGAATCGAAGGTGCAGTTGGGGCCGGTGCTCGTGGAGTTGGTGGCGGCGCTGCGTACAAGCAACGCTGCAATCGCCCCGGGCGGCCATTAGGGGTCGATACAGTTGAAGTAACATTACAGCGCGCTCAGCAAAACCTCACGCCGTCGTCGCCGGGCTGCCAAACTGCGTACTTGGCCATGACGGCGGAAAATGTTTCACTACCCAGCCATCCATCAAGCCAGGCTCTGACCTTCGGGTAGGGCGCATTGCGCCACCAGGCGTTATCGACCCCCGCGAACTGTCTCACAAAAGGAAACACCGCCACATCGGCAAGGCGAGGCTGGTCGTCGATCAAGTCTGAGGTTTGGTAGAGCTGTTGCTCTAGCCGCTCAATAAAGATCTCGGCGGTTTGCCGATATTCGAGCTCGCTACCGCCTTGATAGCGGTCGGCATATTTGTAGCGATCGAGGGCAGGCTTGAACTGTTGTTCGCACTCGGTAATCCAGCGTTGGCTGAGATCCTCATTGGCTAGCCAGGAATCGGGATCGTTTTGCCTAAGTGCCCAGAACATGATGTCGATACTTTCGTCGATGACAGTTTGCTCCGGTAGTACCAAGACCGGAACCGTTGCCTTTGGTGAGACGTCGATGAGTGCCTGCGGTTTGTCTTTTAGTAGCACCTCTCTCAAATTCACCGCGCAGCCCGCACGGTGCAGCGCCAGTCTTGCTCGAATGGCGTAGGGGCACCGGCGAAACGAATATAAGATGGGCAGCTTGGACATGGCGCTACCTTAGCGCTGTCCCTTATAGAACGCCACGTGCCGGGGCCCATGGGTTTTAAAATACGGTGTCTCTGGCGTTATAGTCTTCGGCCTTGCCTCGCCATGCAGGGCTTGGCCGCTAGTTTTCTTTGTCGCTAGCAACATGTTGATAGTCAGTAGAGGAGCCCAGCATGACGGATCAGTCTGTCTTACCCGCCCAATGGATTGAGCGGCTCGAGAGCCTTGAGCACCGCGTCGCCCAGGCGGAGGCGCAGTTGGCACTGTATCAGCAGGTCAGTTTGTATGGCCCGGCGGTGGACAGTTTGCAATCGAGCATGGCTGCCGAATTATGGACCGAGGAGGGTGTCTATGACATTGGCGACCCCCAGTTTGATGCTGACGGACGCACTGCTATTCAAGCCTTATTTGATGCGGACTACCATCGTCAATTAGTGGCCAGCGGCTGTGCTCACACCATGACCTTGCCACACCTTAAGATTCAGGGAGATGCAGCGTTAGGGTTGGGGTACCACCGGCTCTTTACCCAATCCGAGGGTCGCTATGAGCTCTTTAGATTGTCCGTTAGCCGTTGGGAATGGCGGCGAGTGGATAACGTTTGGCAAACCACCCGTCGTGTACACCGATTACTGGGTGAGGATGGCGAGGGGCGCAAGTTACTCGAGCAAACCCTCGCCGACATGCAAGCCATGGAGGTGTAACGGATCTCAGATATTTTCCACGAGCATTTCGCGCTCCCGTATCAACTCAACGGTTTCTTTGTCGGTAACAAAATTTTGTCGGATACCCACTACGCGGATGACCGCACGCTCATCATTCCGAGGCATTAACACCGCAATCCAGATATCGCGATAATCATGAACCCGTTTCTCCCATTGCCCTGGGTGTACCTCCACGATTTCCTCGTATTGGGTGACGTCCCAGTCACAACATAAGCTGACGTCTAGTATGTCCTCACCGGGGAAGCGCCGCTCAATAAACGCGATGGCCTTCTCTTCAAGTTTGTCGGCGTCATCGCCCTCATACTTGGAAGGGGGCATGCGCTGCTCCGCGACCACTAAATCTTGCAGGCCCGCTAGGCCTTGAGATACGCGGTTGGCAGCTTGTTGTTGCATGGCCACTATTTGCGCTCTCGGCATGGTGCCCGGCAGCGCGACATCAGGATACACCTCCACAACGGCGTTGATGGCGCTATGGACTTGCCTAATACCGCCGTCGAAATAAGCAGCAACGCGTTTGTCGATGGCCATCTGTACCATGGCATCCAATACTTGGGTATTGTGCTCCACGTTTTGCGCCAGTAGCTGTAATGCCGCGGGTGCCTGGTTGTTTAAGCCGGCGATGAGCTGGGGTAGGTACTGCACATTTTGACTCCACTGCGCGGCATACACTTGGCTGCGCGCGAATAGAGGACTGTATTGCTGCTGCCAAGCGTTGATTTGTTGTTGGTAGCCAGCCGCGTTCTCAAGACCGCGCTTGACCGCCGTCAACTTCCGGAAATCGAGACTGTTGTTCAATAGCCACATTTCACTCGCGTCGCCGCGTGTCCCCGCCAGCGCGGAAGCCGCCTTGGTGCCATTTACTGCATCAGCAATTTCGCTGGTCATGGCGTTGGCGGTGGCCAGATCCTGTTCAAAATTGGGGAAGTCGCTCAGATCATTGGCAGCCAGTGCGGCATTGGCATTATCGGCGTCGTCGGACTCTGTCGATTTGATGGCAGCTCGAGCCGCATCGACGCGTTGGGCCAGTGCAATGATGTCGGGGTGATCTGCGGGTGCTCTATCGATGACGGCTTGAACGCCATCTAAGCGCTGCTCGAGCCAGCCGTATTGATTCATCATGCCGCTTCCGGGTGCTGCAGTCGTGATGCCCAATTGGGCCATGAAGGCGGCCTGCTGCTCCGGCGTGGCGGCCTCGAATTGTGCTTTCAGCTGCGGATTGGCGGCCAGCATTTGCTGAAACTGCGCCATGAGCGCCTGTTGCGCCAAGTTGGGACCTGCATCCACTGTGGCGCGCATTTTCTCGATTTCACGCTCAATCTCGCCCATATTTTGGGTCTGGCGCTTTACCGCATCTCTAATACCGTATGGCAGTTGTTCAGCGCCTAGGCTAGACAGCGGAGACAACAGTAGTAGTGCAGTAAGCACAATAGAAAAATAGCGCATGGCCGCTCCCTTTGTATTTTCAGACCGGAGGTCAATGACACCAGTCTACAATTGATTATTGAACAGGGTTGTGTAGCCCAAACATAGCAACTTGGCCCAGTGGAGGCTATTTAATTCTTCGGCATGCTGGGTTGGCCTGTGGACCTCCAAGTGGTGAGCCGTGAAGTGCCTGTCGGCCCGCAAATCTGCTGCCGCCGACACCGCGTAGACTGTCCTATACTCAGTGCAATAATAGCTACGACATCGTGCCGCCAGTGGCGGCCTCGAGTCGTTACAACGTCCGACGAGGCATGTATGAACGGCCACCAGCCGATAGCGCACCACCCATCTATTAGCGACGATATCTTGATTGACACGGGGGCCCGCGACCCAGTCTACGCTGAGGCCTATCCACGTCTGAAAGGCTTTCAATTAGGCGTCACCAACTCATGGACTCGCGGCCAACCTTGGGATTACTACCGGCGGATGAGGGAACAGGCACCGGTGATGTGGACCACCATGAAAAAGCCCTCGTCAGGCTTTTGGTCGGTCTCTCGTTACGCCGATATCAAAGAGGTTGAGCTCAACCCTGCTATTTATTCATCGCAGCGCGGCAGTATGAATATGAGCATCTTGGCGAAGGAGAATAATAAAGCCGAGCGATTGCTATACGCGGCACAAAATTCGTTGATTAACCTCGACGCTGATTTACACCGAGACTTACGCACGCAGCAGTCCCACTTCTTTTTTCCCAAGTATGTCGAGACATTGAAGCAGCGGGTTGGCGAAAAAATAGACCAGCTACTGGATGACATGGAGCGGCAGGGGCCGGTCGTTGATTTCGCAAAGATGTTTTCCCAGCAGTTACCGATGTTCACCTTATGCGAGATGCTGGGTGTTGACGAGGCAGACCGAGGTGACATCGTGAAATGGATGCATTACTTGGAGTTGGCCCCTCAATTCTTGACTCATCCCTATCGCATGCTAATGGCGGAGCCGATGTTCCCGTTTCGCTTTAACGGGATTCTCCACGATATGTTCAGCTACGGTGAGCGGGTTATGGCCGACCGCATTGTGAATCCGCGAGAGGACCTACTCACCACGATTGCCAATGCCACCCTAGCTGATAAGCCGCTCTCACAAGACTACCTGGATGGCTCTTGGCTACTCATTATTTTTGCGGGCAATGACACCACGCGGAATTCGTTGTCGGGCACTATCCGGCTATTAACCGAATTTCCCGATCAACGTCAGATGATATTGGATGACCCGTCCATGATCGATGCTATGTCCCAAGAAGCGTTGCGCATGGTGTCACCGGTGATGCATATGCGGCGCACTGCCATGGAAGATACCGAATTGGCGGGTCAACGCATTGCCAAGGATGAGAAAGTGATCATGTGGTATGGCGCGGCTAATCGAGATCCCGATGTGTTTCCTAATCCCGATGTGTTTGATATGACTCGGGATAATGTGGATAAACATTTGGCCTTTGGTCACGGGGTGCATAAATGCCTGGGTAATCGAGTCGCCAAGCTCCAGCTCAGCATGGCCTATGAGCGCATTTTGGATCGCTTCCCCAACATCCATTGGACCGGAAAGCAGAAAATCGAGCCCATCATTTTGGTGCATGCCATTTCAAGCTTGAAGGTGAATCTTTACGGCAAGGACGGCAAGCGCCCGGTTATGGTAGCCGCAGGGCGTTAATAGATACCCTCCACACCCTTCTGGCTACCTCGTCCTCTAGTAAGTCATGACGTTCCGCTTGGATAGTACTTAGCTACCGCGTTGTGACGTAGAGCCTTGAGAAGTTGTTACCTGATGCCCGCCTAAAGTCCGGGGTATAATGGGCGCTAGCGCATAAGTTACTGATCGCTTTGTACTCTCTTTTTCTTTCTTCCTGTCGCTTGTTTTTGGTGTGTGCTCTGTTGGCACGCGCCATCACGCCTGTGGGTTTTATGCCCACAGCGATCAGTTCTGGCGGCTGGTTTGCGCTATGCCACAGTGATGTTGGCAGTCGTCAATTATTGGCGCTCAGTCGCCCGAACCCAGCGCTGTCTGCAGCTACCCCGAGCAAGCCCATGGCGGCTCATGATCATCATGCTCACCATCATGGGCAAGACTCCAAAGCAGACAGCGATCACGGCCTGTCCTTTGATCAGCGCTGTGATTTTTCAGCGTCACCGCTTTACGCCGCACCCCCCTTGGCGGTTGCGCTGCCGCCCTCTCAAAGACTTCAAACGTGGCAGCGCCCGGTGCGCGCTGCCCCGCCACGGTCTCATAGGCTGTGGTTACGTCCACCCAATCGAGCTCCTCCCGCTTTAGCCGTCAACGCGTAATCTTTTTTTACTCAAATGACGGGGTGGGATAGATCCCATCCAGAGGAATGACTATGTCTGTATCACCCAGAGTGATGCCGAGCATATGGCTCGGCGTCACGTTGGCCTGTGCAGTGCCTACACGGGCGGCCGAAACCCCAGATTCGAAAGCGTCGTTTAATACTGAGGTCCAGATGACGATGGTTACCGAGATGGAGGTTTTAGATGTGGTAGAACCCGCCATACCGGCGCGCCAGAATCGATTATCAATTAATGACTTTACGCCAGGGCGCGATACCGCTGAGAGCTTGCGAGATATTCTCGGGATATCTGGCTCTCGCATGGGGGGGCATGGCATCGACCCCTCGATTCGCGGTCTGAGTCAAACCCAGCTCAATGTGCTACTGGACGGCGCTTACGTGCACGGCGGCTGTCCTAACCGTATGGACCCGCCCACATCCTATGCAGCGGCTGCGGGTTATGAGTCGGTGACAGTGATCAAGGGAACGCAAACCCTGGCATATGGTGGCGGTGGACCCGGTGGCACCCTATTGTTTGAGCGTCAGACGGAGCGCTTTGAACCCAACGAACCGGTCAGAGCGCGCGTGGCAGGGGCCTATCGGAGTAACAGTGATAGCACTGATGTGAGCGCGGACCTGAGCATAGGCAATGCCAAGGGTTACCTTCGTCTAATTGGCCACCAAACACAGAGTCATGACTTTCAGGACGGCAACGGTGAGCGCGTGCGCTCAGCCTATGACACCGTTACCGGCACGGTGTTACTGGGATACACCCCCAGCAGTGATGCCAAGTTGGAATGGAGCTATGACCGCTCGGACACAAGCGATGCCCTGTACCCCGGCGCCGGCATGGATAGCCCGTCTGCACGCAATGAAACCCTGCGCTTTGAAGGTGTGTGGAACCATTTGGGTGTCTTTGACCAGATTGATCTTGAGATTTATCGCTCTGAGGTCAGTCACGTGATGGATAACTACAGTTTGCGCTCAACGCCCGCTATGCACATGCGTGCGCCGTCTACGTCTAATACCCACGGTGGTCGACTAAGTGCAGCATGGGATACCGTTTGGGGTAATGTGACTGTAGGTATCGACGGTCAATACCGTCGGCGCGCCGCTCAGCGCTGGAATGACAGCCCCACATTAACGGGGGCAGAGTCATTGCTTAACTCAGTTTTATGGCCCGAGGCGGCCATAGATCAGACTGGTGCCTTCTTCGAATTCGGGACGAATCTCTCTGACGAGCTTTGGCTTCTTGCCGGTCTGCGTTTCGATCACGTGGTATCAGAAGCCCGAGCTGTTGATCAAGATCCCGCTGGTCTGTTGCTCAGCCCGCAGCAGCTTTACACCCAGTATTACGGCGACCATACGGACGGCAGTCGCGTGAACGATAATTGGGGTGGGCTGTTTCGTGCTGAATACAGCCCATTGGATAAGAGCACTCTTTGGTATGCTGGCTTTGCGCGTAGTGTGCGCACCCCTGATGCCACTGAGCGTTACATTGCTTCAAATGCCCTTTTCCCTAGCGGCCGCTGGGTAGGCAACCCTAATATCAAACCCGAGGTTCACCATCAGTTGGAACTCGGGGTGGTACGCGAGTGGACAGCGATAAAAGTGGATGTGTCGTTGTTTGTGAATCGTGTTCAGGACTACGTACTGCGTGATCGTTATATGCAGCCTATGAATGCAGCAACCATTTACCGCAATGTCGAGGCGGAGGTACTAGGTGGCGAGCTGGCCATTGCCTGGAGCCTTTCACAGGCCTGGTCTTTGGAGGCTGGCGCAGCCTGGGTTAGGGGGCAGAATCTGAGTGACGATCGGGCGCTGCATCAAATGCCGCCGCTTGAAGCCTATACCAAGCTCAGTTGGGAAGGGCGTAGATTGTTAGCGGGTATCGAACTGCAAACTGCGGCTCAACAGACTCGTGTGGATTTGACTTCCTCAACGGGTATTGTCGGGCAGGGCCTAGACCTTCAAGAAACGCCGGGTTGGGCCGTGTTAAACCTCTTTGGGCGCTATCGCGTTAATGAACACTGGTTGATCGATTTCGGTATCGATAATGTGCTGGATCGGGGGTATGCGCAGCATTTGAGCCGCGGTAACGCGTTTGATCCCCGGCAAATTCAGGTCAATGAACCGGGCAGGGCCGCTTGGCTTAGAGCCACTTGGGAGATCTAGGTGGGTGGATAACGCAAGGGATTCCTCACGGTAGACTTACCGGAATTATATGGGCTGGCCGCACCGTAGTAGCGACTCTGCCATTCATAGGTGATAGTTTTACCTACCACTCAACAATAGGGGAGGCCGCATGGGCGATAACGCTGCTAATTTGGAGATAGGTCAATCGCTATTGTGTGCCGGCGTGCAGACCAATTACCACGATGTAGGAGAGGGCGATGCCGAGTCAGTGCTTCTGTTACACGGTTCCGGTCCGGGTGTGAGTGCCTGGGCCAACTGGCGTTTAACGCTTGCGGCATTAGAGGACGATTATCGTTTGTTGGCGCCTGACTTAGCGGGGTTTGGCTACAGCCAGGTTCCGGCGGGATACCAGTACAGCCGCGATAATTGGCTACAGCAAGTGTTGGCGTTACTCGACGGATTGCAGGTTTCCAAAGTAAATGTCATCGGCAATTCCTTTGGCGGGTCCATGGCGTTGGCCCTGTGCATAGCGGCACCTGAGCGAGTCAATAAACTCATCCTCATGGGCAGTGTTGGGGTGCCGTTCACTCTGACACCGGGACTGGAAGCGGTTTGGGGCTATGAACCTTCGCTTGAGAATATGCGCGCCATTATGAAAATCTTTGCCTACGATCAGAATTTGATTGGTGAGGATTTGGTGGCGCTTCGCTATCAAGCGAGTACGCGAGCAGGGGTGCAAGAAGCTTTCGCCCAAATGTTCCCCGCTCCGCGTCAGCGTTGGGTAGAAGCTATGTCGCACCCTGAAGCCGATATACGCAGGATCAAGCAGTCCACCTTGCTTATTCACGGTCGAGATGATCAGGTCATTCCCCTAGAGACCTCGTTACGCCTGAACCAGTTAATCGAGGACAGTCAGCTTCATGTCTTTGGGCGCTGCGGGCACTGGACTCAGATTGAGCATGCCTCGGCTTTTACCCGATTAGTGAGTGAGTTCTTAGCTCACGACAACCTTTAGGTGGTCGATTAACGTGGGGTATGGGTGGCTTTAGAGGGCGTCTGCACGTTGTCGAGATTGCTGATAGTAGTGCTCAAGATAGCCCAACAGCCCATCATCGATAATTTCTATCAATAAACCGTCAGGGTCTCGAAAGTAGCCGGTGGCGTCGCCCTTGGCGCCCATAATGCGGGTAAAGCCCTGCTGCTCCAGTGCCGCACAACTTTGCGCCGGTTCGCTACTGTGGAAGCACAAATGATGCTGAGCAATATCGGCTTCGGTGAGCCAGGGCGTGTTCGCCTTAGCTTCAATCAGCTCATAAGCGCTGTCGCCCAAGCAGGCGTGCGCGATGCGCAAAGTGACCTCGCGTTTTTCACCAAATAGCGTCAGTGTCCAAGGTTCGGGTTGGCCCCCCACCCAGTGCACGCCAAGTGTGCTGGCAAGTTGGGATTGCGCGGCATCCATATCACGGCATACAAGTCCGGTATGAATGAGGCGAAGCTCGGGTACGCCAACGGTTTCAGTCATGGTGGGCTTCAACTAGCGCCGTGATTTGGGCGTGAAAGTGACTAACCCGAGCTTCTAACTCATTCAGCCAGACACCGGTAAAGCCCGCGGAGTGCATGCCCTGTTGGGCATGAGCAAGTAACGACAGGTCTTGGTCAATGGTGTCGGTCATGGTGTGAGTCCCGGCCATGACATCGGAGTAGTCAAAGCTTTCATGCGCTGGTCGTGTGTCGCCACTCTCTTTGGCAGCCCGTTTTTCTTTTAGGTTGTCGGTACCCTCAAGATATTTTTGTTGGCCATCTTGTGCCGGTCGTTCAAAGGATAACTTGTCGAAGTAGCACTGATTGGGGTCAGTCGCATGGGGCCGTAAGCGCATTACCCAAAGCATTTCGGGTTGATAGGTCAGCATGCAGTTGGGGAAGATGTTGGTTTGCACAATATCGGTGAGCTCTTCATCACTGAAATTGGCGTAGTAGGGTTCCTGTGCTTCGAGGACGCGTTTAGCTTCACGGATTGCACTCTGAATAGCCTCAACCCGGCCTTCAAAATCACTGGGGTTCAGTCCTAGCGATTCCAGCTGCAAGCTGAGTAAATCTGTTGGTGAATCGGGTGTTGAGAACAGCGAGTCGGTTTTGGCGCCGGGCACCCAGACCCGGGTATGACCGCCCGGATAGCACTCATTGATTGACTCCGTGCAGTCGACAAAGCGGCGATGTTGCGGATGAAGGTAGTGCACGTGGTAGAGCTCACTGAAGTTGTCTACCACGGCCTTCCAATTACAGTTAATAGAAACGGTTTGATCTTGCACCAGCACCATTTGCTCA
>Ga0181566_10004273_pt1 | contig 11626 bp, 14 predicted proteins | sample 101ome_15_FD_133762 | JGI IMG/M metagenome (GOLD analysis project Ga0181566, IMG submission 133762) | Coastal salt marsh microbial communities from the Groves Creek Marsh, Skidaway Island, Georgia - 101402AT metaG (megahit assembly) | ecosystem: Environmental > Aquatic > Marine > Intertidal... | reverse complement strand
TCAAAACTTCCATATCTTCACGCATAACTTTACGAGCAATATTCATCACTTGCTCGTCACTTAACGGCTTACGATTTTCTGATGACTTTGAGCGCGAAATCTCTTTCTGCTCAGGAGCCTCAAAACCCATTGTGGTATTTTTCTTTTTGCTCATAACACCAATTCCTTTCGCATTTATATAATGCAACGCCGTGCCGAAGCAAATTCGCTAAATATCCAGCTCAATCACTACCGGCACATGATCAGAGGGTTTTTCCCAATCGCGTGTGTGGCGGTGAATGTCGAAGCCGTTAAATCTGTCCGCCGCGAGCGGCGAGAGCAGATGATGGTCAATACGAATGCCGTTATTCTTCGGCCAAGCCCCGGCTTGGTAATCCCAGAACGTATAAGTGTCGTCGCCGGTTTGTGCCGATGAGGCCACTGCCTCGGTCAGGCCCAGATTGATGATGCGCCGAAACGCGGCATGGGTTTCGGGGCGATATAGCGCATCGCCTTCCCACGCTTTCGGGCTGTAGCAATCTTCCGGTGTCGGAATAACATTAAAATCGCCTGACAGGGCGAAAGCCTCTTCATAGCCGAGCAGTGTCTGCGCGTGCTTTTCCAGTGCCGCCATCCAGTTCAGCTTATAGACATATTTTTCGTGCTGTCCGTCATCGCCGGTCGGGTTGCCATTGGGCAGATAAATCGAGGTAACTCGCAACGCGCCCTTATCGGTTGAAACAACGGCCTCGATATAGCGCGATTGCTCATCTTCAAAACTGGGCAAGCCGCGCGTAACATCTTCCAAGGGCAGTTTCGACAGCAGCGCCACGCCATTATAGGTTTTCTGACCATGCGTCTCGATATTATAGCCAAGCGCCTCTATCTCGGTGCGCGGGAAAGCCTCATCGACACATTTCAATTCTTGCAAACCAACCACATCGGGTTGCACCTCTTCCAACCAGCGCAGCACATTGGGCAGGCGCGCTTTGATTGAGTTCACGTTCCAACTGGCAAGTTTCATGATTTATATGTCGAAACTGGTGCCGCAGCCGCATGAGGCAGTGGCATTGGGGTTTTTAATCTGAAAGCTGGCACCAATCATATCATCGACCCAGTCAGTCTCACTGCCTTCCATATATTGTATCGACATTTCATAGACCAGCACGGTCACGCCGTCGCGTTCAAAGGTGAGGTCGTCATCGGCTTTGTCGCTATCGATTGAAAACACGTAGGAAAAGCCGGAGCAGCCGCCGCCTTGCACGGCTACGCGCAAGCAGCTTCCCGTCGCTTCTTGAGCGAGAATTTTGCTGATTTGCGCAGCTGCGCTTTCGGTAATGGCAAATTGCTGCATAGGCTGAAAATAGGGCGGTTCATCAAACGATTCAAGATAAGTTGCTGATTATGGATGTGACCGCATATCACGGCGAACTGACGCGCGCGCATTGGGATTTGCTGCTGGAGGCTGACCCGCATTTTGACGCCGTGTTGGCCTATACGCCGCCGCAACATGGTGAGGCTGAAGTTTTCATTATTGGTGAAGCCAAAACTCCCTACGCGATTTGTGTCATTGTGCCGATTAAGGGCGGATTTGCGATTAAAAACATTTCGACCAGCGTGATGATGCGGCGGCATGGTATGGCCAGTGCGCTTATTCACCATGTTGTTGAACTGGCGCGTGAGCGCGGCGCGGAATGTGTTGAAATCGGCACATCAACGACGAGCCATGACCAGATACGGCTGTATGAAAAGCTTGGCTTCAAGCAAGACGGCATTTTGCGCGATTATTTTTTGAGCTATCCCGAACCGATTATCGAAAACGGCTTGCTGGCCCGCGATATGGTGATGCTGCGTTTGAACTTATAAACTTCCATTTAACTTAATGAAATTAGACTTCTTCCCGCGTGTTGCGTGGCGTGGCACAATGGTGAAAAAGAGGTCGTCATGGACAAGAATAAGAATACGGAAGTGTGGCGATGGCGCAGGGGGCTGTTTCCCATTGTGCTGGCTTTTATTGTTACTTTTTTGCTTGGGCTGGCGCTGACCGGCTGCACAAAGCTTGAGGTCACGCCACCTGATTACAGCCTGCGCTTGTCTGAAAACAAACAGCTGAAAAAGCCATTTGACCGCGTTTGGGCGCGTGCCATTGGTTGGTTTGATGCCAATGAGTTGGCGATTGAACGGATTGATGAAAGCACCGGTTATATTGAGGGCAAGCTGCCTGCGGCGACGGACAGTCCGTTTATGGATTGTGGCACAGTCGCAATGCGCAATATTGTCAGTCAGCCGAGTTTTTCGCAAAGCGGGTTGGTGCGCATGCAGGTGAGTGGCCGCGATGCGCCCAGCACATCGGTGAAGATTTATATGACCGGCACTTATCGGCTTTCGGTTTTTGACCGTTATGCCGGACGCGAGGTTTATCGCTCCGGCCCGTGCGTTTCGACCGGCGAATTGGAACGACGGATTTTCGCTTTTCTCGACAGCTAGGCTTCCCTCACGCCTCAAAGCGGCCTAAATATTAAGCATGACCCACGCCGTCTATCACGCCCCCTATGCTTGCCATCCCGACGCCTCGCGCGGGCGGCAGCATGATGAGCCGGAGAGCAAAACCCGCACGCCTTATCAGCGCGACCGCGACCGCATTTTGCATTGCGGCGCATTTCGGCGGCTAAAGCATAAAACGCAGGTTTTCGTTGCCCATGTCGGCGACTATTACCGCACGCGCCTGACCCATTCTTTGGAGGTGGCGCAAATCGGGCGCTCAATCGCGCGCGAATTGGGCTTGGACGAAGAACTGACTGAAACCCTATCATTGGCGCATGATCTCGGCCATACCGCTTTCGGTCATGCCGGGGAAGATGCGCTGGACGAAGCCATGCAGCCCTTTGGCGGTTTTGACCACAATGCGCAAACCCTCCGCATCGTCAGCAAATTGGAAAAGCGTTACATCCAATTTGATGGGCTGAATATGACATGGGAGACTTTGGAAGGGCTGGTCAAACATAATGGCCCGCTTCTGGGTAAGGGCGACAGCATTGAGGGGTTGCCGTTTGCGCTTAGAGAGCATGCGGCGGTGCAGAATTTGCAGCTTGAAAGCTGGCCGTCACTGGAGGCGCAAGTGGCGGCGCTGTCTGATGATATTGCCTATAATAACCATGATATTGACGACAGTATCCGCGCCGGACTGATTACGCTTGACGATTTGCGCCAGCTTCCGCTGACCGGCGATATTCTGGCCGATATTGATAAAACGCATGGCAAGATTGACGAAAAGCTGGTGCGTCACGAATTGGTGCGCGAAATGATTTCCGTAATGATTGCCGATTTGGTCGGGGTGGTGCGCGATGGGCTGGAAAAAGACAAGATAGAAACGGCTGATGATGTGCGCCGGCTGGGCCGCGCATTGGCCGTGTTTTCGCCGGAAATGGAAGTCAAGCACCGCGAAATAAAGAGCTTTCTGCATGACCGCGTTTATCGCCATCACACGGTCAATGGCTCAATGAGCAAGGCGCGCCGTATTATGCGCGACTTGTTCGACCTTTATCTGGCTGAGCCGGAAGTGCTGCCTGAGGAGTGGCGCGGAGCGGCGCTGGACGGCGATGAAACCACGAAAGCGCGGATTATTTGCGATTATATGGCCGGTATGACCGATCGTTTCGCCATGGAAGAGCACCGCCGTCTGTTCGACATTTCTGACACGATGATTTAGAAAGCGTGCATGAATCTTTTCGCTGAAATCGATACTGAAATTCGCGCTGCACTAACCGCTTTGCAGGGGCAGGGCAAGCTGGCTGACGGCTTGGATATGTCGCGCTTGACGGTGGAGCCGCCACGCGAAGCCGCGCATGGCGATATGGCGACCAATGCTGCCATGGTGTTGGCCAAAGCGGCTGAAATGAAGCCGCGTGACTTGGCTGAATTGTTGGTCGAAGAAGTGCTGAAATCGGATTTGATTGAGGCGGCAGAGATTGCCGGCCCGGGCTTTGTCAATTTACGACTGGATAAGGCGGCATGGCATCGGCTTGTGCCGCATATTCTGCACAGCCGCGAGGCCTATGGCGACGGCGAGGGCGGCGATAAGGTGAACGTTGAATATGTCTCCGCCAATCCGACCGGCCCGATGCATGTCGGCCATGCGCGCGGCGCAGTGGTCGGTGATGTGCTGGCACGGCTGCTGGAAAAAACCGGCAGTGATGTGGCGCGTGAATATTACATTAACGATGCAGGCGCACAGGTAGATGTGCTGGCGCAATCAGCTTTGTTACGCATGCGCGAGGCGCAGGGCGAGAACATAGGTGAGATTCCTGACGGCCTTTACCCCGGCGATTATCTCATTCCGGTGGGTGAAAAGCTGGCCTCCATGGATGTGCCGGAAGATGAGGCCGCTTCACTTGCAACGGCAAAGTCGGTCGCCCTGCCGATGATGATGGATATGATACGAGAGGATTTGGCGGCGCTCGGTGTGGTGCATGACTTCTTTCGTTCCGAGCAAGCGCTGCATGATGATGCATCGGTTGATAAAGCGCTTGATGAATTGACTTCTAAAGAGTTGATTTATCAAGGTGTTTTAGAACCGCCAAAAGGCAAAGAACCGCCGCCCGATTGGGAGCCAAGCCCACAAACCTTGTTCAAATCAACTGAATTCGGTGATGACAGCGACCGCGCTTTGAAGAAATCTGACGGCAGTTGGACGTATTTTGCGCCCGATATTGCATACCATTTTGACAAATATCAGCGCGGCTTTGCGCAAATGATTGATGTCTGGGGCGCAGACCATATAGGCTATATCAAGCGCATGCAGTCGGCGGTGAATGCCATTACCGATGGCGAGGCCCAGCTTGAGGTCAAGATTTGCAATTTGGTCAAACTGATGCGCGGCGGCGAGCCGGTGAAAATGTCGAAACGCGCGGGTAGCTTTATCACTTTGCGCGAAGTCGTCGATGAAGTCGGTAAAGATGCGGTGCGCTTCATGATGCTGACCCGCAAAAGCGATGCGCCGCTCGATTTTGATTTTGATTTGGTGAAAGACAAAAGCCGCGATAATCCGGTTTTCTATGTGCAATATGCTCATGCGCGCATCTTTTCCGTGATGAAAAACGCCTGTGAATTGGGCTGGCAAGTCGACGATGCCGATTTGGCTGCTGTGCCGTTAGATGCACTCGAACATGAGGCCGAGTTGGCGCTGGTTCGGCTGCTTGGCACTTACCCGCGCATGCTGGCGGCGGCGGCACAAGCGCGCGAGCCGCATCGCGTCGCCTTTTATTTGATGGATTTGGCAGCCGCCTTTCACGGGCTTTGGAATCTCGGCAAGGAAGAACTTCAATTACGGTTCATTCAGGAAGATGACGAGGCCGGTAGCATGGCGCGGCTGGCACTCATTCGCGCCACTGCGCTCACTTTACGCTCAGGTTTTGACGTTATCGGCGTGACACCGCAAGATGAATTGCGTTAGGCTAGAGAAAACAGGACTTCGTGTCCGCTCCTTGAGAAAAGGTGGAAGAGACCATGTCGCATAATGATCCGGGCGATTTTGAAAAAGAGTTTCTTGATAGCGATGTTGACTTGCGCATCGCGCACCCATCGCCCGGCGCGGAAATTTATTCGCGCTCATCAAGTATGAACCTGCCGTCTTTGCGTGCCATTTTTCTTTTGCTGGTGTTGATTGGTGGGTCTGCGGGCGGCACATATTTTTACGCCTATCAGCAAGGCCTGGAAGAAGGTCAGCGCAGTCTGCCGCCGGTTATCTTGGCCGAAAAGGCGCCGATAAAGGTTGCGCCGGAAAATGTGCCGGGCGGTGTAACGAGCAAGCCGGATGAGTTGAACATTTATGGTGTCATGCGGGGCGCAGCCGAACCGGAAACACCGCAAGCCGTGCCCAGTTCACCGGCTGACAATGCGACCGGCACAATTGAGAGTTTGATTGCGCGCACGGAAGACCCGTTTGAGCAGGCTTTGTCGGTGCCGAAATCGGTTGCTGAAGATGAGACGTTACCCGCAGGAAACAGCATTACCGTTCTGCAAGACGACCCGAATGTTGTGGTATCACCGCCGCGCCCTGATTTAAATCGTGCGCCGCGCGCGGTTGCTGAACCCAAGCCGGCACCGGCTCCGACACCTATAGCGACACCAAAGCCGGCACCGGTTATTGCCCGCTCGGGTGAAAGAGAAGACTTTATGGTGCAATTGGCGGCGTCGCGCTCTCGTGCTTTGGCGCGCGGCGTTTATTCAAATCTGCAAGGCAATTACAACGACCTTTTGGGTCAGCGTAACCCGCTGATTTTGCGTGTTGACCTCGGTGATAAGGGGATTTTCTATCGCGTTAACGTGCCGGGTTTTGAAAGTCGCAATGCGGCCAGCGCATTTTGCACCAATCTGAAAAGTCGCGGACAAGACTGTTTGGTGCGTAAGCAACCTTAATGACAGATTTCTCACCGGCCATATTCGGACTGCAAGGGCTGACTCTCAGCGACGAAGAAGCGGCGTTTTTTGATGATGTGCGCCCATGGGGCATTATCCTCTTCGCCCGTAATATCGAAAGCCGTGAGCAACTGCGTGCATTGACCGATGATTTGCGCGACAAGTTCGGCAATCAGCATTTGCCGATATTGATTGACCAAGAGGGCGGGCGCGTGGCGCGGCTCAAGCCACCGCTGGTGCCCATTTATCCGCCAATGGGGCTGTATGGCGAGATGTATGAGCAGGATAGAGCGGCAGCGGTTGAGGCGGCGCGTCTCGGCGCGGCTTTACTAGCGCAGGATTTGTTTGAACTGGGCATTTCGATAAATTGTGCGCCTTGCCTCGATTTGCGCTTGCCGGAAACCTCGAACGTGATTGGCGACCGGGCTTTTGGCGATGATGTTGAACGCGTCGTTGCGCTGGGCCGCGCTGTGATGGACGGGTTCGATATGGGCGGGGTGTTGCCCGTCGTTAAACATATGCCGGGGCATGGCCGTGCCATGGTCGACAGCCATCACGAATTGCCCCGCATTGACAGCGATAGCGACACTTTACGGCAGAGTGATTTTAAACCCTTTAAGCAATTAAATGACGCGCTTCTCGGTATGACAGGTCATTTGCTGTTCACCGCGATTGATGAGGTGGCCGTCAGCACATGTTCCAAAGCCGTGATAGGCGATGTCATTCGCAATCATATCGGTTTTGATGGCGTGCTGATGAGCGACGATATTTCCATGTCGGCTTTGGCCGGAGATATGGCCGCACGGGTGATCGGCGCGTTGAAAGCGGGCTGCGATATGGTGCTGCATTGCAATGGTGATATGGCTGAAATGCAGGCAGTTGCTGAAGTCTTGCCCTCAAAACCCTCAATCGATGCCGCGCCGCGCTTGGCGCGCGCTGATGAAGCGCTGGCCGGATTGGCCTGTGATGTGCCGAAAGGCGCGCGCAAAGTCTGGGGAGAAATCATGGCTGATATTTTCCCCGAATCGCAGAACGCGCTATAAAGCGCTATGGAAGAAAATCAGACTGATTCCGCACAAAATGACGGCTTTCAAGAAGGCATTGCCTATCAGCCATCAACTGATGATGGCTTGGCCGTCAATTTGGAGGGCTATGACGGGCCGCTTCATGTTCTGCTGGCTTTGGCGCGCACACAAAAAGTCGATTTAAAGCAAATTTCAATTCTGACATTGGCTGAACAATATCTCGATTTCATTCGCGAAGCGCAGGATTTGAAAATTGAATTGGCCGCCGATTATTTGGTGATGGCCTCATGGCTGGCTTATTTGAAGTCGCGTCTCATTCTGCCGCCGCCGCATGACGAAGAAACGGTTGATGCGCAGGAAATGGCGGCGCGTTTGATGTTCCGTCTGAAATGTCTGGAAGCGATGCGCGAGGCCTCGGCGCAGCTTATGGGGCGCGATTTGCTGGGCCGTGACTTTTTTGTTCATGGCATGCCTGAAGGCATCCGCATCAAGCGGCAAAGCAAATATGATGCCAGCCTGTATGAAGTGCTGGCCGCTTATTCTACGCAACGTCTGCGCAATTATTATGAAAAATGGTCGCCGCCGAAAATGGATGTGTTGAGCATTGAGCGTGCGCGTATGCGCATTGAGCGGCTGCTCGGCAAGCTGGATGACTGGGAAACCATGGATTCGTTGATTGCGGGTGATATTCGCGACCCGCAAAAGCGCCGCACCACAATGGCCAGTTCTTTCAGCGCGTTTTTGGAATATGCACGTGACGGCCGAGTTGAATTGCAGCAGGGTAAGAATTTCGACAGCCTTTTGGTGCGCCGCGCGCGGCCGAAAGCGGCTGAGACAGGGATTGAGACATGAGCGAAGACGAAAGCCAAGAAGAGTTGCGCCCCGTCGAAGCGGAAGACATTCGCACCGTCGAGGCGGTTTTGTTTGCCGCTGAAGAACCGCTCGACGCCCCCAATATTGCAGACAAGCTGGCGGCCAATGCCGATGTGCCGGCGATTATGGCGGCGATTGCCGAGAAATATGATGGTGCCGGTTTCAACCTGCAAAAGACCGGTAATAAATGGGTGTTCCGCACCGCACCCGACTTGGCACATGCGCTTCAAAAGCATGTTGTGCAGCAGCGGCGTCTGTCGCGCGCCGCGCTCGAAACATTGGCCATCATTGCCTATCACCAGCCGGTCACGCGCGCGGAAATTGAAGATATTCGCGGCGTGTCGATTTCCAAAGGCACGCTGGACGTATTGCTGGAAAGCGAATGGGTTAAAATTCGTGGTCGCCGCCGTGTGCCCGGTCGTCCGGTGACTTACGGCACGTCCGACCAGTTTTTGTTGCATTTCGGGCTGGAAAGCCTGACCGATTTGCCGGGCCTTGAAGAATTGAAAGCCGCAGGTCTGCTCGATGACCGTCTGCCGCCGGGTTTTGAAGTGCCCGCGCCCGACCCAGACAGTGACCCGGACGAAGACCCTCTGGCCGAAGGTGATGACGGCAGCGAGTTGGAGCCATTGGAAATGGATTTGCCCGAGGGTGTGAGCGACAATGCTGCGGAGGATGGCGCTGCGCCATGAGTGACGCGCTCAGCTTCGACAGCGTTTCCTTCAGCTATAATGGCGAACGCGTCGTCGATAATGTCAGCTTTTCCATTGCAGAAGGTGAGATTGTTTGCCTTTTGGGGCCTTCTGGTTGCGGCAAGACGACGTGCTTGCGTTTGGCAGCGGGAATGGAAAAACCCGATGACGGCACGATAAGCCTCGGCGGTGAGGTGGTTTCAACATCGGCTCATGTCGCGCCGCCGGAAACGCGCCATATCGGTTTTCTATTTCAAGAGTTCGCCTTGTTTCCGCATTTATCGGTTTACGAAAATATTTGTTTCGGCTTGAACGGCATGACGCCGCAAGAACAAAAAGCGCGCGCCCTTGAATTGTTGAAAGAAGTCGGCCTGACCGGCTTTGCCGACAAATTCCCCAACAGCCTGTCAGGTGGCGAGCAGCAGCGTGCCGCTTTGGCACGGGCATTGGCGCCTTCACCGCGTCTGGTGCTGATGGATGAGCCGTTTTCCAATCTCGACCCGCAATTGCGTGACCGCATGCGCGATTTAACGCTGCGGCTTTTGAAGCAAGTCGGCGCGGCCGGTTTGGTGGTCACGCATGATGCGGCCGATGCACTGCGCATGGCAGATCGTATTGCCGTGCAGTCCGCCGGCAAAATTTTGCAACTGGACAAGCCGGAGACGGTGTATCGCCAGCCGACACAGGCAGAAGTGGCGACCATGTTCGGCACGGTCAATTTCTTCAAAACTGAAAATGGCATGGTCGGCGTGCGCCCGAGCGATATTTCCTTGAGCGGCGGTGATGGCGATTTCAGTTTTGAAGGCAAAATTGCCGATAGCCGCTCAATGGGCGCCGGTTGGCTATGCGTCATTGAGGGAGAAAACGGCGATAGCTATGAAGCGCAGATATCGGGCGAGGAAGCGCCCGTTAAAGGCACACACAAATTCTTTGTGCCGAAAGCCTGCCTCATGCTATTCAAAGATTAGGACAAAGGGGTTACCTATGGGAATTAGCTGGGTACAAATTCTGGTTGTTGCCGTATTGCTGATATTGCTGTTTGGCCGCGGACGCATTTCGTCATTAATGGGCGATGTTGCGCGTGGTATTACCAGCTTCCGGCAGGGGCTGCGTGAAGGGACTGATAACACCGCCGAAAATGACGGTGGACAGACCATTGAAGGTGAATCGGTCGATAAATCGGACGACGAGAAATAACGGAGCGCGCCGATGTTTGACATTGGCTGGACCGAAATGCTTGTTCTCGGCGTGATAGCCCTTTTGGTTCTGGGGCCGCGAGAACTTCCAAATCTTTTGAGAACATTAGGACGCTATGCGCGCCAAATGCGCGATGTTGCAGCCGAGTTTCGCGGGCAGATGAACGAAATATCATCTGAGATTGATGCGCGTGAACAGTTGAAAAAGCTGGCTGACGAAGATTTGAATATTGACCTGCGGGATTTGTTCGCTGGCAAAAAAGACAAAGAGGAAGACAAGCGTGGCTGAGCAAGCGGAGGATTTGGCACGCAGTGAAATGCCTTTGCTCGACCATTTGGTCGAATTGCGCACGCGGCTTTTATGGTGCGTTGCCTGGTTTGTGCTGGCTTTCGGCGTAAGCATGTTTTTCGCGACAGATATTTTTGCCTTTTTGCTTTGGCCATTTGAGCAAGCGGCGCATGACGAAACCGACTTACAGCTGATTTACACCGCACCGCATGAGTTTTTCTTCACACAGATAAAGCTGGCTATGTTTGCTGGTCTTTTTGTAGCTTTTCCGTTTATCGCTTATCAACTTTATCGCTTTATCGCGCCCGGCCTTTACAAGAACGAGCGGCGCGCCTTTTTACCTTATCTGATTGCTTCGCCGCTCTTATTTGCGCTTGGTGCATCATTGGTATTTTTTCTTGTCATGCCGATGGCCTTTGAGTTTTTTCTGTCTATGCAACAGAGCGGCGACAATGGTGGCGCAGATGTGCGCATGGTCAATCGGGTCAGCGAATATTTATCTTTCACAATGGTGTTGATGATGGCCTTCGGCCTGTGTTTCCAATTGCCGGTGATTTTGACCTTGCTCGGGCGTATTGGCCTCGTCACGGCAGATGGCCTGCGCGCCAAACGGCGCTATGCCATCGTCGCTGTTTTTGCGGTTGCCGCTGTGCTGACGCCGCCCGATCTTATCAGTCAAATCGGGCTGGGTGTGCCGACGCTGCTTTTATATGAGATTTCCATTTGGTGCGTCGCGGCCATGCAAAAACCTCGTGATGAAGAGGTTGATTGAGGCGGTGCGACTGGCTTTTGCGCGCGCGCCGCTTTATACAGAACATGAATAGAGCCAAGCGAGTCGCCCATGCATGATATTAACGCCATACGCAAAGACCCAGACGCTTTTGATGCCGGATTGGCCAAGCGTGGTGTGTCTTCATGCGCGGCTGACATGTTGGTGTTGGACGATAAGCGCCGCGCTGCCATTGCTGAAGCGCAAGACTTGCAAACGCGCCGCAATGAGGCCTCCAAGAAAATCGGCCAAGCCAAAGGGCAGGGCGATGACGCGGAAGCGCAGCGCCTAATGGATGAAGTTGCCGGTCTGAAAGATGATTTGCAAAAAGCCGAAGAAGCCGAGCGCATGGCCAATGCTGAATTGACGGAGGCTTTGGCCGCCAT
>Ga0181566_10004270_pt1 | contig 11628 bp, 15 predicted proteins | sample 101ome_15_FD_133762 | JGI IMG/M metagenome (GOLD analysis project Ga0181566, IMG submission 133762) | Coastal salt marsh microbial communities from the Groves Creek Marsh, Skidaway Island, Georgia - 101402AT metaG (megahit assembly) | ecosystem: Environmental > Aquatic > Marine > Intertidal... | reverse complement strand
TTTTCGTTGTAAAGATTCCTAATCGTATTAATTAAGTTCATTTCTACACCTTAAAGTTTTTATTTACTAATCTATTTATAAAATTTTTGAGGTATACCCAACCTTGCGGAATCATCGCCCACATAACGGTCATTCTTACTCTCATCAATAACCACCAACTGTCATTTGGTGATTGTTTTTTCATCCAAGGAAAGATGAAATTATTCTTCATAAGTCAATTTTGCTATCAATTGAAAAGTCTCATAAGCAGCATGTGCTGCCCAGTTGTTTCCAATATGCGATGGTGATTGACAAATAAACAACGCATCATATTGATATTCATTAATCACATCTAAATCAAAATGTATATCCATAAAAGTTTCTACTGCTTGGTCATTCCTACCCGTACCCATATCAGAAGTGGGGTTAGCAACCCAAGTAATATTTTCAACTTTACCTTTGTGTTTATACCAACCTAACCAATTACAAAATTTATATCCACTTTCTATAGAACAACTACCGTTTACATATTCCCAATCGTGATGGTGGTCTACATTCACAATATGCACTGGTTCATTAAAACTATCAATAACTGATGATATTTCATCGTGAGTTTTACCAAAAGTTACACTTTTAAATTTACCCCTTTTTATCCAAGGGGCAACTGTTCTTGTCAATTGTTTGTAATGATTCCAACCAACAACCCAATCAATATCTATAGATAATATAGTTTTCATAATTATTTTTCATATATTTCAATCAATAAATTATCATCACCTTTAATTAATCGATGATAAGTTTCTTTTTTAATAGTATATATCTCACCCTCTACCAACTCAATTGGTAGTTCATTATCGAATTGTAAAAGCCACCCAGTCCCTCCCTTCACTCGAAGTGTTCTATCTCTTTTATCTCTATGCCAGATAAGTTCAGACTCATCAATAGACGAGTCAAACTCTCTTAAGAAATAGTTCTTAAAGTGAATGTCGTTGTAGGGATTACCAGTAGAAGTTTCCACCACCACTGAGTCCTAATTGTTTTGCGTATCGAGGTAAGTTACATGCCCAGTAAGCAGCAGATGTTCTATCTTTCTGTTGAGCACATTTATGACGAGCAGCAAAAGATTTTCTTGCTTCTGGGTCATTAAGTTTAACTTTAAGTCCAGTTGTATCACCCCAAGTCACTTTCTTTACATTACCAGTTGATGGATCCTTTACATACACATAGTATTTCTTTGGACCACCTGCTTTAGGTTTATTTAACTCGACATCTTTTTCTTCCTCTAACATAGGACAATCAAGTGGAATTATCTCTCCCTCAAATTCTGCGAATAGACCTAAATCACCTTCCATGAGTTCTTTATCAAAACCTTTGACTTCTAACTCACCACTTTCGTATAGGTCTCTCATTTGATTAAACCAATCAAAATAGTTTTCAGAACCGACTCTGAATATATTTTGTTCGATTAAATTGTGTTGAATGTTTAGACTCTCTCTTACACTCTTAACCTCTTTGACACAGTTAGGAACTCTTTTACCATTTTTCATTTTCATACCGACTTGTTTCCAACCATCCCAACAAGGGTCTTCTTCTTTTAATTTCTTCTTTGCTCTTTCTTTCTTAGAGATAGCAATAGCTGCTTGTTGAGCAGGTGATACTGCTTCAGATACTGCTTCCGTTCTGCTCCAATCGAATGGTTCATATCTTGGTTTGTCACCCTCTATCTTTTTCTGTTGAGCAATGCTCATCTTAAACCAAGTTCCGTCTTTCAATGCTTTTGCTTTTTCTTTAGACCACATATTTTGGATTGGCTCTTTTTGTCTGGTCATCGATGATATACTTTTAGACATTGCTACAGCATGTTTTCTAAATTCTTTTTTGTCTTGTTTTATAGCAGCATCTATCATACCTTGTTGTGCTTTTCTCTGTGCTGCTCGACTACGATTTCTTCCAGCAGTTGAACCACCTCTCGATGCTGCTGCTTTATTCTTAAAACCTCTTTCACCAGAATATCCAGCACCACCAAAGTTATCATCACTTGGTTTTCTTGCTTCGATTAGTTCTTTGAAACTACGCATACTTGATTACCTTATTACTAGACTTAAAGTCTTTCTTTCTCATTATAGTCTTATTTATGACCTCAAACTCATCACCCTTTTTCTTAATAGCAACTGGTAGGTTCAAATCTTTCGAAAGGTCTTTGAGAACAACTTCCATACCTCCGTGCTTTTTAATTTCACTACCCTTGTTCTTTTGAATTTTCTTAAAGAGTTTCTGGAGTTCTGCGACTTTGATTTCTGGGTCATTTCTAGTATCATTCATTCTATCGGCAAAGTGTCTTGTAAACTCAATGTCGATATCAAACTTCTTTAAAAGACGGTCACCAAACTTCTCCAAGTCAGAGATTTGTTTTTGTGATACCTTCTCAAAAAGTTGTTTGTAGGTTTTCATATTAACCTTTGTGTTGTTTCCAAAGGTCTGCGTCGGCAGTGGTTCTTGTCTTACCACCAGTGATAAAAGAGTTTACTCTGGCATAACCCCATTGCTCTGGTGTAGTTCCAGGACGGTGACCAGTTCTCCAGGCTGCTACACCTCGATTGTAAACCTTTCTTAGTATTGATAAAGAGATACCAGACTTTTCTGCTTTTGCTTTTAAACCCTTTTCAGAAGATTCTGTTTGAATATTCTTATTACGAGTATCAGTAGTTCTCGCACGGTCTAACATAGCATCGTGTTTTCTTTTATCTGATTCTTTCTCTCTTTTAATTCTTTCTTTAGCAGCATCCTCTTCTTTACCTTCACCAAACATTTGTTTATACTTCTTAGTGTATTTACTTGGTTTAGTTTCAGCACCTTTATCTCCAGGAGCAGGTTTATATGCTGATGGGTCATTATCATCTTTCTCAGCACCCTTCTTAAAATGAGCATCTCGTTTTGATTTAGTAGACTTAGACATCTCATCACCCTCAGCATCTTTTGCGTAATACTTAGCAGGTTGAGTACCTTCTTTGTCTTTAATGTCTTTATCTTGTTTTACTTCAACCATAAACTCCTCATAAGCAACACCTTTCTTAGTGTGTTTCTTTTCGAGTTCACCTCTTTTCTTTTGAAATGATTGAATTGCTTTTGTATTCTTTTCAGTTCCAGTTATCTCATCTGGATTATCTTTCATCTTATCAAGAATATCTACATCACCGTCAGCATCTTTATCAAGACCCACATCAGTCATAGCATGTTTTAATGATTTCTTAGGGTCTAGTGCGTGAGGTATTTTACCTTCGTTCTGTCCAGGAGTTTCTTTAGAATATTTGTTTTTAAGTTTATCTGTTCCCCATTCTCCAGCACCACCAGATTCTAAGAACATAGTTTGGTAGTTAACTTCTATTTCTTCTACTTGACTATCAGATTGACCTGCTCTATACTTTAATAGTCTTTCTTGTTCTGCTTTTCTGACTCTTGGCATAATTTTCTTTGCCATCTTCTTTAATCTATCAGAAGAGAATCTTTTTGATACGAGTTTATCTATAGTTACTTTTTGGGAATAACTTAAGTCTTTGTAAGACTTATCTTTACCCATAATCTTTTGTCTTGCGATTTCTTTTGCTTTCTTATTTGCTCTTTTTTCAAGAGTCGCCTTATCAGCAAGTTTCTTCTTCTTTCTCTCTTTTGCCCTTTGAATTCGTTTTGCGAGTCGTTTCATAATACGACCTCGTTTCATTCGTTGTTGGGGAGTTAAAGGTTTTTCAATAATTTCTTCCATTATCTTCTCTTTTTCTCTAACTTCTTAAGTTTAGCAAACTTCTGTTTAATCATTTGTTTCAAATCATTCTCAGGAATGTTTTCGGTAATCCAAGAATACAATTGTTTCTGCCAAATTCTTTCTGGCATAATAGGTTTACCTCTTTGTTTAATTGTCATATATTTAAAGTCTTTAACATTACCCGCATTCTCTTTACCAGTTACTTTAGAATCTCTAGGCAAACCAGTTGGTTCAAAGAATACGGTATGTTCTTTATTATTTAATACGACTTTAATCTCACCATTCAATGGTAGTCTTTGACTTCTACCTTCAACATAGTCATATACAGTTTGAGCAGCACCTTCGTGCGTAACCAACTGAATATCTTGAGGAACCATTCTTCCGCCAGGTTCGATTGCTCTATCTATGTTTTGTTGAACAGCAATATGATAGTTTGTAAGAATCCATACAAGGTGAATATCAGCAGGGTTATAACCTGCGTTCATCAACCAAGGAATGTATTGTTTAATATCTTTTAATGACTTAGCAGTGATATCAAACATTAGATTAGGTTTAGTCTTTCCGGCAGCACTCAAAACATTTTGAATAACTTTAAAGTTATAATCTCTTTCTTTAACCCAGTTATGAATAAACTCTGTATCTTTAGGGTCTCTTAAGTCAAGGTTCTGAATCTCTGGATGTTTCTTCTTTGCTTTAGCAAGTTTCATCAAATCACCCTTGAGTTTATCTACATCGAATACTTTGAATAGTTCTCTCTGCATAAAGTTCTCAGAAGAGAAACCTTTACCACTTCCAGCACCACCTGCCAAGAATACGACTTGACCGTATTTCGCACCGTTGTTTAACATTAGAAGTTTTTCTTCTAAGTATTGTTGTGATTCTTGTATATCTTTAAAACCCTTAATCATAACCCCATACCTTTTTTAACTGCGTTAAATATTTTCTTGGCATCAGCAGGTCTTGCTACTTTTGGTAGACCTTGTTTGAAACCTTCTAAATCATTGTTCTGAACATATTCTCTCATCTTAGTTCCAGAGATACCACCTTTCATATCTCTTTCACCCGCATTGGTTACTTCAAACTTATCGAATTTATATGTTCCATTATCGACATACTTTGTCATTGCTTTTCTAAACTCATTAACTCTATCACCACCGACCGAGAATGTGACATCTTTATAACCATTGTCACTTAACCACTCCATTACTTGAAAAGCAGTTTTGATATTCTTATCTGTAGAGATTGTTGCTTTAGGGAAAAACTTCTTTAATAGTTTAACCTTTGTATTAAAGTCAAGTGGATTCTTTTTCGCATCGTTAGAATGTGATGTGAAAATCATTGGAGTTCCTTTCTTTCTCTGTGCTTGTTTAATTACAGAGTTAATTAGAATCTCGTGTCCATAAGTAATAGGATTGAAACGACCGAAAGTAAACACTACTGGTGTCTCTCTTGCTTCAACGATGTAGTCTTTAAATCCTTTCATTACTTTATCTTTATATACATTGAATTAGTATCACTTACTTTCATAGCAGTAAAGAAAGACCATCTAATTGTGTCTTCATAGTTAGTCATAACAAATCTGACTAGAGTAGCAACCGCTATATATCTTTGTTGTAAAAGAGTATCCATCTCTTTAAAATCTGGGTTAAAGAGAATGTCATTGTCTTTTTGTAATATGTTTCTCTTGTATTTATTAAAAACTCGTTTAGACTTTTCTAAAAGACGGTTGTCTGGTTTTATCTGATTACCAATAAGAACAGAACCGTTATGATAGTCATCCCATAACTTAGCATCAATTGCTCCCATCGCAAAGTTCTCTGATTTAAATGTTCCTTCTAGATATAAATTAGGATTATTTTTACCAGCACGAGCATTTGCTTTGAATGTGTAACCAGACTTAGTTTCGATAAAACAAGACTTCAACGACCCTGCGATAACCATTCTGTCTAAACTAAAGTCATAGTCTAGTTTCTTATTCTTATATTTTAATGGATTAATTAATTCCATTTTAGATTTCTTATCTGGTAACTTCAAAGAGATAGGACAGATAAGACCAGTCAGAAAAGACTTTCTTAACCAGAAGTTTAATTCGTTTAGTGTTGTGATATCACCAAGTTCAGCATCGAGTCTTCCAGCAAAAGAAGATTCAAACAACCATACATCAGCAGGGTTCCAGTTATCGTCATTACTCGGACCACCTAATTCTCTTTTCTTATTGTAAATCTTTTTAGAATACTTGTCATTTTGAAATTCAAAGATTAGTTTCTTACCTCTGATAGGTTTGATTCTTTTGAAGTTCTGAGTTTGTAGTTTAGCACCAATATAATAATTTGTATTATAGACACTCTGTTCAGCACCGTAGTCTGGTAACATATCGATTGCCTCTTCTTCAGAAACCTCTTGCCCATCGTGTGCTGCTTTAAATAGAATTAGAGAGATTGCTTCTTTACAACGAGTCTTTTTGTGTGTATCTGATTTACCACCACCTGCGTGATTGAATGAGTTCTCAATACCAGACTTAGTTCCTAATACTTTATATGTCTTACCACCTGCTTTAACATATACAAAAGCATTACCACTACCAATCTCTTCAGCATCGTCTGTCGGTTCAGCAAGTTCTATATCACCTTTAAGAGCATCGGCATATTCTTTCTTTGCCCTTTTAGATAATTCGACTTTATGTCCAGGAAGATAATCAGTTTGATTTACAATACTTGCTTCATTAAGATAGTCGTTAAAACTCCATACACTTGCCATACTAACCCCAACTCTTCACTGCATTAAAGTTTGCTCTACTGAATTCCATACGGTCAACTAACTTGACTGCTTTGTTTGATAATTTATCTACAGCAACAAATCCTTCTGGACCAGTTACCTTATAACCAGTTGATGTTTTAAGAAATGCGTCAATCTTGTTGACTTGTTCCATTTTCTTAACTAGCATATCTTTTACTTCTTGAACATTGTTATGCCATTCAATAGTATAAGCAAAAGTTCCAGCAGACTTACCTTGTCTTAGTTCTTTAATCATATCTTCGATAGCATCAAGTTTCTTTTGTTTACCTTTATCTGTTTTAAGTTTGGATGCTTGTGATTGACCTCTTGCTCTTAACCAATCAATGAAAGAAGCAACTGCTTGTTGCCTACCTCTAAACTTAAGACCTTCTCTTACTCTACTGTTCATCCAAGTCTTTACTAATAATGTTGTTTCATCGTTACCGAATAATGCTTTTAATGAGTTCTTATCTAACTTCTTTAGTTCAGAAGAAGCATCTCTTAGTCTTGTCATTATATCGTCATCTTCGTCTTGTGTCAAGGTTGCTTTACCAGAAACATCTTGATAGTAAGTATCAGTAAACCATACAGAAGCATTTTGTTTTAGTTGTTTAATATCAACTTTAAAATTAGCGGAAAGGTCAGCAATAGTATCACCAGTATATGTAGTGTGAAATATGATACCGACTTTTGCCTTTTGAATTGTCTTATTGAGTGGACTATTTTTTGGGATTGCATAAGTGATTGTGTTTGGGGTGAAAGTAGTGTAATCTTGGTCGTCGATTGTAGCATCTTTCAAATCATCTGGAGTAAACATAAAATCACCTTGTAGTATCAGACCTTTCTTCCATATCTTTGGTAGATGGTCTAAGGCTGCTTTTAATTTTGTAGATAGACCTTGACTGTCCCCGTGATTAGCATCTACATCTGCTTTAGTGTAGTTAATCTTTGGGTTTCTATTGAATAGGGATTTAGTCCCTACGAAAAATTTACCGTTCTCTGGATTAGTGCCACAGATAACTGCTGGAGCACCGTCGACCTTAACTTGAATGTCGACTGCTTTGTCAGAAGAACCAGTAAGAACATCACGAATTTGTTTTAACATTTTTAATGCTTCAACACCTCCAGTGTATCCATCATCAAGGATAGCATCTTCAATATGTTCTAAATGGGTGAGTTTTGCTTCAGATAGAAGTGTCTTAAATCTTTTCATAATATCTATTTATAATAAAAAGGAACAGTTTAGTCAGTCGTGTTCAGGACTGGGGTTGTATATAAACATTTAACAAAGGAGTCACATCACAACCCAAAAAAGGTGAGAGACTGGCAGAGGTGTTGATTGAGTCGAGAGTATTTGCCAGTCTCTCGGACGATGGTTTCTAGTGGGGGAGAGTAATGATGCCTAAACCATCAAAGGACATCTATGAAACATTCTCTTATAAACCTGCTAAACCAAAACAAGGAACGGGACTATTGTATCTCGGACCAAGTGTAGCATTGAAAGCGTCAGCAAGAACATTCTCTAAATTATACGCTTCGTCTTCACTAATTTCTTTACCTTCAACATGTTGCATTACATGAACCATTTCGTGACAAAAAGTCACTAATGCTTCTTCATTAGTAAGAGTTTCTTCAAGTTCAATAGTAAACTCACCATCATCACCGTGAGTCCAACCCATAACACCCTCACTCTTTAAATCGTGTATTTCAACATCAATCTCTGTTTCGAAAGGAATATTTAACCAATCACGACAAAAGTTCTCAACAGAAAGTAATTCTTTTTTTCTTTTTTCGTTATCAATCATATTTTTACCTCTATCTCTCATTCTTTATATACATATTATAACTCTATTTGTATGTAATGTCAAGTCTTTTTTACAATTAATTCCCACTATTATTTTGTGGTTTTTTTACATAAGTCACGAATTGAGTCATTGCGAATCTTCCATAATAATTATCTTTATTCTCAATTATTTCTATAGGTTCTACAGCATGCTTAATATTTGAAGGAAATAAAATAGTATAATTTTGTTTTAATTCGATTTTAAAATCATAGTCAGGAAACACCAAATCACCACCCTTAAAACTTTTAGGTTCTTTCCAAAACCAAGTTAAAGCAGTGAAATAAGCATCATCAATATGAGGATTATAATAACCACCATTTTCATAATATGAAATAAGAGTTGTATCGTAATTTAAATCTTTATATTTAAAAAACCAAAGATTATCAGGACAATCATTTACCTTATTCAATGCGTGAAATAATTTACGATTTAATTTTAACAATTTAGAATTATCTCTGTTATGATAAAGGTCATCCCAAAATAAACCTAGTTTTTTAGTTTTACTTTCATTATTTTCATGCTTTGCGGAGTATAGTTCTTCTTCAGTTTCAAAAGTGTGTGTATGATTTAATATTTCGTCAAATATTATTTTACTTTCTTCTTCAGTATATAAATTGAATATCTCTATACATTGAAAAGGTTCTGTATGATATACTATATTCATATTTTCAAACTACTAAAATCTTTCTTATGTTCTGTATCGTGGTCGTGTAGAGGACTTTCAATTAAATCTTGTTGAGCAGATTCTTCTAAGTCATACAATCTCATCTTAGGTCTATCTATACCAACAGCAAACCTCTTATATGTCGATGGGTCACCGTATCTGTTCTTTAACTGTTTGATAAGTATCTGATTCATATTCTCCATCTCTTCAGTAGAGATTAATGCTAACATCAAATCAGTAGTCGCAGGTAGACCAAACGATTCAGAAGTATCTTCTAAACCAAAGTCACTATCACCATAACCACTTCTGTTTACTTGAGTTGCGGTAACAACTGGAACTTTAAACTCAACAGCAAGACCTCGAATCTCTTCAGCAATTGCCTTGATGTAAGTATATGAATTAACCCCACCACTCATTCTCATACGAGATGAGGCGCAAATGTTAAGATAGTCAATGTATATAATATCAGGAACAAAACTCTTCTTCAGTTTCAATTCATTAAGTAGATGTCTAAAGTGACCGACACCTGCTGATGAAGTAGGATATTCCTTCACGACTAACTTACCACTTGTCTTACCCTTAACCTTTTCAATCTTTTTAGCATACATTAGAGCAGGTAGTTGATGTAACTCATCCATTGTTACATTCAGTAGATTCGCATCGATTCTTTCTGCGATTCTTTCTTCTGCCATCTCCATTGTAATATACAATACATTCTTACCGTCTAACATATTCGCACCTGCGAAGTGACACATAGCAAGAGATTTACCAACACCAGTTCCTGCCATTAAAACCGTTAATGATTTCTTAGGTAAACCACCTTTTGTAATTTTGTTTAGATAATCTAAATCGAATGGGATGCGTTCTTCTTTCTTGTGATAAAACTCAAAACGAGATTCAGCATCTTCGATAAGGTCGTGACCGATATTAGGGTCGAAAGAAACGGATAACGCTTCTGTTAGTATTTCTGGGATAGCACCTTTGTCTTGATTCTCTTTACCATCAATGATTTGAATAGAATCCATAATCGCATTGTATAATGCTTTCTCTTGACAAAACTTTTCAGTAGTATCGACTAACCAATCTTTGTCTTCCTCTTCTTGTTTAACGAGTGTAGAGATATACTCAGCAATATCTGAATACTCTTTGTCAGAGATATTTGTTCTGTTATCGAGTTCGATAGTAAGTGCTTCTCTTGTCGGTAAAGAGTTGTATCTTTCGACAAAGTTAGCAATCTCTTCAAAGACTACTCTCTCAGTGTTATCAGAAAAATATTTTGTGTTTAGATATGGTAATGTAGTTCTACAATACTCATCATTATGAATCAGATTCTTCAGTATCAGATGTTCCGTGCTCAACTTCTTCTAACCTCTCATTAATTACTTCTACTAATATATCACCCATTATACTCTGAATAGGTTCGCCTGTCAACTTATGTTCATCTTTATTTTCAACAGTTATTGTGTTAAACTTAAGAATGGTATCACCGTCTTCTTCTAGGAAGTTTACCTTGTCGTATTGATAAACCAACCCTTCATATTCACCTTCACAGATTTTGATGCACCAATGCTTATCGTGAAATCCGTTTGGGTGTTCTACTAATTCATACTTTACTGGCATTTTCTTCCTCGTAATGTTCTAATACTTTATCAACCAATTGTCTTATTTTTAAAAGAGACATTCTAGCAGCATCTCTATCACCACCACTAACTTTATATCCCTCTTTATAAATTGCTTTCATTGTTTTGGTAGGTATAATAAATCCCATAACATATTCATCTTTGTCTGTAAGATTATGAATCCATAAATCAGACTCGGTTGATTCTACACCACTTCGTTTACCACTACAAGCATATTCAACAGCAATATTACCAGTCTTTCTCCATAAGTCTCTTTCAGTCTTTACTTCAGCAGTTTTGAATTTTTCATCAATAAAATCTTCCCACTTCAAACCAAAGTCTAAATCTAAATCAAAACCAGAGAATGCTCCGTTTCTAGGACCGTGTGCCATTTAATTTTCTCCACCAACATAACATAAACCATCATCAATTAGTTCTTGTTGTCTTTGATTAACTGCTTCCCAAAGTTCGTCATAGAAGATATCTTCTTTTTCCTGAGAAGACCATTCACATTCATCTTCATCATAATCATCGTGAGTTAAATCTTCAGATAGATAAATTACTATTCCTCTGATTTCATCAGAATCATCTTGGGCTCCATCAAGCATCTCATTACCTTCATAAACATAAGCACCGATGAAGTTTGGCATTTCATCTTCGTATGTAAATGTTGTAATCATTTTAGGGTCTTCGACGGATAGAATGTTTAGTAGATTTTGTAAACCCTCTACTGGCGCATCCCATGCTGAATATCCATGAATACCATCATTATCCCAGTCAGTTAGATTACACCACTTAGAACCGACATTCTCAATTCTCCATTCCCAATCGTTTGATTGATTTTCTGTTGCTTGGAGTAGGTCGTTAAAAGTTCCTTCACCATCAACTTGAACATTCGTATCAACTTGTTTATAAAGTTGGTCTAACTTTGCTTTTGCTGCATCATTAATCTTATGAAAATTAATACTAAAACTTACATGATTTGCC
>Ga0181566_10004267_pt1 | contig 11629 bp, 8 predicted proteins | sample 101ome_15_FD_133762 | JGI IMG/M metagenome (GOLD analysis project Ga0181566, IMG submission 133762) | Coastal salt marsh microbial communities from the Groves Creek Marsh, Skidaway Island, Georgia - 101402AT metaG (megahit assembly) | ecosystem: Environmental > Aquatic > Marine > Intertidal zone... | reverse complement strand
CGTCGTCCGCCGCCGACGCGAAGACGGCGTCGCCGATGGTCACGTCGCGCGCGCGAAGGAGCGCACACGCGACGGTGGTGCCTCCTCGCGCGTTCTCGCTCGACGACGACCCGTCATTGGAACATTCGGTCGATTCTAAATCGGCGAACGCGCCTCGTTTACGCTCGGCGAGCGCGAGCGCCGCCACGGGCGCCTCGCCTCGGCCGTCGCGTTCCGCGTCGCGCGGGTCCACGGGGACGAATTCGCGAACGGCGTGCGTCACCGCGTACGCCGATTTCTCTCTCACGCGCTCGCGCGGATCCCACGCGCACAGTAAGGCGCCGTCGACGACGACGACGAGTCGAGACTCGCCGTCGGCGGCGCCGCAGAGCCAACGCAGCGTCGTGGGCGACCCCGGTTTCGGCTCGACGCCTCGAAACGTCGCGGGCGGTAACTCCTCAAACGACGCCGCGTCTTCGTCGAGGACGAACGCGTCGTCGTCGCCCGAGACGGTCCACGTCCACGTCGCCCACCGACCGGGTTCGCCGGCGACGGCGAGACGAAACGCGTCCCCGTCCGTCGTCGTCGCCACGCGCGTCGCGCGAAAACCGCACCGCAAGCGCGTCGCCGCGTCCTCGCTCGAGGCGCGTCCTCGCTCGAACGAGCGAACGCGTAAGACGCAAACGCCGTCTTCGGCGTCGGCGGCGACGACGAACTCGCCGCGCGGGGTCATCCCTATCGCGTCCGCGCTCGCGCTCGCGCGCGCGCGCGTCGACGTCGACGTCGACGATCGACGACGCGCGACGCGCCGATTGGACGCGGCGACGACGCACGATCCCACGCACGTCGACGTGCGCGCGTCCGCGTCGACGTCGAAGACGTACACGCGCGACTCGTCCGCCGACTCCACGACGACGCCCAAGCGAGAAGACGTCGACGAATCCTCGCTCGCGTCGCTAAACATGACGCGCGCGGGCGCGCCGTCGGTGAACCTCGCCGTCATCGCGCGCGCGTAGTACGTCTCTCGCGTCGCCGCGGCGTCCACCGAGCGTCTCTCCGGCATCGGCGTCGACGCGACGCGCGCGCGCTCGTCTCCGCGCCGTCGCGCCGCGCGTCCCGAACGCGACGTCGTCGCCGGCGACGTCGACGGACGCGCGTCCTCGCCCGCGCCACCTCGCGTCTCCGCCGGCGTCGTCGTCGTCGTCGTCGTCCCTCTCGCCTCCATCGTCGCCGCGTCCTCCTCCATCGACGACCGCATCGACGGAGACGCCGTCCACGGAATGGTCGGTTCGAACGCCGTCGCCGCCGCCGCCGCGCGTTCGCCCTCCGTCGATAACGATCGTCCGTACGAGCGCGTCCTAACCACCACATCGTCCTCGTCATCCAGCGCATCCTCCGAATCGTCCCTACGCGTCGCTTTCTCGTCGTCGTCGATCCACGACGTATCGACGGGGGCGAAGACGCGACGCCACGGCGCGTCGACGTCGGGACGCGCGAAGACGTCTCGAGACGCGCGCGTCAACGTCTCCACGAGGTCGCGTCTGCGCGCCGTGAGCGCCGATGCGCGTCGACGTAAAGTCTGCGCGCGTTCGATGGTCAGTGGGAGACGCGCGACGCGGGACGGGGGCGCGCGCGCGCGTGATTTGAAAAAACAGAATGAGCTGTCGACGCGTTCGACGCGAACGGGGTCGCGCGTACCGCTCGATCGTCGCGCGCGCGGGATGTGGGCGCGCGCATGGTTGTGTTCGCGACGTGGACGCGAGCGAACGCGTCGACGACCGCGCGCGCGCGCGCGCGTGTGACGATGGATGGATGACGCGCTCGAGACGAGACTCGGGACGAGACGAACACCGTTCACAATCATCACTCTCTACTCTTCCTGCGGGACAGATCGGCGACGCCTCGACGAGAATCACCGTATTTCTTTTGCTTTTTGCGAAAGCTTCGCTTGCGACTGAAGGCGGTCTCGACGGATTCACCCTTGGATTCGGCGTCGCGAACCGCGCGGACGAGATCCGCGCTTCCGGGAAGACAAATGTTCGTGACGCGACCGGTCGCGCCCGCGCGCGCGGTGCGACCGATTCGGTGGAGGTAATCGACGGCGTTGCCGGCGAATTCAGCCTGGACGACGTGCGCGACGCCCGGAATGTCGACGCCTCTCGCGGCGCTGTCGGTGCACACCAACGCGGCGAGCGCGCCGTCGGCGAAATCTTTGAGACGCAATGCGCGATCGTGGCTCGGCATGTCGGCGTGGAAGGCGGCGGCGGGGAGATCGAGGGCGTTGAATTCGCGGGCGATCTCGTCGGCGGCCGCGGCGGTGTTGACGAAGACCATGGTTTTCTCGCGAGGCGCGTCCGCGGACGCCGTCAAGCCGACGGCGTCGGCGAGCGCGGCGGCGCGCGTCTCCAGCGTCGCTTGTACCCACGTTTGATTGACGCTCGCCACCGAACGGTGGAGACGTCTGCCTTCGATCCACGTGGCGTCGGGGAAACCGTACTTGATCATCGCGCCTGGGGTCTTTTTCCCGCTGCTCATCACCGTCGCCGCGGCGAAAATGTACTGCCTTCTAAAATCTCTACCCTCGCCCAATCCAACCTTCCCTTTGCCCCCGAGCGCGGGACCGGGCGCGCGTCTCGTCTGCCCGACGTGGTGGTCCTTGCGCCAGTCGCGCTTGAAGGAGGCCTCGTCGCGCTCGGCGTCTCCGTCCCACGCCTCGGTTTCGTCGGCGGCGGCGCCGTCGAGGAAAAATCCTTCGCTCGCCAACTTTTCCTCGCGATACAACACGTCGAAACACATGCGCAGAGGCTTGAGGTAGCCCCCAGAAAACAACATATCCGCCTCGTCGAACACGACGTGTCGAAGCGTGCGGGCGACGGGACTGAAGGTTCCTCGTCGCCACGCGCCGTCGCGAAATCGTAATAAATCATCCACCGCGCGCGCGGGCGTCGTGACGTACACGTCCGGCGCGTGAAACGGTAATCCAGTCTCCGGCGTCAACGCGTGCGTTCGAAGCAAAGGCTCGCCCGTGGTTTCGTCCACGAGCGAGTCGGCGACGCGCGCCACTTGTTCGCACAGCGTCGCGTTGGGGCACAAAATCAAAGCCCCCGTCCGCCGCTCGCCCGCGGCGACGTCGCCGCCGACATCGCCCGAGCCCTGACGCAAGAGATTACTCCAAATGGGAATCAAATAACTCAGCGTCTTCCCACTGCCCGTCTCCGCCGCGACGACGACGTCGACGTTCTCCGCCGCCGCGGGCACGGCGGCGGCTTGTATCTCCGTCAACGCGTCGAATCCTAAATTTTTAAGCGCACACCGCACGCGCTCGTGAATCGCCTGCGATGTATGTCCCGACGATGAATCGCACGTATCAGTCTCGAGATCGACGACGACGACGACGCACGAAAAGAAGAAGAAGAAGAAGCACTAAAAAAAGGAAAAGAAAGAGTCTTCGAGCTCGCGAACGCCTCAGGTTTGTTAAGTTTGCCGCACAGGTTGCTCCGCACCCGCGTCCCGAAAGACGTCGTCGCGGCGCTCTAATAAGGAAGATAACGCAGTATGAAGCATCACCGGCGTTCGCTCGCATCGAATCGTCGTCCACGACCCGCATTTACCAAGAAAAAAGTCGTCCTCGCGTCTTCGCCTCGGCGCGCGCGCACCTCATCCTCCAACCCACCGCTCGTCGACGTCGACGCCGCCATCGCCCGCATCGCGCGCGGCGACGCCCGTCCCACGTGCGCGCACCCGTTTCCGAGCGCGCGCGCGCACTCTCGACGCAACGCGCGTCGCGCGCCCACCGTCGAGCTCATCCCCGCCGCCACCGAATCGCTCGCGCCCGCGCGCGTCCTCGCGTCTCTCGCGCGCGTGCGATCCGCGCTCGCGCGAGCGCGATCGACCGCGCGCGTGTCGTTCGCGCGTGTCGTTCGCGCGCTCGGTCGCGCGTGGACGCGCGCGAGGGTGGTCGAGACGTGCGCGCGCATCTCTGAGGCGACGCGCCAGTGCGCGCCCGACCGTCGTTCTCGAACGCGCGACGACGGCCGCGAGACGCGCGCGCGAGGGCGAGGGACTCGATCGAGGTCGTCGACCGTCGCTCGCTCGCGTCGTCGTCGTCGTCGTCGTCGTCGTCGAAGGCGTCACGGACGGTGGCTCGGCTCAACACCCGTCGTGAATCGAACCGCGGTGCTGCGAGGGACGGCGCGCGTGAGAGACGGCGGCGAACGCGATGGAACTGAGCACGTACGGTGATGATGGTGCGGTGTACGCGCTGGCGTACGCCGTCGCGTACCTCGCCGTCGCCACGGTGTTGATATTGGCGAATAAACATCTCATCACCGAGACGTCCTTCAACTGTCCGATATTCGTGAGCTCGCTCGGGTCGTGGTTCGGGTGGTTGATCGCGTGGATCGCGATCAAGATGGACCCAAAGCGCATGTCGCATCGATTGAGCGCGAGCGAGTGGGTGTCGAACATATTACCGATTGGATTTTGTACCGCGCTGTCGTTGGCGGCGGCGAACATGGCGTATTCGTATTTATCTCTATCATTCATTCAGATGCTCAAGGCGTTCGCGCCCGTGGTGTGTTACTTCACCTTGGTCGCGTTCGGATTAGATCGGTGGAGCGGGAGAATCATCGTCACGCTGAACGTGGTGATGATTGGATGTTTCATCGCGGCGTGGGGGGAGGCGCACGTCACCGCCTTCGGGTTGGCGTGCATGTTCATCGCCGAGATCAGCGAGGCGTTTCGAAGCGTCGGCGTACAATACTTGATCGCGAACAAGCGATTCTCTCTCTTCAACGGCATGTATTACTTTTCCCCGGCGACGTTGGTGTTTTTGATGGCGTTGAGTTTAGCGTTTGAGCGCGAGGAACTCTCGCGCGCCGGCAACGTCGACGTCTTGCGCCGATACTGGTACTTATTCGTCATCTGCGCCACCTTTGGCTTCGCCGTCAACTACGTCTGTCTCGGCGTCGTCAAACACGCCGGTTCACTCATGGTGAAAACGATGAGTCAGCTCAAAAACGTCGTCGTCATCGCCGCCGCCATGTTCATCTACGGCGACGAGGTCAGCGCGCTCGAGATGGTCGGCTACGCCATCGCCACCGCCGGTTTCATCGCCTTCAACCAGGCTAAATCTTTAGACAACGTCAAGGTTCGCGAAATCGTCGCCGAGCGCGCGAGACACGCGTCCTCCTCCGACGAGATGGAGCGTCTCGTCGTCCAACCCTCGCCGACGACGACGAAACCGTCCCCGCGCGCCACCGACACCGCCCTGTGAGCGCGTCGCCGCGTCGCCCCCCGAGCGTCACCGAATCGACGCGCACCCTTCGTACCCTCGTCTTTGCCTCGCGCGCGCACCGCCCGCTCCTCGCGCGCGCGTGTAATCCAACCTTTGGTTCATTTCTTGGCACCTGGCAGATTTTTCCCTCTCGGCACCCCGGGAACGGCCGTCGTCATTCTCTCTCGCGGACGCGGCCGTCGTCGTCCACGACGCGCGAGACGCGGGCGAACGAGCGAGACCGACCGTTTGCGTCCGTTGTCATGTCGACGCATCGCGCGCGCGACGCCGACGGCGATGAATTCGACGCCGACGACGCCCCGCTCAGGAATTCCAATGAACAGATCTCCGCGGACGCGGACGCGGACGCCGCCGAACGTCCCGCGCGCGACGTCGCGTTCGCGCGCGCGTTCGTGACGTGCGTCGTCGTCGTTCTTTTCGGCGGTGGCTTGGCGTTCGCGGGGATCAGCCCGGACGCCGGGAGGTTGAGCGAGGACGCGACGTTGAACGCGTACGCGTCGTGTCACGCCGCGGATGGATCGGCGACGCGCCGACGGAGTTTGTTGGCGGATGGGGACGTCCCGGACGACGCGGAGGTTGGTGCGTCGTTGGCGGACGCGCGACCGTACGTGATCGCGGCGGTGTTGGGGGCGGTGGCGTTGGGAACGTGCGCGTTGGCGCTGTTTCGTCGACATCCGCGCGCGACGACGTGGGGGATGATTTACGTCCAGATTGCGAGTTTGGCGACGCTGAGCGTGATGTCGTTCGCGCAGGGGTCTATCGTTGGCGGCGTCATCTTCGGGTTGTTTGCGGGCTTTTTCGCGTATTGGATGCGCGCGACGAGGGATCGCGTCGAGCTCGTCGCAAAGTTGCTCGGGGCGGCGTCGACGGCGCTGCGAGATAATCCGCACCTGATCACGACGAGCGCGTTCGCGGGTGTCGGCGTGGCGTTGACGTCCGTGATGTTTTTGTCGTGCGTGTACGCGGCGTTCATGAATGGATCCATCGCGCCGGCGAGTTTCGCCGCGCACGACGCGACGACGGGGGCGTGTTACGGAGGCGTCGACGGTACGGAACGCGTGCCGTGCTGCGTGTGGGAAACGGACGGGTGGGTCCCCGTGTACGTCTTCTTCGCCCTGTTGGTCGCCCTGTGGACGACGATGCTCGCGGCGGAGATGCGCACGTTCATCATAGGCGGGTCGATCTCGCGGTGGTACTTCGCGCCGGCGGGGACGACGCGCTTCGTCGGCACGACGCGCGAGTTCGTCAGTCACGCCCTCGGGCCGAGCTTTGGATCGCTCGCCTTCGGCGGTCTCGTCTTGACCGGGGTGACCATTCTGCGAAACATGAACGAACGCTTACGTCGCGAGAGTCGAGGCGCCATGGCGGTGTTGGCGTGCGTCGTCACCGCGCTCATGGATTGTCTCGCCGAAGTCATCGAACAGGTGACCAAGTTCGCCACGATTCAGTGCGCCATCACCGGCGACGCATTTTGCGACGCCGGCCGCGAGGTGACGCGTCTTCTCAAGGATAACTTTCTGCCCGCCATTCGCGTGTGGTGGTTGCCGGAGATGATTTTGAACACGGCGGCGGTGGTCATCGCCATCTTCTACGCCTTCGTCGTCGGCACGACGGTCGCCGTCGCCAAGCGCGACGAGGGCCAGGCTGGCACGACCGTCGCCTCCGTCGTCGCCGTCATCGCCGGCGTCGCCACGCTCTTCGTGCTCGGATTTTTGTTCTCCGTGCTCTTGACGTGCGTCGACGCGTGCTTCCTCTGTTACGCGCGCGATAAAGACGAAAACGTCATCTCCAAACCCGAACTCGTCGCCATCTACGATGAAGTGACGGAAAAGACGCGCGAACCAGACGTGGCGGCGATGGCATCCTCGGCGCCGGCGAGACCGACGCCGACACCGCGAACGACGCCGCCGGGCGTCGTCTTTCAACAGCCCAACGCGCCGATGATGTACGGGAGACCGGATTCCGTCTGAGCGGCGAAGACGCATGTAACACCGAGACATTTTGATTTTGCTACTCACAGTACAATACACACTCACCACACTACAACGGACATGACTACGTCTACTACGCTACGCTTCGAACGCGTGTTCGAGCTCGCGTCTGATCCACCGGTCGATTTGTTCCTTGCCGCCGCCGACGGAGCCGAACGCCGCCGAGGCGGCTTCCTGCTTCGCCGCCTTGACCGATCGCGCGCGCGCCGACCCGCTCGCGTTCGATCCGAGCTTTAACATCACGGTGAAGTGCTCGTCCTCGCGCTCGCCCACGACCCACTCGACGAATTTTTTATTCGTCTTTGGCGAACGAAGGATGGCCATTAAATTGTGCACCGCGCTCACCGGATGCAACGCGCCTCGTCCGAGTTGATGAAACACGTTCGCCGCGCTCTTTGCCCGTTTCACTAACCACGCCTCGCGTGCGATGTCGTCCTCTTTCTTTTTGAACGTCTCGAACGCGCGAACGACGCACGCTGGCGTCGCCGTCGCGCGTCCCCTCGCGCGTCGTCTCGCCTCCTTGGGCGTCGCCGCCTCGGCGAACGCCTCCGCCCACGCCGTCAACGACGTCCCACCCTCCCCGCTCCCGTACTCTTCGTGCATGCACTTCAACACCCACAACCCCAACGCCGCGTCGATCGCCCCGTAATCGATCTGTCGTCGATCCAGAGGCGCGCGCTCCCAATTCGACGTCTGCACGGATTTCGGCTTCTCCGCGTCGTACCCGTACCTCGCGCTCATCGCCTTCAATCCGATCCTCTCGTGCCCGAACGTCTTCGCGATGACGCCCGTGTCCACAAACCCAACGCTTCGCGTTCCATACGCCGCGTCCACGTCGTTCATGTCCGTCTTCACCGCCGTCCCGACGAAGAGCGTCCTCGCGTCTTCGCACAGCGCGCGCAGCGTCGGCGGCGTCTCTCCTCGCATGCTCGCCAGATGCACCAACACGCACGCGCGCTCGTTCGCCAGCTGCACGAGCGCGGGCTTGTTATTGTTTCGCTCCCCGGCGACGAAATTCGGTCGCGTCTCGACGTCGAACCCGACGAGGGAGAGTTCGGTCGAGGTGGAGGCGCTGGGGACGAATCCGTGCGCGAGGAGCGCGCGCTCGGCGTCGTCGACGTCGTAGGCGACGACGACGGGGGGTAAGACGAACGAGGTCGTTTCGGACGCGAGCGCGCGCGCGGCGCGGCGCACGGGCGCGGGCACGCGCATGGGCGCGGCGCGGTGTGCGGCGAGGGCGCATCGTCGTTTCGCGAAACTACGGTACGGCGACAACGGGACGCTACGTCTACGTCTCTACGCCCGAGCGACGGAGGAGGACGACGCGTCGTCGTCACCACCACCGTCCATCACATCTTTCTTTTTCGGTAATTTATCCTCGAACGTGAAAAAAATCGCGGCGGCGAGAAAGACGACGCCGCACGCCGCGCTCGCGACGCCGAAACCGCGCACGGCGAACGCGCTCGTCGCCGCGCACAGCGCGGCGAGCGCCACGTCGAACGCACCGATGAGTTTTCTCGCCCGAACCGGCACCTCAATCGTCGACGACCCGTCCTCGGTGATCTGTTTCGACGCGAGCGCGACGAAGACGGCGTGTCCCAAAAACGCGACGCCGTACCACGCGCTCAACTCGAGCGACTGACTACACGGCGTGAACGACGTCAACGCCTTCCAATACGCGTACGCCTCGCACGCCACCTTCATCCCGATCAACACCGCAAACTTCGCCGCGTCCGCCTTTAATCGTTCGCTCGACGCGCGAGACGCGAACGCGCGCGCGCACCGAAGCGTCTGCGCGCACGCGCGCGGCCCGAAATTGAGCGCGGCGAGCGCCGTCGCCCCCGCGGCGACGCACACGCGTCCGATCACCGTCCCCACCGACGTCCACCGTATGATGGGATTGGTAAAATCTAACGTCCACATGAACGCGTTCAACCCGCTCGCGATCGTCATCGCCGCGTACGTCGCCGCGAAGACGCCGACGACGCCGATTTCGAGCGCGCGCGTCGACGCCGATTTGAAGGGCGCGTCGCCGCTCACTCCCGTCACCGTCTCGTCCTCGTCCGACGCGCGCGCGCGCGACGAGACCGAGATCGACGACGCGAACGGCGCGCGCGTCACCGTCCATCGAACGCGCGCGCGTGCGTTCGACCGTTCCACCCACCTCGTCGATGAAATCGTCGACGCGGACGCGCGCGAAGACGACGACGACGCGTCCCGACGCGTCCCGACGCGTCCCGACGCGCGCGTCGACGATGGACGCGCGCACGCGCACACGACGGTCGCGCCCATGGCGGTATCGCGCGTCACACTCGCGTTCATGCACGCATTCATTCATTCTTTTCACGAGGGCGCGCGTCATTCGTCGTCGCGAGTGATTCTTCGTGATTCTTTCGTCGCTGCTTTACATCACGAGTGGTGCGGCTAGGTACGTGTGTAGTACGCGTAAATGAGTGATTTGATGATAGAGACAGACGCGGCGCGCGGTCGGACCTCGAACGATTGGTGATGATGATGATTCATTCATTCATTCATTCGTCGGCGGCGCGATCGAGACGAAATCCGAAATCCGAAATCCGAATCGCGAACGCTCGACTCGTCCGCGTCGTCGTTTGATTTAGTTGCCGCCCGGGAGCACACCACCGCCGAACACACCGGTGGCGGATTCGAGAGAGATGATCACCATACCGACCATGGCCAAACGACCGTGCTTGAGTTCCGCCTCTTTAAGACGAAACGCCTCGGCGGCGTCGGCGTTGGCGACGTACCCCAACGGATCGAACGCGCCGCCCGGGTACATGCGCTTCTCTTGATCGAGTTCGGCCGATCGCGCCACCTCGAGGTATCCCATCAAGAGCACCTCGATCGCCGTCAACGCGCCGACGGTCAACCCTGGCAAGGGGAACCCGAGGTATTGCGGTTGTTCGAGCTCCACCTTACCCGCGTCCACCCACGAGACGCCGGTGGCGGCTTCCGCCGCGGCGGCGCCGACGAGACCGAGCATGGCCCAGCGCGAGTGTAACAATTCACACTCACGGAATCGCATGATATCGAACGGATCATCGTACGGCTATCCAAGTAAGTCGTCGAACGCGCGTCAATTCGTCAGTCATTCAATCGATTCAATCGATTCCCGCAAAGCATATCTCCACACCATATCTTTGCGATCGCGTCCGATCCGCGATCGATCGTTTCGCCCTTTGTCGTGTGTGCGACGTCGACCCCCCCCGCGCGCGAACGACACGCGCGGATAAAAAATACGCGCATCAAACTATCGCGACACGCACCGCCAACGCGCGCGCCTTCGGCTTGTTATCCGTCCCTTTCACCTTGCCGATGACGTTCCCGCTCGGGTTCTTCGCCGCGGATCCATCGAGGGCGTCGAGGTCGAATTGTAAGTATTCCGATTTCTTTCCGAGCGCGAACGGATCGAACCCGCGATCGCCCGGAAGCGAACCGTCGAGCCACGCCGGTCGGTCGGCGAACGGGAGCGCGATCTGCGTCGAGTGGAAGAGGACGCGTCGAGACGCGATTCATCGTCAGTCGTCCGCGATTCGGGGCGCGATTCGATTCGCGATTCGAGACGTCTAAAGCGACGCACCGCCTCGGGATCGGCGCGAACTTTCGAACCGGTCGGTTTCTTCGCCGCGCGCGCGGGCGGTTTCGCCGACGTCTTGCGCGGCACCGCGCGCGGCTTCGTCGTCGTCTTGGTCGTCGTCTTGTTCATCGTCGTGCGTCGGCGAGTGCGGACGTTCGCACCGAGGGGCGACGTCGCACTCGTGACGTGACTTTGTATCGATTGACCGTACGTATAGTGTATTGAATTTTTAAACCATCAAACACGAGATCGTGTACATCTTTCTGTCGACCATCCACGCACGTACTGTAGTGCGACGACGACTCAGGATGCGCTGTTTGATACCGCGTGAGGACGTCACTCTGTCCATCGCGTGGCGTACACGCCGGATGAATACCGTGCGTCGTGCGTGCGTCTACGAGTGAGCGTTCATCGACGCGCGCGATCTCGGTGCCATCCGAGCGCGGTGCGTGTGCAGACGCATCGAGCGTTGCGAAGAGGTGTCACGTTTTGGGCCAGGTGAAAACACCCGGGACGCCGCGGACCGCGTGTTCGGTGTCTCTCACAGATGTGAGTCCTGATCGGTCGTATGTGAATGGATTTTAGACAGATGTAGCGATGTTTGATACTTTAGAAATTCAATACATTATACATTGGTCGATTGATAAAAAGTTGCTTCGGTCCGAGATGTAGCCACGCCCGGCTCAATCCAATCGGGGGGGGTGGCTACGTCTCAGGCCGAAGCAACTTTTTATCGCTCGTATGTACAATATTTAATATCCATTG
>Ga0181566_10004256_pt1 | contig 11648 bp, 7 predicted proteins | sample 101ome_15_FD_133762 | JGI IMG/M metagenome (GOLD analysis project Ga0181566, IMG submission 133762) | Coastal salt marsh microbial communities from the Groves Creek Marsh, Skidaway Island, Georgia - 101402AT metaG (megahit assembly) | ecosystem: Environmental > Aquatic > Marine > Intertidal zone... | reverse complement strand
TTCGGAGAATCATTTGGTACCGTGAATCAACGGGTGCTGAGCTTCAACACTCCCTTTGCAACGGACCGTCCTGCAAAAATTAGCGCTCGGGTTGCAGCCCAATCCATGGGTGCAGCGAGTTCTTTCAATGTCAATTCCGGAGACGTGTCATTGCTTGCGTCACCTTCTTACACGAGTGAAACATCGACCAGCAATGTGGCGAATTTGGCTTCGGTGTCTGGTACAGGAATCGCTGCAAATTCAACGGGGATGGATGCTGCCAATGCCAGGGTGGATGTGACGGTTACCTTCAATCCAGCCGTCTCAAGTGCCGTTGGATGGCTTGATTTTGTGCGGATTGAGCAAGAATGCCATTTGAAAATGAACCAACCGAGTTTGGATTTCATCGCGCCAGCGCTAGGCTCAATAAACATCGCAGAATACGAATTGGCAGGAGGGCAATCGGATGTGCAGGTCTGGGATATCACACAACCGAGTCAGCCCGCGCGCATGGAAATCGCACTGGACGGAGAAATCGTGCGATGGACATCCAAAGCCGACACATTGGCTCGTTTTGTAGCCTTTCACGGAACGAGTTTTCCTGCTCCCCAGTTCATGGGCGATGTGCAACCCACCAATTTGCATGCTGTGAGTCAAGCCGATTTGGTCATCGTAACGCGACCCGTATACATGGAGGCAGCCGAAGAATTGGCTCAAATACACGCAGACGAGGGACTGCAGGTACTCTTGACCACGCAGCGAGCGGTTTTTGATGAATTCTCCAGTGGAAGTGTTGACCCAACAGCGGTCAAAATGCTGATGATGATGCTGCGTGACAAAGCTTTGATTGGAGATTGGCAAGTTCCGAAATACCTGCAGCTTTTTGGGGATGGTACCTTTGCCAATCGCCAGAATTTGGAGGCTTCACCATATGTGATTACCTATCAAAGTGAAAACTCAGTGAGCCCAACAGGCAGCTACGTCAGCGATGACTACTTCGGGTTTTTGGAAGATCAATACGGAGAGGGTATTGGTGATAAATTGGCCATCGGCGTGGGGCGGATTCCTTGCTCAACCTTGACTGAGGCACAAGCGATGGTGGACAAAATCAAAGCCTACCAAAAACAGCCGTCATCGGAAGTGGCTGCATCAGGCTGTTTGGATGCGTCCGGTGAAGATTCAGGGACTTGGCGCAACAGAATTTGCTTTGTTTCCGATGACATGGACGGGAACGGAGGTCCGACTGAAATCGAGCACATGGTCAATTCCGATGAGCACGCCACGACGTTGGCCGAAAATCATCCCGAATACGATGTGACAAAAATTTACCTTGATGCTTACCCGCAAGAAAGCACACCCGGTGGAGAACGCTACCCCGACGCGCAACAAGCCGTCGATCGCCAGGTCCGCGACGGCGCGCTGATCGTCAATTACATCGGCCATGGAGGGGAACGGGGATGGTCGCATGAACGGGTGCTGAACACGACCACCATTCAAGAATGGCAGAATTTGGAGCGCATGCCGTTGTTCATGACGGCTACTTGCGAACTCGCACGCTTTGATGACCCGGAGGTGGACTCTGCTGGGGAGATGATGGTGCTGAATCCCAAGGGCGGAGCCATCGCGATGCTCACGACGACTCGGGTGGTTTTTAGCGGATCAAACCAACAACTGAATCGAGCGTTTTATGCAATCGCACTTCAGGATACGGGAGAGACTCCGCTGCGATTGGGGGACATTGCCCGTGTGACAAAAAACGATCCGCAAGTCTCGAATAGCAGCAACAAACGCAACTTTTCCTTGCTGGGCGATGTGGCACTCGAGTTGAATTATCCAGAGCATGAAGTGCGTTTTACCGCTTTACCGGATACACTCAGGGCGCTTGAATCAGCTACGGTGGGAGGATTCATTTCGAATCAATCGGGAGATACATTGGTGGACTTCAATGGAATCGTTCATGTGGAGGTTTTTGACAAGCTCTCCCAAATCACCACGTTGAACAACGACGACGCCCCCAATGCTCATACGTTTCAGGTGTACCGGAATGTACTGTTTCGGGGCGTGGCATCCGTGTCAAACGGAGCGTTTGAATTTGAATTCATCGTTCCACGGGACATTGATTACACGTTCGGCAATGGCCGCATCAGCGCCTATGCTGTTTCGGATTCTACTGATGCCAATGGAGCTGTGGAGTCCATTGTGATAGGAGGCGTAGCCAGTGATTTTGCGGTCGACTTGACGCCCCCGTCGGTTCAGTTGTTTCTCAATGACACCAATTTTGTCTCTGGGGGCATGACCGATGAGGAGCCTTGGCTGTTGGCACGGGTGTTTGACGAAGGAGGGATCAATGCCTCCGGCGTGGGAATAGGTCACGACATCAAGGCCACATTGGATGGTCAATCCGATGAAAGCCTAGTTCTAAACGATTTCTATACTACCGATCTCAACACGTTTCAAAGCGGAACCGTTCGATACCCATTCGAGTCCTTAGAGGAAGGTGTGCATTCCTTGAATTTGGTGGTTTGGGATGTGCAAAACAACAAAGGCGAAGCATCGGTTGAATTCATCGTCGCATCCAGTTTGGAGGCGGCGTTTGGTCAAGTGTTGGCTTTCCCGAATCCTTCGTCCAGCGGATTCAACTTTTCGATTGCGCATAATCAATCTTGTAAAGACGGACAGCTGGTGTTGGAGGTGTTTTCGAGCATGGGCCGATTGGTGCACCGCGAAGAAGTTCCTTGGCATGAAGAAGGGTTCCGTGCAACAGGAATGCGATGGGATGCGCCAGTCACTGCAGGAGTCTATGTGTTTCGAGTCACTTTGATACCAGAGGCTGGTGACCCGGCGCAATATTCCGACCAATTGGTCGTTATCCGACCGTAACCAAATGATGTACTTTTGCGTTTAACATTGCGTGATACTGAACGAATGAATCAAATTTTGAATACGCTTTTGTGCCGGGTGACAGCTTTGGCGGTTGTCGTAATGACGACGGTTGCTGCACAGGCGCAGTTGACTCCAGGTGAGGCATCTCAGCAGTTGCAGCTGAATACCATCACGACCGCGGTGCCATTCCTCATGATCGGCCCCGACTCGCGATCTGGTGCCTTGGGTGATGCAGGTGTTGCCCTGTCTCCCGACGGAAATAGCCTCCATTGGAACCCTGCGAAAATGGCTTTCGTAACGAACGAAGTTGAGTTCAGCTTGGCTTACGCGCCATGGTTGCGGGCTTTGGTGGATGACATGAACCTCGCTTATTTGTCGGGTGTGCGGCGTATCAACAAGCGTCAGGCTTGGGGCGGCGCACTGCGCTACTTCAGTTTGGGCAACATCACGTTTACCGATGAAACAGGCACAACGATTCGTGATTTTCAACCGGCGGAGTTCAGCTTGGATTTAGGTTACAGTCAGAAGCTCAGCGAACGATTCAGCGGAGGAATTGCGGGGCGTTTCATCAATTCGAATTTGACAGGGGGGACCAATGTCCTCGGAGCCAACTCGAAGCCTGGTCGCTCGGTAGCGGTGGACATCAGCACCTTCTACACCAATCCACGCGCTAAATTTCGTGGCAAGGATGCGGAGTTCAATTGGGGACTGTGCATTTCAAACATCGGCGCGAAAATGAGCTACAGTGAATCCGCAGACCGCGATTTCATTCCCACCAACCTCAAAACAGGCGCGGCTTTGAAAGTCCTCATGGACGATTACAACAGCTTGACTTTTACGGCTGACATCAACAAATTGTTGGTGCCGACCACGCCGATTTACGATCAAGAAAGCGGAACCGAAATCATCAGTGGCTACGACCCCAATGTGGGTGTGGCGACCGGGATGATTCAGAGTTTTTACGATGCCCCGGGCATTGTGAATTTCAACGACGACGGCACCTACACCATCGAAGAAGGCAGTGTGTTTCGTGAGGAATTGCGCGAGCTGAACATCGGCGGTGGCGTTGAGTATCTCTTCAATGACGCATTTGCTTTCCGCACCGGTTTCTTCAATGAGCACTATTCGAAGGGCGCTCGTCAATTCATTACCCTCGGTGCCGGCATCAAATACACGGTCTTCACGGTTGATTTGAGTTATTTGATTTCTACCCGCCAGCAGAACCCGCTTGCGAACACGTTGCGCTTTACCCTGCGCTTGCAGTTTTCAGATTTGGTTCAATCTTCCGACGACGAATAAGCGCAGATGGCTTTTCGAATCGGTTACGGCTACGACGTTCATCAGTTAGCGGAAGGCGAGGAATTCTGGTTAGGAGGAATTCAAATTCCACACAGCCACGGCGCGGTGGGCCACAGCGATGCGGACGTAATCCTGCATGTAATCTGTGACGCTTTGCTCGGGGCTCTGGCCTTGCGCGACATCGGTTACCATTTTCCGGACACGGATCCGCAATACAAAGGGATTGATTCGAAAAAATTACTGCAACACACCTACGATTTGGTGACCCAAGCAGGTTGGCAATTGGGCAACCTGGATTGTACCGTTTGCCTGCAGCAACCCAAACTCAGCCCGCATATCGATTCCATGCGGCAATGCATTGCAGGTTTGCTTGGTGTTGACTTGCATCAAGTGAGCATCAAAGCGACGACCACCGAGCGATTGGGATTTGTGGGAAAGGAAGAAGGGGTCAGCGCACACGCCGTTGTGCTTATTGAGAACGCGGCGAGTTAAAGCCTAGTTTCCACTTTGGCCTTCGAAGTGCCCAGGCTGGGCATCACCGTCAAAGTGGACTTTAATGACCGCTGTGTCGCGCAACAAATCCACCTTGCCTATTTCTATGCGAATGATTTGGACACCTGTGCGCTGTTCTAAATCGCGGATTAATTCATCCCTGCGGCCTTCACTCAATAGGTCCACCCGATCGTAAATCACCACTTTCGTAGCAACGTGGCGAATGGTCCAAAACCGGTCCAAGACAAAGGTGAGTCCCCATACGGTGACATTCGCCACACCAATCACTTCCCACCCTGCTGACGACGGCGCCAAAGCATTCAGCACGGACAAGGCGATGACGATGAACAGATACGTCATTTCCCGAATCGGGATGGCATCGGTTCGGTATCGGATGATCCCGAAAATGGCAAAAAGCCCCAAGGCAAAAGCCAAATCAATTTCCACATTGATGAGCAGGTGGCATAGCAAGAATACCGCCGTGGAAACCAAGATGAAGGAGAATACGTAATCCCGTCGCTTGGAAATGGCATGGTAAATTCCCAAGACCAGCACCAAACAGGATACCAAGTTCCCCCCAAAAGTCAACATCAATTCCAACATAGGTTTCATTTATTCCAAAGGTTCCTTCAAACGTTTGATGCGGTTCATTACCGATCGGTAGGTTCGAGGAGGCAGGTTAGGATTCAAAAGTAACATACCAACGACATATTTGGACATGCTGGTCCTTCTGCCGAGGGGAGTTTGTTCAAATCGGAACGATTTGAGTGCCTTGAGGATGGGGGTGGATCGGTTGATCACCTCCTGTTTCACCTCCATGATGGCCAAGTCCGTGAGTCTTGCGGTCTTCGAACCAGAGGCAAACACAATGTCCGTGTCAAGTGTGATGCGCTCATCGAGCGACTTGGCAACCAAAGTGAGCCGATTGAATCGACACGTTACATCCGTCAATTGCGCCCCCTCGTAGCGATAATGACGGTCCAGAAATTGCCGCTCTGTTTCCGTCAAATGTTCCGTGATACCGGCATTTTCGGAGCGTTCGATTCGGGCTTTTTCAGTGCGGCCGTGCACCGTTTTCTCTTTGACCTCGAGGAAACTTCGGCGATTTGAATCGTACTGCCTGATGCGCGCCTTAAAACGAATGTTTCGGCCGCGGGCATGTTCGTGAAACGAATCCAACCCTTCGGTTTCGATGAATCGATTTGAATACCCTGAAACGCGCTGACCCTCTACTTCGAGGATGTGGTAGAAATCTTCGCAGTTCTTCAAAAGTGCTGGAATCCAATCTTGGTGAATCAAAAATTTTTGATCCAATCGATTCATGAGCGCAGCTTTTTCCAAATCCTCCAAGTGGATTGGAGATAGGCAGTTTATCGATTCTTGCAAATTCAAAGCGCAGCGAAGTTAAGCAAACGAAAGGCAAAGGAGGCTGAACGCTCCGTGTCCTGGTGTAAGGGGTGGAAAAAGTCGTGTAATTTTTACACGACTTGAACGAAAGACAATGAAATGACGTTTCACGTTCGATTTTCATCGGAAAGTGCAAGCTATATTTGCACTTCTAGAACGATTGGACGATGTCGACAAGCACACCTACTACTCGGCCAAAATCCGCGCCGAAAGCGACGAAGAAGCGCGCCAAGAAGGCGGCTCAGATGCCTCATTCGAAAGAAGTGTATCAACGATGGTTTCGCGAAATGTACCTCATGCGAAAGTTTGAGGAGCGCTGCGGCCAACTCTACATCCAACAAAAATTTGGCGGATTTTGCCACTTGTACATTGGACAAGAAGCGATACTTGCGGGCGCATCCGAGGCCATCCGTCCAACGGATCGCATGATCACGGCATACAGGGACCATGCGCATCCGCTCGTGTTGGGTACGGACCCGAAATATGTGATGGCCGAATTGTACGGCCGCCGCACGGGTACGAGCAAAGGAAAGGGAGGCTCGATGCACATGTTCGATAAAGAACGAAATCTGTTCGGCGGTCATGGCATCGTTGGTGGGCAGATCGGATTGGGTGCAGGTATTGCCTTTGCTGACAAATACCGAAAAGAAGACCACGTGACCTTGTGCTTTTTCGGTGACGGTGCAGCTCGACAAGGAATCTTGCACGAAACGTTCAACATGGCCATGACGTGGAAGCTCCCGGTGATCTTCATCGTTGAGAACAACAAATACGCGATGGGCACTTCCGTTGAACGCACATCGAACGTGACTGATTTGGAATTGCTGGGTGCTAGCTACAAAATGCCTTCTGCGACCGTAGACGGAATGAGCCCTGAAGCGGTTCACGATGCGATTAAGGAAGCTGCGGAACGCGGTCGACGAGGTGATGGTCCTACGCTTTTGGACATTCAGACATACCGATACAAAGGACACTCCATGTCCGATCCACAGAAATACCGAACGAAGGATGAGCTGAACGAGTACCAAGAGAAGGATCCCATTGAATATGTTCGCAACGTGTTGGTTAGCCAAGGATGGAACACAGCGGAAGAATTGAAAGCGGTAGAAAAGGAAGTGAAAGCACAGGTTGAAGAAGCCATCGAGTTTGCAGAGCAAAGTCCATACCCAGAAGCTCACGAATTGTACGAGGACGTCTACATGACACCCAATTACCCCTACGTAAAGGATTAATCAATTACGAAAAAGAAAGCCATGGCAGAAATTGTCCGAATGCCCAAATTGAGCGACACCATGACCGAAGGTGTGGTGGCGACGTGGTTGAAGCAAGTAGGTGATGAAGTGGAAAGCGGTGAAATCCTTGCAGAAATTGAGACGGATAAGGCGACGATGGAATTTGAGTCGTTCTTTGATGGGGTGTTGCTTCACATTGGCGTAGAACAAGGATCTACAGCGCCTGTCGACAGCTTGCTCTGCATTTTGGGTGAGAAAGGTGAAGATATTTCTGCTGTCTTGAAGGAAGCTGAGACTGTTCCAGTAGCCGAAGAGGCACCAGCACCAGCACCGGCGCCCGAAGCACCAGCTCCCACCCCTGTTGCAGCGGCACCAGCGCCTGCACCGGCTCCCGCCCCTGCTGCCTCGGCTCCTGCGGCGGTAAGCCCAGGATCCAATGGTCGCTTGAAGGCTTCCCCATTGGCACGAAAGCTCGCAGAAGAACGTGGATTGAATGTGGCACATATTCCAGGATCGGGCGATTCAGGGCGCGTCGTGAAGCGCGATGTCGAATCATTCCAAGCAGGTGGAACAGGGATGGCTGTCAACGGTGTTGAACGCTTTACCGAAGTGGGCATCAGCCAAATGCGAAAAACCATTTCGCGCCGATTGTCCGAAAGCAAATTCTCTGCACCGCATTTTTACCTCACGGTGAGCATCAACATGGACGAAGCCATGGCTGCCCGTAAGTCGATCAATGATGGAGGTGAAGTGAAAATTAGTTTCAATGACATGGTGGTCAAAGCAGCTGCCCTTGCATTGAAAAAGCATCCGGTGGTCAACAGCAGTTGGTTGGGAGATCGCATCCGATTCAACGAACACGTGCACATCGGAGTGGCGGTGTCGGTTGACGAAGGATTACTGGTTCCCGTCGTGCGCCATGCCGACCTCAAGCGCATGTCTCAAATTGGAGCTGAAGTGAAAGACTTTGCAGGCAAAGCCCGAGATAAGAAGCTGCAACCAAGTGATTGGGAAGGAAACACCTTCACCATTTCCAACTTGGGCATGTTCGGCATCGATGAATTCACGGCCATCATCAATGCGCCAGATTCCTGCATTCTTGCAGTAGGTGGAATCAACGCGGTACCCGTTGTGAAGAACGGTGCTGTGGTTCCTGGCCATGTCATGAAAGTAACTCTGAGCTGCGATCACCGTTCAGTTGACGGTGCCTCAGGTGCGGCATTTTTGCAGGACTTCCGAGCTTACCTCGAGCATCCTGTGCGCATGTTGGCTAACGGATTCTAATAGCAACCGAGAACCCATTGAAAAAAGGATGGACCGGCGGGTCTGTCCTTTTTTGTTTTTGAGTTGCATTTCCCCGAGAACCCACCGACCTTCGAAAACACCATGCCCACTGAAATCGTAGAAACGCCCATCGAATACGTCAAAGGCATCGGTCCAAAGCGTGCTGAGTGGCTTCGTGGAGAGCTTGGAATTCACACAGCGGGAGATTTGCTGGAGCATTTGCCCTTCCGCTACGAGGATCGAACGGGCTTTGCTTCGGTCGCTGCGCTCGCCTCAGATGCGGTGGCGATTCAACTCAGGGGCGTTATTACAGGATTGCAGCAAGTACCAGGCAAGCGAGGTGCTCGGTTGGTGGCCAAATTTCAAGATGAGACGGGTGCAGTGGATTTGGTCTGGTTCAAGGGGGCCAAGTGGATCGCTTCTCAAATTCCCGTGCAACAAAAGGTCGTTGTCTTCGGAAAGCCTGCGAAATACCAAGGGCGTTGGAACATTCCGCACCCAGAAATTGAGTTGCTTTCCAGCTTTGAAAACCGACAAGGAGCGGGCTTACAACCGGTATACCGCACTACGGAAAAACTGACCAACCGCGGAATGTCCAGTGCAGGAATTGCGAAAGCCATTCGCGGCATGTTGGCCCAAACCGATTTCTTTTCTCCAGAGTGCTTGCCTGCAGATTTGCTCAGTGAATTGCAGTTTCCCGGAAGGACAGAGGCGCTGCGTTGGGTGCATGCTCCACAAAACGCGGAGCAGGCCGAACGCGGCCGTAAGCGCCTGAAATTCGAAGAATTGCTTCTGCTCCAATTGAAGTTACTCCGACAAAAACAAGCCCAAACACGGGATGTACCCGGTGTTCGGTTCGAGCAGGTAGGGGAGCGATTCAATCAATATTACGCCCAACACATACCCTTCGAACTCACCGGCGCTCAAAAGCGTGTGATGCGGGAAATTCGAGCGGATTTGAATACCGGTTGGCACATGAACCGACTCCTTCAAGGGGATGTGGGAAGCGGAAAAACCATGGTGGCTTTGCTCACGGCCTTGCTTGCGTTGGATAACGGCTATCAGGCTTGCGTGATGGCTCCCACGGAAATTTTGGCCAATCAACATTTCGAATCCTTCAAAGAAGCCTTATCGGCCTTGCCAGTGCGGGTGGAATTGCTCACCGGATCGGTGAAGACCGCTCAACGCAAGCCGATACTTGCAGGTTTGGAATCGGGAGAGGTCCACATCCTCATCGGCACGCACGCCCTCATTGAGCCCGCTGTCGTTTTCCATCGCCTAGGACTGGCCATCATCGATGAACAACATCGATTTGGTGTGGCCCAACGCAGCAAACTTTGGGCGAAAGCGAGCCCCGCCCCGCATGTTTTGGTCATGACCGCAACCCCTATTCCGCGCACCCTGGCCATGACGGCTTATGGCGATTTGGATGTTAGTGTCATCGACGAAATGCCCCCCGGTCGAAAGGAAATCAAAACGGTTCATCGCACAGACGAGGCTCGCCTGGCAGTATTTCAGTTCATGGAAGACGAAGTCAAGCGCGGTCGCCAAGTTTACGTGGTGTACCCGCTCATTGAGGAAAGTGCAACGCTCGACCACAAGGATTTGATGGACGGGTATGAGAGCTTGTCCCGTCGCTTCCCCTTGCCTGAATACCGCATTGGCATTGTGCACGGACGTATGAAGTCAGAGGATAAAGACATGGAGATGAACCGCTTCGCATCGGGAACGAGTCAAATCCTGGTGGCCACGACGGTCATTGAGGTGGGGGTCAATGTCCCCAATGCCTCAGTCATGGTCATCGAAAGTGCTGAACGCTTTGGGCTGGCGCAACTCCATCAGTTGCGGGGCCGTGTGGGTCGCGGCGCTGAACAGAGTTACTGCGTTTTGATGACCGGTACGGAACTCTCCAAAGACGGCCGGACGCGCCTGGAAACGATGTGCCGGACGAACGATGGATTTGAGTTGGCAGAGGTGGATATGGAGTTGCGGGGTCCTGGGGATTTGATGGGAACCCAACAATCGGGCGTGCCTGATTTGAAAATGGCCGACCTGATGCGCGACCGAGAATTGCTCACTACGGCTCGTTACATTGGGAATCGCCTGTTGGAGGAAGACCCAGAGTTGGCTCAACCCCAGCACGCTATCCTCAACGCCGCGTTGAAACGTGCGCAGCGAGGCCGTCCAAATTGGAGCCGAATCTCCTGAACTTGGCGACATGAACAAAGCCTTCGGTTGGTTCGTCATGGTATCGGTATGCCTTGCATCCCTGAGTGCCGTCTGGGTACTGACACGCAGGGCCCAATCGGTGGGCGCAAGCGTCCCTCCCACGGCAGTGGCCACGGATGATTTTGACGTGTGGGTATCAGGAACGAGCGGACCCGCGGGAGTTGAATTCGCAGAAAATGCAGAGCCTCTGACGATGGAATTTTTCAGATCTGTGGATTCGATTCGGATTTGGTGGGTGAGCGATGAGCCCGTGGAAATAGCCCCAGGTTTGGACATTCGTGCCGCTTACGGCGGGTGGTTGGTCGGTACAGATTTGAGTTTTTGGAAAGAAAATCCCGGAGAAATGGCCAGGCACTGGCAACCTCGGAAAGGAGGAGTCAACCGCTTGGAGCGCATTGGAGATGCAAGGTGGCGTTCCACATATCAATACGATACCGTGGGGATAGCTGGCTTGGTGACAGATTGGGTGGCGCCTGTGGCTGGAGGATTGGAGTACCTCACGCTGCCAGAGTCTTGGGTTGCATGGAGTGAAGCCGTATCCAAAGTTCCTTCTGTTAATCGCGTTGATGTGGGTGCGTTTCCATTGGCCGATCAGCCGGTACAAGATTCGGCATCATGGCGAGTTCAAGCGGCTTGGTTGGAATGTGAGCTCGTGGATGGAACCTTGCTGCAGGCGCTGGCTGGGGTGGATTCGTCAGCTGCTTCTTCGAATGATCGTTGGCAATCTGGCGTATGGTATAGAGCACTCACGGGTGACGCATCGCTTTGGGAAAACCTTCCAAAACTGACTGATTTTGAGTCGAATGGATTAACGGAAACCAGCCGCCATGCGGATTTTATACA
>Ga0181566_10004246_pt1 | contig 11660 bp, 10 predicted proteins | sample 101ome_15_FD_133762 | JGI IMG/M metagenome (GOLD analysis project Ga0181566, IMG submission 133762) | Coastal salt marsh microbial communities from the Groves Creek Marsh, Skidaway Island, Georgia - 101402AT metaG (megahit assembly) | ecosystem: Environmental > Aquatic > Marine > Intertidal... | reverse complement strand
GATCTTCAATCCGCTCCAGATCGAGCGGGAAGAGGTCCGCGCGGAAGCTATCGGGCACACCATATTCAAACACTGCCGGCGCACCGCGCTCATAGACGCCAAGGATCCAGCCACCACGCTCTTCACGCACATAGGACTGCGCATCAGCGTCACGCACAACAGGATGCTCCGCGCCCCCGCTCTGGCGGTACTTCACCAGCTCAGGGTCTTGGTCCATCACGATAAACTGGTGCTCAACCGGGATCGCCGGCATCTTGATGCCCAACAGCTTCGCCGTCCGCTGGGCATGGTTGCCCGAGGCGGTCACAACGTGCTCGGCGCTCACGACAATCTGCTCTTCACCCGCAACGAGGTTACCGCCCTTCTCGACCATCTTGGTGAGCGTTACATCCCAGTGATCGCCCTTCCATTCGAAACCATCGGCCTGCCACTTCCGCTCAATCATCACACCCCGTTGGCGGGCGCCCTTAGCCATCGCCTGCGTCACGTCGGCAGGGTTAATATAGCCATCTGTGTTGTGGTAAATTGCGCCCTTCAGATCCTCGGTATTGATCAATGGCCAGCGTGCTTTGATCTCATCGGGAGTCAAAAATTCGTAGGAAACACCACAAGTTTCGGCGGTCGACGCATAGAGCCGGTATTCATCCATACGCTCGTCTGTCTGCGCCATACGCAAGTTACCAACAACCGCGAAGCCCGCGTTCAATCCAGTTTCTTCCTCTAGCGTTTTGTAGAAATCAACCGAGTATTTGTGGATATGCGTTGTCGCGTAGGACATGTTGAAAAGCGGCAAAAGCCCCGCCGCGTGCCAAGTGGAGCCAGAGGTCAGTTCATCACGCTCGATCAGCATCACATCATCCCAACCCGCCTTAGCGAGATGATAGGCGATCGACGTTCCAACGGCACCGCCGCCGACAACAAGAGCTTTGACTTGGGTTTTCATAGGGCCGACTCCATCAGGCGAATTTGACTGCAATCTGTCGAAATCCGAAATTTCGATCCCTTACCATCCGACATGTCAATGCACGAATACGACAGCATGATGTTGTCCAGCGCCCGAATGCGCTTTATCAAACAGGCAAATCATCGCTCTGGGTCGATCAATGCATATCAGCCGCACAATTTCCGATATTCGCGCAACCGTTGGTGCTTTCCGACAGGCAGGCGAATCCATCGGCCTCGTCACGACGATGGGCGCGCTACACGATGGCCACCTTGCGTTAATTTCCGAGGCCCGCGCAGCGCATGACCGCGTTATCGCTACGATTTTTGTCAACCCCACCCAATTCGGGAATGCCAGCGACCTCGAGAATTATCCGAGAACGGAAGCAAGCGACATCGCCAAGCTGGAGGCAGCTGGAACGGACGCTGTTTTCATACCTGAGAGCCGCGAAATATATCCCGACGGTGACGAAACTTTCGTCGAAACAGGGCATCTTGCAAATATGTTGCATGGCCTCGTCAGACCGGGCCATTTTCGCGGGGTGGCGACTGTCGTCGCCAAACTGTTCAATATCATTCAGGCCGATGCGGCCTATTTCGGTGAAAAAGACTACCAGCAACTACAGGTCATTCGGCGCATGGTCCGTGACCTGCATATACCCATCTCGGTGCGCGGCGTCGCAACTGTCCGCGAGTCGGACGGGCTCGCGATGTCTTCGCGCAATGTGCGCCTCGCGCCCGAGGATCGGATCGCTGCCCGCGTCCTCAACGAAGCCCTTGAGAACGCGGAAGCCATCGTCAAAAACCGACCGGATGTCGCCACACTGATAAACGAAATCTCCGCAATGATCAGCGCGGAACCTCGCGCGCGCCTTGTTGGCATCGACATCACCGAAGCAACGACGCTCGCTCCCCTTGCAGGACCGATCAACCAGCGGGTCGCCATAATGATTTCGGTTGCATTCGGCGAAGGTGACAACGAAGTTCTCCTCATAGACCAAAGGGAAATCGAACCATGAGCAGCCATCCCGAAAAAGTTCGCCGCACAACAGTTCCTGAGATCGCGCGGCGCAAAGGTGGCGAGCCGATTGTCTCCCTCACCTCCTATCACGCACACACCGCCGCGATTGTCGACCGCCACGCCGATTTCATTCTTGTGGGCGATAGCCTCGGCATGGTGATGCACGGTATGGAGAGCACCGTCGGTGTGCCGTTGGACCTCATGATCATGCACGGCAAGGCGGTTGTCCGAGGCACGAAAAAGGCGCTGATCGTCGTTGATATGCCCTTCGGAACCTATGAGGAAAGCCCGAATATGGCCTTCCGCAATGCTGCGAAGATCATGAAAGAAACTGGCTGCGGCGCCGTTAAGCTCGAAGGTGGTAAGCGCATGGCCGAGACCATTCGCTTTCTTGTAGAGCGCGGTATTCCTGTGATGGCCCATATTGGGCTTACGCCTCAGTCAAGCCATGTGCTTGGCGGCTTTAAAACCCAAGGTCGGGACGAAGACACTTGGGTGGATCACATGGCGGACGCTCATGCCGTTTCTGAGGCGGGCGCATTTTCAGTCGTTCTGGAGGGAATGGTCGAGCCGCTCGCCGGCAAGATCACCAACGAAATTGACATCCCAACGATCGGCATCGGTGCCAGCGTGGAGTGCGATGGACAAATCCTCGTGCTCGAAGACATGCTCGGCCTCAATCCATGGACGCCAAAATTCGTGAAAGTCTATGGCCAGTTGGGTCCGATGATCGAGGACTCCGTGCGGCGTTATGCCGAGGATGTCCGCAACCGTGCATTTCCTACGGATGACGAAGTTTATAAATAGCGCAATTTGATCTCTTAGATCATGCTTGGCACAACGAGGTCGGGGGGGCGGTGACCGTCCTCAAAGGTCTTGATATTGATCAAGACCTTCTCACCCATTTCGTTGCGCCCTTCGACCGTCGCCGATCCCATATGCGGCAAAAGCACGACATTCGGCAGCTCCCGCAAGCGCGGATTGATCTCGCTTCCATGTTCAAAAACATCGAGCCCCGCGCCTGCGATCTCTCCGGCACGGAGCATGCGTGTCAAAGCGTTTTCGTCGATCACTTCTCCGCGCGAGGTATTCACGATGACCGCATCCGGTTTCATCAGCTTTAACCTGCGCGCGTTCATTAAATGGAATGTCGCTGGGGTGTGTGGGCAGTTGATCGACAAGATGTCCATACGGGCAACCATCTGATCGAGGCTTTCCCACCACGTCGCGTCAAGCTGATCTTCAACCTCGGGCCGCAACCTGCGTCGGTTGTGGTAATGAATGCTCATACCAAAAGCCCGCGCCCGTTTTGCAACGGCTTGACCAATGCGCCCCATTCCCAAAATGCCGAGACGTCGCCCCGTGATCCGCCCGCCGAGAAACGCCGTTGGCGACCAACCGGCCCAATCACCAGTTTGCATCACCGCCAGCCCCTCAGGAATGCGGCGCGCCACCCCGAGGATGAGCGCCATGGTCATGTCAGCTGTGTCTTCCGTCACCACACCGGGCGTGTTCGAAACCAAAATGCCACGTTGCCGCGCAGTGTGTACGTCAATGTGGTCAACGCCTGCACCATAATTGGCGATCAACTTGAGGCGCTCACCCGCCTGCCCAAGCAATGGAGCATCAATTGTATCAGTCAGGGTCGGGACCAGCACATCAGCGCCTTTCAACGCATCAACCAGCTCCTCACGGGTCATCGGCCGGTCATCATCCCGCAGGCGCACATCAAACAGTTCCTTCATGCGCGTCTCAACTGCGTCGGGTAACCGTCGCGTCACGACAACACTTAGCTTCTTGCTTGGCATACGGAGCACTCCCTACCTTTGCTTCGACGTCGCATAATGTCAGATTGCCCCCAAGATAATCGGCTTACAAGGGGCGCCCCTCGCAAGTCTCCAAGAAACAAAAAACAAGTGATCGGTCAGGCATGATCCGTGTTCTATTACTGATAGTTGCGCTCGCTCTGCCTCTCAGCGCAACAGGGCAGGTAGCCGAGCCTGTGGCGAACGGCGTCATGGGGGCAGATGGTGTTTTGCGCGGTCCCGAAACCAACCTCCCGATCCCGCGATTTGTTTCGCTCAAAGCTTCCGAAGCAAATGTTAGGCGCGGGCCATCTCTTTCGCACCGAATCGACTGGGTCTTCATGCGCGAAGGGATGCCGCTAAGAGTGATCGGAGAGTACGGCCATTGGCGCCGCGTCGTCGACAACGAGGGCGTTGGCGGCTGGATCCATTACTCGCTGATATCCGGCAAACGAACGGTGATGATTGCGTCCGAGGATACCTCGATCCTGATGCGGCCGGAGGCGAAAGCCCCAGCCAATGCTATTTTGGAGGTCGGTGTCGTTGCAGAGTTGAAAGAATGCAATCAAGACTGGTGCCTGATCGAAGCCGATGGCCATGACGGCTGGGCAGTCAAGAATGCTCTGTGGGGCGTAGACCAAACCGAAATCTTGGAATAGCCTGCGTCTTCAGGACAGGCGCATGACGACAACAAACACGAAACTCAATTTCTCGGCGGGATTATTATCAGTCGCAGTTGCCGCAACGCTCGTGCTTTTGAAGCTTTGGGCATTGAGGGAAACTGGCTCTCTTTCTGTTGCCGCCACCCTGATGGACTCTGCGCTAGATTTGATGATGTCTCTTAGCGGGCTCGCCGCAATCGCTTACGCGGCAAAACCGGCGGACGACGATCACGCGTTCGGCCACACATCGGCAGAAGACCTTGCCGCGTTGGCCCAATCCATTTTCATCTTGGGTTCCGCGATTGTGATTGCCTATCTGGCCGCCCAACGCCTTTTCGCAGGCGACGTCCCGCTCCCGCAGCAGGAAGAAAAGGGCATCGCTGTTATCGTTATATCCATCGCCCTGACAGGTGCTTTGGTGCTGTGGCAACGAAGCGTGGCGAAAAGAACCAAAAACAAAGTCGTCGAAGCGGATAGCCTCCACTACATTGGCGACTTGGTCCCCAATGTAGGCGCTATCCTTGCCTTGATTGCTTCGCGCACCTTGGGCATCAGTCAAGTCGACAGCGTCGTGGCAATTGCGGCCGCGCTTATCCTCGCGATTGGTGCGATCCGCATTGGCAGATCTGCGTGGGACGCCCTTATGGATCGCGCCGCCGACGACGAAACCATCGCTTCTATTTCAGAAATCGTAGGCGACTTTGATGGGGTTCATGGCTTTCATGACCTGAAAACACGCAAAGCCGGCAGCCGCGTTTTCGTCAACTTGCATATCGAGCTGGATGGCGATCAGTCGCTCTTTGACGCGCACGAAATAGGCGCCGCTCTGCGCCGCGCAATCGTGCGAGAGCACCCCAATGCGGATGTCCTGATCCACAAGGATCCGCGCGGCGCACCGCCGCATCCCGAAGATGAGCGCGTTAAGCCTCACTAGCCATCAAACCACGTCCGCGTAAAAGGGCCTCCACGCCCGGCATGCGGCCCCGAAAACGGGTGTAAAGTGCGCTTGCATCCTCGGATCCGCCTTTCGAGAGGATGTCTTCCTCCAGTTTCCGCGCCAAAGTGGGATCAAACGGATCACCAACCTCCTCAAAAGCCGCAAATACATCAGCATCCATGACCTCGGACCACATGTAACTGTAGTAGCCGGAGGAGTAGCCATCCCCTGAAAACACATGCGCGAAATGTGGTGTCGCATGGCGCATCCCGATCGCACGCGGCATCCCGATTCCCTCTAGCACTTCGGCCTGTTTTTGCATCGGGTCCGCTGGAGCCGGACCGTCATGAAACGCAAGATCGACCAACGCAGAAGCAACGTATTCAACGGTTTGGAAGCCCATATCAAAAGTTGAAGCCGCCAGGAGCCTCTGCATCATTTCCTCTGGCAGCGGGGCATCTGTTTCGTAATGCCGAGCGAACTCTGATAGGACTTCGGGCACCTCCAGCCAATGTTCGAACAACTGGCTGGGCAGCTCGACGAAATCTCGCGCAACTGAGGTGCCAGAGATTGACTCATAGCTGACATCCGACAGCATTTGGTGCAGCGCATGGCCGAGTTCGTGAAACAGCGTGCGCGCATCGTCAAACGAAAGCAGCGAAGGCTCCCCTTGCGCGGGTTTGGCGAAGTTACAGACATTCACAACAATCGGTCGAATATTTCCTGCAAGTTTTTGCTGGCTGCGCATCGCCGAACACCACGCTCCTGAGCGCTTCGATGAGCGCGCGAAATAGTCACCGAGGAACAAAGCAAGGTCCTGCCCATCGCGCGTGACTTTCCAAGCACGCACATCCGGATTGTATTTCGGGACGTCGACCTCCTCGAACTGCAGGCCAAAAAGCCTGTGCGCACAAGCAAAAGCCGCAGCCAGCAAATTGTCTAACTGGAAGAATGCCTTGAGCTCTGTTTCGTCAATGTCGTGGACCTCTTTGCGGGTGCGCTCGGCATAATAGCGCCAATCCCACGGCTCAAGCGGCCCAGTATAACCATCGGCAAGCAAAAGCTTCTCATATTCAGCAGCGTCCTTTTCCGCGGCGCGGACAGCAGGTCGCCAAACATCCATCAAAAGCGCTTTGACCCTTTCGGGTTCCTCGGCCATTTCGGTTTCAAGTTTGTATTGAGCAAAGTTTTCGAACCCAAGTAACTGCGCACGTTCTTCCCGCAGGGACAGGATCTCTGCCGCCACCGCGCGGTTGTCTGTTTCGCCGCCATTCGCTCCTCGCGCCGTCCACGCTTCATACGCTTTCCGCCGGAGCGCGCGATCAGGACAGTATTGCAAGAAGGGTACGATAAGCGACCGAGACAGCGTCAAGACAGCGCCGCCCTCGCCGCGCTCTTCACCAGCAGCCCGCGCGGCGGAAGCGACAAACCCGGGCAGCGAGGAAAGCGTCAAGTCACTCAATGGCATCGACCATGCGCGTTCATCGGCCAAAAGATTTTGAGTGAATTTCGTTCCCAATTCGGCCAGTCGCTTCTCGATATCGGCATGGCGCTTGGCTTCTGCGCCGGAAAGCTGCGCACCGGCGCGAACAAAGCCACGCCTCGTCAGCATCAAAACGCGCTGCTGTTCGTCCGTTAAATCCAAACTGTCGCGTGTATCCCAAAGCGCTTCAATGCGCGCGAAAAGTTTTGAATTCGATGCGATCTCGGAACTGTATTCGGCCAGCATCGGCGAGAACTTTCGCGTCAATTCCTCGCGCGTGGGTGTGCTGTCTGCGCCCGCAAGAGCATAGAAGGCTCCAAGAACACGACCGAGCAACTGATCGGCGAGTTCCAAAGCTTCGATTGTATTTTGAAAGCTGGGTACGTCATCGGCGTCAGAAATGGCACTCACCCGCGCCCTTGCCTCTACCAAAGCGACGTCTACCGCCGCCTCGAAATCTTTGTCGTCGATCCTGTCAAAAGGCAGCATACCGAATGGCGTCGCCCATTCTTCGAGCAATGGATTTGTCATCGCGTTACTTTCCAAGTTTTTCGTTTACGTCACCGCAAACGGGACAACTTTCTCTTGGCTTCAGCTTCATAATCCGGCTGTCGGCGTAGAGCGCGTCATAGATCATCATGCGCCCCAGCAGTCCCTCGCCAGCACCAGTGATAACTTTCACCGCCTCAACAGCCATAAGGCTCCCAATAACGCCTGGTAACGGACCAATAACCCCTGCTTCAGCACAAGTCGGCGCTAAGCCCTCTGCAGGGGCTTCAGGGAATATGCATTCGTAGCACGGCGCGCCCCGAGAAGGATCAAAAACGCTGATCTGCCCCTCCCATTGGCTGATCGCGGCCGCAATAAGCGGCTTGCCCGCCCCGACTGCGGTGCGGTTGACCAGATAGCGGGTGGCGAAGTTATCAGTGCCGTCAAGGATCAGGTCAAAATCCGCGAAAAGCTGTTCGCTCATCTCCTCGGTCAAACGGCGGTTGAAGGGCCGCACGTCGATGAACGGGTTCAACTCTTTCAGCGCAACCTCGGCCGAATGCACCTTTGGCATCCCGATATGAGCGTCACCGTGAATGATTTGCCGTTGCAGGTTCGATCCGTCCACAACATCATCATCGATGATGCCGATGGTTCCCACACCAGATGCAGCAAGATACATCAAAGAAGGCGATCCCAAGCCTCCAGCCCCGATCACCAGAACCTTGGCGTCTTTCAAACGCTTCTGACCAAGCCCGCCCACCTCACGCAAGATCATATGGCGCGCATAGCGGTTGATCTCGGTTTCCGAGAAAGGCTCCGCTTTCGAAGGCACCGCCGCTTGCTCGGAGCGGTCTTGAGAAATGCGCGCGCGCAACAGCCGCAGGATTGTACGATATCCCATGATCAATATCGCGAATCCAATCAGCAGAAGCCATAGCCGCGCGTCACCACCCGTGGCCTCGCGAAGCGGATTGCCTTCTGGCAAAACAAGCTGTGCGGAGATCACTGCAGCAAGCAGTACCGCGATCATGATCCAACGCTGCCTTTTCGGCGCGCCAAGCCCCCAGCCCAGCGCCCAAATCGCGCCCATCATCGCCAAGACAACGATCATGCCGTCTCATCCCTCACGCCAGTCGAGCCAAAGCCCCCTGCGCCGCGTTTGGTGTCGGTCAGGGTATCCGCGATCTCGAATTGCGCCTGCATCACCGGCGCAATAACGGCTTGTGCGATCCTATCACCATGCTTGATAGAAACCGGCTCATCCCCATGATTGATCAGAACCACACCAACCGGCCCCCTGTAATCCGCATCAATTGTACCTGGACTGTTGAGAAGGGTGATCCCCTGCTTGAGCGCCAAACCCGATCTGGGCCTGAGCTGCATTTCGCACCCCTGCGGCAACTGAATTTTTATCCCTATCGGCACAAGAGCCCGCTCCCCCGGCGCGAGCCTAAGCCCGTCCTGCCTCTGTGACTCGTCAAGATTGGCCCGTAGATCCGCCCCTGCCGCCCACTCTGTCTCGTAGCGCGGCAACGGAACCAACGGGTCCGACCCTTCGATGCGTTCAACGAGTACCCGCAAACTCATGCTTTTTCTCCGCCAAACCGCTTGGCGATGCGCTCGACCAGCCGCTTTGCGACCTCTTCCTTTCGCATGCGGGGCCAATACTCCGGCGCGGCATCAGAAATAAGCACCACACTATTCTCAGTCCCGCCCATAATGCCTGTATCGGGAGACACATCGTTCGCCACGATCCAATCGCACCCTTTTCTTGCGCGTTTCTGAGTTGCATTTTCGACGACATTTTCCGTTTCGGCTGCGAAACCCACAACAAGCTCCGGCCTGTTGCCCCCACGCGCTGAAACGCTTGCCAAAATGTCGGGGTTTTCAACGAAGGAGAGGCTGGGGATTTCGCCCTTAACTTTCTTCAGCTTTTGGGGCTGAGCAGTATCCACCCGCCAATCCGCAACCGCCGCCGCAAAAACACCAATATCAGCGGGGAGCGCCCGCGAGACAGCAGCTTCCATTTCCTGGGCCGTTTCCACATTGATCACCCTAACGCCAGTTGGCGGAGCAATCGCGGCAGGGCCGGTCACGAAGGTAACACTTGCGCCTGCATCGCGCAGCGCGGCAGCAATTGCACTCCCCTGCGCGCCGGATGACCGGTTCGCAATGTAGCGCACGGGATCGATCGGTTCATGCGTCGGGCCAGAGGTCACAATCGCGTGGCGTCCTGCCAATGGACCTGACGAAAATCGCGCTTCGATTGCCGCAAGTATCTCCATTGGCTCGGACATCCTGCCAGGCCCGCATTCACCACAAGCCATGTCCCCCTCGTTGGGGCCGATGAACGCGATACCATCTGCGCGGAGTGTCTCAAGATTTCGCTGCGTCGCGGGGTGTTCCCACATACGCACATTCATCGCCGGAGCGACGATCACAGGCGTGTCGGTCGCAAGCAGCAGGGTCGAGGCAAGATCATTGGCCAATCCATGAGCCATCTTTGCCAACAAATCCGCAGTCGCAGGCGCGATAACAACTAGGTCAGCCGAGCGGGAAAGCTGTATATGCCCCATTTCCGCCTCTGCGCCCAAGTCGAATAATGCTTGGTGGACGGCCTCTCCCGCCAGCGCTGAAACGCTCATTGGCGTCACAAATTCAGCAGCCGCGCCCGTCATGACTGGTGTAACAGCCGCATCGCGCTCGCGCAGGCGCCTGATCAGCTCCAATGTCTTATAGGCGGCAATCCCACCGCCTATAATCAAGAGGATCCGTTTGTCTTTTAGCATGGTCGTTCCACCTACTGTTCGCTTTGACATTAGGCAGAAGCTGCGCCATGGGCAATCAAGTCGCGCCGAGCGTTATTAGCTTAGAGAAAGACCAGAATTTCACGGTTCTGACCCTCAAGCGCCTTGCGCATCTTATTGAATGCTGCCGCTTCGAGTTGCCGCACCCGCTCTTTTGAGAGGCCCAATTCGATCCCCAAGCTTTCCAACGTGCGCGCTTCCTCACGCAGCTTGCGCTCCCGCACAATGAAACGTTCACGCTCATTCAGGCCTGCGAGCGCTTGCGACAGCCATTGCCGCAGAGTCTCGTTATCGTGGTTGTTTTCCACATACTCGCTGGCTTGCTCGCATTCATCTTCAAGCGCATCGATCCATTCACGCCCGTCTTCTTCGGTTGACTGCGTCGCATTGAGCGAAAAGTCGGAGCCGGAAAGACGCCCTTCCATCATTTCGACATCCGCCAGCGGCACACCGATTTCAACAGCAATCCGCTTGTGGAGTTCATGGCGCTCAAGCGTTTCGCCAACCGCCGCAGCTTCTCTCTCAAGCCGTGCCTGAACGCGGCGCATGTTGAAGAACAGCGACTTCTGAGAACTGGTCGAACCGGTGCGAACCATTGACCAGTTCCGCATCACATAGTCCTGAATGGATGCCTTGATCCACCAAACAGCATAAGTCGAAAAACGCACTCCACGATCAGGATCGAACTTATCCGCTGCCTTCATCAAACCAAGTGATGCTTCTTGGATCAGGTCGTTCATCGGTGCGCCGTAGCGCTTGAACTTCGCGGCCATCGAGATCGCCAAGCGCATGTAGGCTGTGATCAAACGGTGCAAGGCCTGCTCGTCGCGATTATCGCGCCACGCATAGGCAAGTGCCAGCTCGGTTTCAGCATCGAGCAATTCCGCTTTCATCGCCTTGCGCGACAAGTTGTGATCGAAACTTCCGTCCAGTGCCATTCCGTCTTTCTCCCATCAGGAACGCGTTCTAACGTTTATTGTTGTCTCGTAATGTCCTACGCAGTGGGTCGGAAAGCGGATCACTTTGAGGTGTGAGAATGGATCTAGCAGGGCTAACACTCGTCATCGGGGGCGCCGCCTCTGGCAAATCCCGCATCGCGGAAGAAATGATAAAAGCGTCGGGTCGCCCAAAGATTTACGTCGCTACTGCCCAGATATTCGATGACGAGATGGCCGAAAAAGTCCGCGCCCATCGCCGCCAGCGCGGTGCTGACTGGACGACACATGAAGCACCACTTGACCTGCCTGCAGCCCTCGCAACCGTGCAAGGAGATCAAGCCATACTTATCGATTGCCTAACGCTCTGGCTCACGAACCATATCCTCGCAGAAAGTGATATCGACGCCGAGACAAAAAAACTCTTCGCCGCCATAGACGCCTGCCCAGCACCGATCGTTCTCGTAACAAACGAAACCGGTGGAGGCATCGTACCTGAAAACGCGCTTGCCCGGCGTTTCCGCAATGCGCAGGGGCGGCTTAATCAGGCAGTGGCAGCAAAGGCGGAACGAGTCG
>Ga0181566_10004245_pt1 | contig 11661 bp, 12 predicted proteins | sample 101ome_15_FD_133762 | JGI IMG/M metagenome (GOLD analysis project Ga0181566, IMG submission 133762) | Coastal salt marsh microbial communities from the Groves Creek Marsh, Skidaway Island, Georgia - 101402AT metaG (megahit assembly) | ecosystem: Environmental > Aquatic > Marine > Intertidal... | reverse complement strand
GCATTTAATGAGCCAGAAGAGTATATTCCATCAAAAAAATGGAATTCTCAATTTAAAGATATTGCAACATCTACAATGTTGCAAACACCAAAAGATATTCCAACTATAACAGGTGCTACACTCAGTGCTCGCTCAATCACAAATGGCTCAAGGGTCGCTTTTGCTATTTACAACGAGATCTTAAGGGAAAAATAGTGAAGTTTACACTTGTAAAAAATCTCTCTCAAGATCCTTTGATGCGCCCTATACTTTTAGGTTTGTTGCTATGTATAGCTTTATATTTAGTCGTGGATCTTGTGGTAAAACATTATGGTTTTGGAATTTTACCTTCAGCAGTTAATCTAACACTTTTTGGGAATGAAGATGAATATATAGATGCTATCTCAAGAACATCATTTTTAGAGTTTTGGCATATGGAGATCTTTTTCATTATGATGATTCTTTTGACTCTATGCGCTGTTTTTATACGTTTAAGTGGAGGGAGAAAAAGAGATAAGATTATTATGAATATTATGCTTTTAAGTGCTTTAAGTTCTTTAGTATTTCTTGCTTTGGGCTATTTTGTATCAGGTCATTTTATTGAAGCTTATAGTGTACTTTTTATAGTTTGGCATCTTACAGCATTTTATATGGTGGTCTTTTCTATAAGGAATTTGTATCGTGCATAGAGAGTATCAAAATGCTATAGCTATCTTTTCTTTGTTTGTGATTTTGTTGGTTCTAAGTGGCGTAATGATTTTCATAGAAAAGATTGGACTGAGTGTTGAGGATATAATGGTGTATTACTTAGGGAGTGAAGAAAAGTTTATACAAGCAAAATCTTTTCAAGGCCTTTTAAAAATAGTTTTACCTCATACCTTTGCATATGGTCTTCTCTCTATGGTTTTACTCCATTTTTTGATATTCACAGATCAACGAAATTTGAGACGATCAAAAATTCTTGTTTTTGTCATCTTTAGTAGCGCTTTTTTAGAGATTGTAAGTCCGTTTTTACTTCTACGTGGATTAGAATTTTTTGCGTATCTGAAACTAGGAAGCTTAATAGTTTTTAATCTCTCTTTGTTATATGTGAGTTATTTGCTTGCAAAGAGTATACTTGACTCCTCAAAATGATTCTGGGGTGTGGATGATGTATTATGTTTTAAAATTAGTGATCACTACGGTTTTGATTGTACTTATCTCAGAGATCTCTAAGCGGAACTCTTTGGCTGGGGCTCTTTTAGCAGCAATACCACTCGTTTCTATTTTGGCAATGACATGGATGTATATTGATACAAACGATACAAAAAGTGCTGTTGATTTTTCAAACTCAATTGTTTGGCTCATAGCTCCTTCGATGACGTTATTTTTAGCGTTTCCTTATTTTATAAAAAAAGGTTTGAGCTTTTTCCCTAGTATGTTTTTTGCAATCGTTTTAACGATTCTTGCATACTACAGTGTTTTATTTGTGCTTCAAAAACTAGGGTTGAGATAAAAAGTTTTGGTATAACTCAAGATCTTTTACATACTCTGAGATATTTTTACTCACAAATATCATTTTTTCAGTGGTAAGCAAAATATACCCAAGTTCTAAACTTTGTAAAAACTCTAACGACTTTTGTAAAGGCATCACGCTTGCAGCAGTTGCATAAGCATCCAGGTCACTGTTTGGAAGTTTTGATATGAGGGTAATGGAAACAAAAGCTTCTTGAGGAGCTTTTTGCTTTGGGTTGATGAGATGGTTGTTTTTTTCACTAAGTATGTAACGGTTGTAATTTCCACTTGTGCTTACTGCAGTTTCATAGTGACGAGTACGAAACTTTGCTAAAGGCTCTTGTGAAAAAGGGTTTTCAACTAAAATCTCACAGTTTCCAAGAGATCGTATGTCTCCACTTGCAGCAACACGAGTATTTTTAAGATTTTTCTTTTTAAACTCTTCAATCACTTTATCCACTGCAAAACCTTTCCCCATCCCACCTAAATCTATGGAGATATGAGGCTCTAAACTAGCAGAATCTTTTGTGAATGTTAGCCCACTGAGGTTTATGGTAGCATTTTGAAGTTGATTTTTTGTGGCAAGATGTTCTTGCTTTTCACCAAAATGATAGATATCTTTTGTGATCGAACCAACACTTATATCAAAGTATCCATTTGTGTCGTTATAATATTTTTTACTACGTTTGAGTGCTTCGTATGTGATTGAGTTTATATTTGCTTTTTTGTTTTTGTTGAGTTTGAAGATTGGTGAAGTCTCTTTGTATGAGGATAAGCTTTGATCTACAGTTTTAAAAATTTCAAACCCATTTTCGAGCTCTTTTATATCTTGTTTTTCTACTGAGATAGTGATATATGTTCCCATAATCACTTGCGTGCGTGTTATTATCTCTGCATAAAGTGAGCTAAAAGTGATGAGGAAAAGAAAAGTTTTTAAAATCAAGTGAATTAGGTAGAAGAGCTTATGTGGCTATAAGCTCCAAAATTAGATTGTAAATACTCTGATTGAGTGAGTTTCAAGTTGTCCATTGAGGATTCTTTGGATTGAGTGAAGTGTTCCACCAGAACTCTCGCACGCTCCACAAGCTCCCATCCACGAGATATATACGTCGGTAAGTCCATTTGTTTCACGAACATCGATCAAATCAAGGTCACCACCATCTGATTGCAAAAAGTCTCTAATCTTTTCATCGATCACTTTATCAATAGCACCTATTTTCTGAACAAGGCCCATTCTTTCAAATTCTGATTGAGTTTCTTCCATTTTTAATTTCCTTTATTTTATAATTATTTGATTTCTTTATTTTCGAATAATAACAGCAGTTTGTATATTTTAAATTATTAATTTAAATATAAGTAGAGTTTTTAAGAAATTCTGAATATCTGAGTAATTGAACGATTTTAGAAAGCAAAATAAATATTTTGGGGGCTTGTATGGAGTATATAGCATTTATTTTTAAAGCTGGAGAAGATTACGTAGGTATAGTTCCAGATGTTTCAGATAATGTTGCATATGGAGATGACTTTGATGAGGTTTGTGAGGCACTTGAGGATTTTATTGAACTTTCACTTGAAGACGAAGATCTTCCTAATGCAAACAAGATAGAATACTTCACACAAGAGGTATTGCAAAACTACGCTATCCCTTTGGATTGTAAACACTATATTGTTAACGTTCAAAACGATGGAGAAAAGTCGTATGAAGTAAGCCTTATCCTTGACTAACAAGGCTTAAGAATTGGATGTTATAATCATCTACAAAGATTAACAAGAGAGAAACAATGGAATTAGAAGAGATTGAATTGGAACTAGAATTAGCTGGTTTAAGCAGAGAACAGCAAGTAAAATTACTCTCATTTGTAAAAACAAATGGATACGATGCGAAACTTCTTGACCAAAAATTGCGCCTTATGGGATATGAGCCTGTATTTAGCATCTATGAAGATGATGAAGAGGATTGATCTACTCGATTGTCTTTGAATAAACCTAAGCTTTAAGTTTTAAAGTGATAGAATTGTCATTTACGTAGAATAATCAAAAATAATACTAAGTAATAAGTAAATGCTAAAGTGGTGCTGTGAAAAATTTTAACATTAAAATAGTTTTTTTTATGCTTTTTGTCCTCACTTACTTTAGTGTGTATTACTTTTACAACACAAAACTTCAAAGTTCCATAAAAACAGAACTTCAAAAATACTCAAAAAATTTCAATCAAAAATTTCAACTTTTGCAAGGTGGGATTCAACAAGAATCTGAAGCAACAAGTTCGATTATAAACGGTGAAAAAAAAGTTTATGAATTTTTGTCTTTGAGTTTAGACGAGCAAGAAAATCAAAAAGAACTTCAAGATGGATTACATTCACATTTAGTCCCTCTTTTTGAACTCGTACAGCAAGATGGTGTATCAAACCTCAAAATTGTGCTTCCAAATCGTAAAGTTTTTTTAGATATGCAGGATTACGAGAAGACTGGGATACATAGTAATGCTTTGTATGAGATGCAAGTACAAAAAACTCTTAGTGGAATTCGTGAATATAATGGTGAAATATCTTTCAATTCAGTATTTCCACTTGTACAAGATGGCAAAGATATTGCCTATTTAGAACTTGTGTACCCACTGCATTATTTGCAAGCATCCCTTAAAGAACAAGATAATATTTTTACAGTTTTTACAAGTAGACATAAAAAATTTCGCAATGAAAATTGGAGAGATACATTTGATGAAATAGATAGTTTGATGGAGAAAAAAGATAGTTTCCATCTTTATACGCAACTTGAATCTGGTGAAGTTATCATAGCCTCATTCATACTTTTAAAAGATACTCAAACGAATAAGATACTAGGTTACTTGATGTCGCAAGTACCAAGTAGTTACATTGAAGAGCTACTTGGAAAGTTTTATCAAAACGCACTCATAGTTTTTTTTATAACAGGACTTATCTATTTTCTTCTGTGTTGGCTCACTGTTCACCAAAGTAAGATTCATGAAGAGCGGAAAAGATTTCAGTTAGCTATTGAGAGTTCTAATGATGGTATTTTAGATTGGAATATTAAAGAGGGAACTATTTACTATTCACCACAATGGCACACAATTTTAGGGTATGAAAACTATGAACTCTCAGATAGTTTTACTGAGTTGTCTCAAAGAATTTATGAAGATGATAAAGAGAGGTTCCAAAAAAAACTGCAAGATCTTTTGCAGGGTAAAATCGAAATTTTTGAATGTGAATACCGCATTCGACATAAAGATGGCAGATGGTTGTGGATCTTTGGAAGAGCAAAAGCACATTTTGACAGTAGTGGAAAAGCAAGCAGAGTTGTAGGCTTTCAACGCGATATCAGTGACAAAAAAGAGTTTGAGATGAAACAAGAAGCTCTTGTTGAAGAGTATAAAAATATTGCAAATGCAAAATCTGATTTTTTATCCAACATGTCTCATGAAATAAGAACACCTCTTAATGCGATTTTGGGCTTTATTCAAGTGCTTATCAAAAAAGAAGATGAACCAAAAAAGTTAAAATATTTGACAACTATTAATGAATCAGGAAAATCTCTTTTGCGTATAATAAATGAGATCCTAGATTTTTCTAAGCTTGAAAATGAGAAGTTTAGCATTGAGCATGATCTTTATGATATTCGCCAAGTTTTTCAACATATTAGAAACCTTTTTGATTCTAGTGCTAAATTTCAGGGTCTTGAGATCACTTTAGAGATGGATGAAACACTCCCGCAAGAGAGCTATGGAGATAAGGTTCGAATAGAGCAAATAGCATCAAATATTTTAAGTAATGCTATCAAGTTCTCCAATAAAGGGACCACCATAGAGATCATTGTGTCATATTTAGAGAATTCAAATAGTATGATGTGCAAAATTAAAGATTATGGGATCGGAATTTCTAAAAATAAAATTGATGATATTTTTAGTGCATTTACACAAGAGGATGCATCGACAACTAGAAAATATGGTGGAACAGGTCTTGGCTTAGCAATCTCTAAAAAGTTATGTGAACTTATGAAAGGGGAGATTTTTGTAGAGAGTCAGGTTGGTAAAGGGAGTACTTTTTCTTTCACCATTCCTCTTTATGATGTCAATACTCAAATACAAAAAGGTGAAGTTGAGCAGATAGATAATGAAGAACTATCTTTTCATGCTGAAGTTCTTATTGTTGAAGACAATAAAACAAATCAAAAACTAATTTGTTTACTGCTCGGTGATTATGGCTTAGAGTGTACTATTGCCAATGATGGAGTGGAAGCTTTAAAGATGGTTCAAGAAAGAGATTTTGATTTGATTTTAATGGATGAGAATATGCCAAATATGAATGGCAAAGAAGCATCTAAAAAGATACGGGAATTTGAATCTGAGAATAAAAAAGACCCAACACCTATAGTAGCTGTGACTGCAAATGTTGGCGAAGGTGTACGGGAGTCTTTTATTGAGGCTGGTATGAATGATTATATCTCCAAGCCAGTGAATTCTGAGAACCTTAAAGAGGTACTTTATAAATACTTACAAGAGAAAAACGGTGAAGTTTAGTATTCAAATTTTCTTGATACTTATTGTATCTATGAACGTATATGGACAAAAAAAAGAGTTTCAGCAAATTATGCTTGAACATCAAATAGATCTTGGATCTAAATCGATAAAAAGCTGGCTACGACTTTTTAATTCATCTGAAAAACTTAAAGAAGAAGGGTTCTCACTCGATGAGATTGAGAGATTTACTGTTTTAAGAGCTCTTAAAAAAATACAAAAAAATTCAAATAAAAAGTACAACAGGAGAATCAAATGACACTTTATTTAAAAACATTGGCGTTAGTATCTCTTTTGTTGAGTCAGGTATTTGCAAATGATGAACTTTCAGATTTTATTCCATCACAAGAGAGTGCGTGGGATTACTTTGGTGAAGTGCAAATTCGAGCTGCAAGACGTGAAGTAAAAGCAAATAGAGCGGGTATTTCAGATACGAAATTACTCAATTACAATGCATTACAGTTGCATCTTAATTATACAAATGATGGTTTTTACTTTGAGGCTACTCCATATGCGTATGGATACAGGGGAGAATCTGACTTTAGACCAAGTGGACCAAATTTCTCTGAACCATTTTCAAAACAAGACTTCTTTTTCCGAACACTGTATGCGAGTTATTCTGTAGGTAAATTAACCTTTGGAATGGGTGTTTTACCAATGAGTAACAGTTTTCCAAATCAATTTAAAAGAGATTATTATCAAGATGGTGAAGGGATTAATATTCTCAGTGATATTGATCCACTTGCGATCTTTATGAAATACAAAATCTCCGAAGATAATCAAATTCTTTTTGGTGCAGGATACATAGATACACATTTCATACCTAGTGGTAAGTACTATAATCAACACAATCTTCATAAAACATATGGAATATTTGCGAAGCAAATTATGTATGTAGATAAGTTTCAAATCTTAAATGATTTAACATACACAAAAGCGATGTATAACAAAAAAGATGCTGGTGAATTTTATGGCTATGGATTTGGTATTTCATGGGATGATTCAGAGTACTCTGGACTTACTGTGTACAACACTTTAGGCTTAAGTTTGTATAAAAATAACTCTATTAATGTTCAAAGTGATATTCTTTCAGACTTAGGTCTTGGCGCTGTTCCTCCTTTATATGCAGCAAATTTTTCTTTTGATACAAACAGATACACTGGTGCAGCAAATCTTTTGGGTTTTAGAAAAGATATAGATTATTTTGATTTTGAGTCATTTATTAACTTTGAATGGTTTCATGTTATGGGTGATTGGACCTCTGCCAATAAAGGTTCACCGTATCATGGGGATGGGAATTATATGAGTAACATACGTGATAATTCTTACTATATCGCTTATGGAATCAAAGTAAACAGGGATATTTCTGTTCGTCTGAGCTATTCGTATATGGAGTTTGATGAAAAAGAAAATATTGGTGCTCCAAGTTCAGTTCCTAGTGAAAATTCTTATGGACCTCAGCTTAGCTCTATCAATTTAACGAAGCTTATATTTTATTATAATTTTTAGTTCTGTTAAAATATGATTAAATATTTTCGATATCCTTGATATCTCCACCTGAAAGACTCTCCATTTTATTTTCAACTATGGAAAGAAACTCTTTTTTATTTTTTTCATCCATATTGTTTTCAACCATATCTAGAATATAGCGTATTCCATTAGCATTAATTTTTTTTACACTTGCAAGATAATGTACAAAGGCGATAATCTGAATATCATTTATTGAGTAGAGTTTTTTGACCTCTTTTTTGTAAGGGAATAAACCCTTATCTTCATACATTTTAAGGGTTCTTTGTTTTGCGCTAAGGAGTTCTGCGATACTACTAATGGGTAAGACATCTTTTTCATTATTTAACAAAGCCATCTATTCATACCTTAATTGTTGTTAAAAAACATATTATATCTTATAACTTGGGTTTATAAAGAGTGATTTTAAAATTACTATAAGAGTGTTTAGTTATAACATTATATATGTAAAAAAATTACTTCATAAGTGTATAATAATTACTCATTGTATGAAATTTTAAAAATGTGAAGAGTTAAAAGGCGAGTGTATGCATATAGAAAATGAAATACTTGAAAATGTAAAAGTAGTTGCTAAGAAATGGCAAGAGGAGATTCAAGTATCACGTGAAGGAAAAGAGCAAGAGTTCCATGAGATGATGCTTAAGATGCTTGATAACCCAGTTAATAAAGTGTTTTTGATTGAACTTTTGGATCAAAGTTTTCGCTCTAGTGATAGTGATAGAGTTGCAAATCAGATCGAGTATATTTTTCAAAAATATGGAAATACGGATTTTTTCTCACAATTTGAACAGGTTCTTATCTGGTTGTTTAGGGATATTGGGATTTATGTGAGTTCTATATCTATCCCTTTGTTTGTTCAGTATCTCAGAAATGATATTAGTAGCATAGTAATTAAAGGCGAGGATGAAGTTCTCTCAAAACATTTAAAAGAGAGACGAAAAGAGGGGACAAGAGTCAACATAAATGTTATAGGTGAAATAGTGCTTAGTGAACAAGAAGCACAAAAAAGGGAAGACAAATATATCTCGATATTGCAAAACAAAGATATTGACTATCTATCAATTAAAATATCTAACCTATTTTCACAGTTTGTTCCTCATGCTCATGAATATAATTTACAAAAACTCTCTTTGAGACTTGAAAAAATATATGATGCTGCAAAAGCAAACAGCTTTACAGATACAAATAATCAAGAAAGATATAAATTTGTTAACCTTGATATGGAAGAGTATAAGGATGTGCAACTAACGATAGATCTTTTTAAAAGAGTTCTTTCATACGATAAGTTTTTAGATCTTCATGCCGGCATTGTAATTCAAACCTATCTTCCTGATGCAATGGATCTTGTTAAAGATTTACTTGCATTTGCAAAACAAAGAGTTGCAAAAGGTGGTGCACCGATAAAAATCCGTATTGTTAAAGGTGCAAATCAAGAGATGGAGTTAACTGAGTCTAGTTTAAGAGGATGGCCAGCAGTTACATATACAACAAAAGCTCAGAGTGATGCAAACTTTAAAAAGGTTATGGAACTTCTTTTACGTGAGGATGTTGCACCATTCGTACATACAGGGATTGCATCACATAATCTTTTTGATCATGCTTTAGCGATGCTTTTAGCTAAAAGCAGAGGTGTTAGTGAATATGTCAGTGCTGAGATGCTTGAGGGGATGAGTGAAGCTGCATATAAAGTGCTTAAAAAAGAGGGACTCGATGTTATTTTGTATGCTCCAACAGCGACAAAAGAAACGTTTACGAATGCGATTGCATATTTGGTTCGAAGGTTTGATGAAAATACTGCTGATCAAAACTTTTTACGCCATAGTTTTGGTTTAGAAGTTGATACACCTGCCTGGGAAACACTGATAAAAAGTTATGACGACTCAATTAGCATGATAGATACTGTTGATGTAAAACCCTACAGAACACAAGATAGAAATAAGATAGTTGAAAAAGAGCTCAAAAATTTAAATCAGTACCATTTTGAAAATGAGAGTGATACTGATTTTGTTTTAAAAGAAAACAGAATCTGGGCAGAAGCGATTCGAGACAAATGGAAAAATATAGGCACAAATGGTGGATATCAAGCATACCCTATTGTTGGAGGTAAAGAGCTTCAAGAGAGGGATGATAGAGTAGATGTGTGGGACAAGTCACAATACCATCAAAAAGTACAAGTAGGTTCTTATGTAAGAGCAAATAGTGAGGATATGCTGCAGGCGTTAGAGATAGCAAAGAAAGATCCTGATGGATGGAGAGAAAAGAGTGTCCAAGAGAGACAAAAGATTCTTATGGATGTAGCTCATGAAGTCCGATCTGCAAGAGCTGACCTTATAGGTGTTGCAGCAGCAGAAGTTGGAAAAGTATTTACTGAAACAGATGTTGAAGTGAGTGAAGCTATAGATTTTTTGAATTTTTATCCATATAGTGTTGCAAAAATCTCTTCTCTGACGGGGATCCGAGCGAAACCAAAAGGGGTTGGTCTTGTGATTAGTCCATGGAACTTTCCTGTTGCGATACCATGTGGAGGAGTAGCTGCAGCTTTAGCAGCAGGGAATACAGTTATCCTAAAACCTGCCTCAGATGCAGTTCTTTGTGCATATATGCTTTGTCAGTGTTTTTATAAAGCTGGGGTTAGTAGAAATACTTTGCAGTTTATCCCTTCCAGTGGTGAAGATGTTGGCAAAAGCCTTGTTCCTAGTAAAGATATTGACTTTGCGATCTTTACAGGTGGTGAAGCGAGTGCGTATAATATTATTAAAGCACGTCCAGATTTAGCTCTAAGTGCAGAAACTGGAGGTAAAGATGCGACGATTGTAACTGCTATGGCAGATCATGACCAAGCACTTAAAAATGTGATAGTTTCAGCATTTCATAACTCTGGACAGAAATGTTCAGCTACATCACTTTTGGTCTTAGAAAAAGAGTTGTATGATGATGAAAAATTCAAACTATCTTTGAAAGAAGCGGTTGAATCTTTAGAAGTTGGATCTGTTTGGGATTTTAAAAACAGAATTGGTGCACTCAGTAATCTAGCCTCTGGAAATCTTGAAAAATCTCTACAATACCTTGATGATGGTGAAGAGTGGTTGCTTGAACCTAGTTATGCAGATGACTCTAATCCATATATGATGAAACCATCTGTGAGATGGGGAACCAAGCAAGGGGACTTTTGTCATATGAATGAGCTTTTTGGACCAGTCTTGAGTGTAATGCGTGCTGAAAACCTTGAAGATGCTATAGAGATAGTGAATGCTACAGGATATGGATTAACTTCAGGGATTGAGACACTTGATTCTCGTGAGGTAGAGTTGTGGAAAGATAAAATAATCGCTGGAAATCTTTATATCAACAGAGGTACTACAGGTGCAATTGTGATTCGTCAACCATTTGGTGGGATGAGAAAGTCTGCAATAGGTAGTGGGAAAAAAGCTGGTGGTTTTAATTATGTAAGTCAATTTATGACCATTGAATATGATGAAACAAATCTTTATGAAAGTTGCTCTAATGAGTTTATAGATCATATGAGAGTGTTTTTAAATAGAGATACAGTTTTTGATAAAGAGTGCCATAAAGCACTTCGTCATTTATCCCATTTTGCACACTGGTATGAAGCAGAGTTTAAACGTGAACATGATTATGCGCACATTCGCGGTGAAAGTAATGTGATACGGTATTTAAAAGTACATAGTGTTCTTTTAAGAGTTGAAGATAATGATGACTTCGTTGAGGTTTTAGCTACATTGTTACTTGTAAAAATGTTGGGGATACAACTACATGTTTCGATTCCACTTCATTCGAGAAGAGCAGAATACATATGGCTTGAATCAAAAGAAAACTCTCTACTGGATAAAGATGATGCGATTGTTAGAGAAGATGAAAGCCATCTTATAGATTCTATAGCGTCGAGTGAACGTGTACGCTTTTTAAATCCTCAAAATGTTTCACAAAATGTGTATGAAAAACTTGCTCTCTCAGCTAAATATATAGCATCTACACCTTTTATAGCTCATGGAAGAATAGAGTTGATGCATTACTTTATTGAACAGAGCGTGACAAATTCTTATCATAGATATGGAAACCTTGGGATTCAAGGGTTGACGTTTAAGGGGGTGTAAATATGCAAATAG
>Ga0181566_10004242_pt1 | contig 11666 bp, 10 predicted proteins | sample 101ome_15_FD_133762 | JGI IMG/M metagenome (GOLD analysis project Ga0181566, IMG submission 133762) | Coastal salt marsh microbial communities from the Groves Creek Marsh, Skidaway Island, Georgia - 101402AT metaG (megahit assembly) | ecosystem: Environmental > Aquatic > Marine > Intertidal... | reverse complement strand
TTTAGAATGTTGTGCCTATGTGATAACTGGGTGCTCACCTGCGAAGAACTACACGTTCTTCGATTTCCCTTACTTCTTGAGCGGGGATTGCACACAAATTATTCTTCATTGCCCAAGGCAATTTATTGACATCAATCTCTTGTTCTACTTTAACCATAATCTCTGTAATATCACCGGTCCGAGGATCGATTACAATGTCTTGGAGAATGCCCAGTAATTCACCGCGGGAATCAACAACCTTCCTATTGATGAATTCATTGCTGAAACTTGGCATCTAACCACTCCGCCCTTACATATCGTACAATATCTAACCTCTTCAAACAACCGGATATTGGGATTACATTGACTCCATTCCGAAACTTGTATCTCTGCTTCTCTTGATGTTTGATAGTCCAGAAGTCAGCCTTTCTTCCATCTTGGAATAATACTCAAGCATGTCTGGTGTGACGGTAGGTCGCACTCTAGAAATCGCTTCTTCAAAGTGAGATTTCGTCACGGTTTTCTTACTTGCTCTCATTGCGATAAGAGCAGCCTCTCTGCAGACAGCTTCGATGTCTGCCCCTGTGAAACCTTCCATGTCATTTAGGACATCCTTCATTGAGAATTTACCGATTGGCATTCCTGCACTGTGAATGTCCATGATTGATTCCCTTGCAGGTTTGTCTGGAGGTGGAACGTGAAGAACTCTCTCAAACCTTCCACTTCGTAATAGAGCAGGGTCGATCATCTCTGGCCTATTTGTAGCAGCGACTACGATTACTCCGTCTAGACTCTCAACACCGTCCATGCTAGCCAATAATTGGTTAACGACACGGTTTGCAACATCGGACCCACCTGATTGTGAGTTGGATGAACGCATACCTGCAATCGACTCGAATTCATCAAGGAAGATGATTGAAGGAGAGGATTGTTTCGCTTTCTTGAATATCTCTCTGATAGCTTTTTCAGATTCTCCAACCCATTTAGATATCAACTCAGGTCCTTTTATCGAGATGAAGTTGGCTTTTGCTTCATTAGCAATCGCCTTTGCTAGCAAGGTCTTTCCAGTTCCTGGTGCACCGAATAACACAATTCCTCGAGGTGGTTTGATACCAAAGTGGTCGAATAATTCCGGCCTGGTTAATGGCCATTCCACGCTCTCTTTGAGTCTGTTCTTAATCTCCTCTAATCCACCAACGCTTTCCCAAGATACATCTGGGATTTCTACGTAAATCTCTCTTAGTGCGCTTGGCTCGATTTCTCTTATTGCTAAGCGGAAATCATCCATTCTGACTTCCATTTTCTCAAGAACTTCAGGTGGAATTGTATCCTCGTCTAAATCGATTTCTGGGAGATATCTTCGCAGTGCTTTCATCGCTGATTCTCTCACTAAAGCGGCGAGGTCTGCACCTACGAATCCGTATGAATTTTCTAGAACCCAATCTACATCAAAATCGTCTGCGATAGGCATTTGCCTTGTGTGGACATCCAAGATTTCCTTTCTGCCATCTCTGTCTGGTACGCCGATTTCGATCTCTCTATCGAATCTTCCTGGTCTTCTTAGCGCAGGGTCCATTGCGTCTCTTCTGTTGGTAGCACCGATTACAATGACATTGTCTCTGCCTTGCATTCCATCCATTAGAGTTAACATTTGAGCAACTACTCTTCGCTCAACTTCGCCGCTTACGTCTTCTCTCTTTGGACAAATCGAGTCGATTTCGTCAACGAAAATAATCGCTGGAGCATTATTGGAAGCCTCATCGAAAATCTCTCTAAGTTGCTTTTCGGATTCTCCATAATATTTTGAAATAATTTCTGGACCGTTGATAGTCGCAAAATGGGCGTTGGTTTCAGTAGCAACCGCCTTTGCAATCATTGTTTTACCAGTACCTGGAGGTCCGTGAAGCAAAACACCCTTTGGAGGGTCAATACCCAATCTTCTGAACAGCTCAGGGTGTTTTAGAGGGAGTTCAATCATCTCTCGGACTTTCTGCAATTGTGAGCCAATACCTCCGATGTCTTCGTAGGTGATTCCTTGATTGCTGCCAACTTGGTCATCATCGATTGCTTCGTCCTTGATGACTATCTCAGTATCTGAGTTGACCTTTACAATTCCTTTTGGATTCGTTTGCAGTACAGCGAAAGGTAATGCTTCTGCAAACAATGTCATACCTGGAATAAAAATTCTGTCGCCTGCCATTACCGGCCTTTTGTTGAGACCTCTTCTAGCGAATCCTTCAATTCCCGGTCCAAATTTGACTTGTTGCTTGTTAGCCATAACTGGAGATAATACCAATTTTTTACAAATAGCAGCATCAACTTTCGAAACTGTGACCTTGTCACCAAGGCTCACTCCTGCATTTTTTCGAATTATTCCATCGATTCTGATAATATCCATGTTAGTATCTTCTGGTCTGCTTCGCCAATAAATAGCCGCAGTAGAACGATTTTCACTCTTGATTTCAACGATGTCACCAGGTTTCAAATCCATCTCATTATTACCGCTAATTCTAGCGCGACCATGTCCGACGTCGCTCGGAATTGCTTTGGATACCTTCAAAGAAATAGACTCACTATCATCCTTTGCCATAGATTACCCTCCTCTCAAAGGCTCTTAAAGTAAGTATGCTTTTAATCTGTGGTTATTGCTGAATCCGGTGGATTCATTTCCTTCATGTTGTAGGGCCAGCCATGACGCATGTTCTTGAGGCCGGTCTTGAATTAATTGAAAATGAAAATCCGAACGGACTACCAAAAGTTAGAGGATACAATATCATCAACGGACAGTTGACTTCTGCGTCTGATGGATCTGTTTTCACAAGCAATAACCCTGCGGAACTTGTCGATGAGTTAGGCGAATTCCCCCTATCCACAAGAGAAGACGTACATGATGCAATCGCAGCTGCTCGCTCTGCCTTAGCAGGGTGGTCATCAACTCCAGCGCCTGTTCGTGGACAAATTATCGGCAACATGGGCCGTCTTTTGATGGAAAATAAAGAAGACTTGGTTCGACTGCAAGCCCGTGAAATCGGTAAGACACTGAAAGAATGTGGTGGTGAAATTCAAGAAGCTATAGACACCTGTTTGTTTTTCCAATCAGAGGGCCGCCGTCTATATGGTCAAACGGTAAACTCTGAATTACCTAACAAAGAATTGTTCACTTACAGAAGACCGCTAGGTGTTTGTGGCATTATCAACGCTTGCAATTTCCCATCTGCTGTACCGTTTTGGAAGATGATCCCAGCAATCATTTGTGGAAACACCTGTGTCTGGAAATCTCCTCAAGATTCCCCCCTGCTATCCTACGCCCTCGCACGCGTAATGCATCAAGCAGGACTACCTGACGGGGTAATCAATCTAGTTCACGGCAAAGGAAGCGGAGCAGGACAATATATCGTAGATGCAGTTGATGAAGGACTAATCAACAAAATTTCTTTCACGGGTAGCACCGCTGTTGGCAAGGCTATCGGCGAAGTCTGTGGCAGAAACCTAGTGTCTTGCAGCCTAGAATTAGGTGGAAAGAACCCACTAGTTGTTATGCCATCTGCGGATATTGACAACGCAGTAGCTGGCGCATACTGGGGCGGATTTGGTACAGCAGGTCAGAGGTGTACTAGCCTTGGTAATCTGATTCTTCACAAAGACATCTATGATGAATTCATGGAGAAATTCATGGACAAGGTGAAAACTACACGAATCGGTGATTCGCTGAAGCATTCCGATGTTTTGTACGGATCTATGTTGTCAGAAAAGTACGCTGTTGATTTCCTCAAGGGCCTAGAAATGGTCGAGGGCGATGGAGCAACGAAACTCTGGGGACAGGGAAGAATTTCTTCTGGCAATACTCCAGACAATTTCCAGGGTACTCCTGAAGATGGAGTCTTCATGTGGCCACACGTTTATGCTGACGTCACTGAAGACATGAATTGCTTCCACGAAGAGGTATTCGGACCGGTTGTCACCGTGGTAAAAGCGAATGATTTCGACCATGCCTTACACCTAGCAAATGCAAGCCCTTACGGGTTATCGAGTGCAATTTACACCAATGACCGCCTTGAAGCATATCGATTCAAGACCGGAATTAAGGCAGGAATGACCGGTATTAACAACTCAACAACAGGTGCGGAAGCTCACCTTCCATTCGGTGGAGTGAAAGGCAGCGGAAACGGCACTCGTGAGTCTGGAATCTGGGTGATTGAGGCATACTCATATTGGCACGCAGTAAACGACGAATTGTCCGGCAAATTGCAACTAGCGCAGATGGACGTCGATGAAATCGAAATGGTCGAAGCCGAAGTTGACTTCTCAATTCTGAGTTAAACAACATCCGAACAGGTCAAAGACCCCATGGTAAGTGGCCTATTCTATCCGACCCCTAAAGGGGTCGGGGCTGGTGTACCAAATGGGTGAAGGACTCAAACTTCCAATGCTAAATGGAATGGGCAGAACAAACAGAATCGACAACTGGTGGGCTCAACCTCTTACAATGGGAATTGCGCTTACTGCGGCTATGATTTACACGCTCTGGAGAGTGGTTTTCTTCTCAGACCACATCGCATACGATGTCAATGGAGCTCTGGTCACATCCCCTATGTTCTCTCCAAATGTTCTCGAATGGAACATGTTTAGTGGCTGGGACCACCCATCTTGGGTCAACGCAGCGGTTCTCATTCTATGGATTCCGTTCTCTTTCAGAGGAACCTGCTATTACATGAGGAGAGTCTACTACAGGACTTTCTTCGCTAGCCCGACAGGTTGCTGGGTTGATGAGCCGGAAATTAACAAACAAATCGGCTACAAGGGCGAAAAGAGACTTTTCATCGTCAACAACCTACACCGCTATTTCCTTTACATGGTAATCCCGATTCTGCTAATCAAGTGGTGGGATATTACCCACACCATGACTTTCTCAAACGATGCATACGGTATTTCTGGAGGGACAATCATACTGCTTTTGGAATCTATTTGTCTAACGATGTATGTCACTTCATGTCACGCTTTGAGACACCTTTCGGGTGGTATGCTCGATAGATGGGCTACTGGAATTTCTAGAATTCGAGGAAAGATGTTTTCGAAGATCAGCGTTATCAACAGAGACCACGGTTTCTGGTTCTGGGTATCCCTTGGCCTTGTTTTCGTTGGCGATGCCTGGACTATTGCATGCTCAAAGGGCATGATTACAGATTTCAGTCTAGTTCTAATCGGAGGTGCATAAAATGGCTGAAGAATACTCTTCGTACGAATACGACGTTGTCGTTATCGGTGCAGGAGGTGCAGGTCTTAGAGCGGCAATCGAAGCCGCAAGAAGCGGTGCAAAAACCGCTATGATAACCAAGTCTCTACTTGGTAAGGCTCACACTGTAATGGCTGAAGGCGGTTGTGCTGCTGCTTTGCAAAACGCTGACCCAAGAGACGGTTGGAAAGTTCACTTCCATGACACCATGAAGGGAAGTAAGTGGCTTGCAAACTGGAGAATGGCTGAATTCCATGCAAAGGAGGCACCAGACCGTGTCCGAGAATTGGAACAATGGGGTGCTGTCTTTGATAGAACACCAAAGAACGTCATCAATCAGAGAAACTTCGGTGGACACACATTCCCTCGTCTTGCTCACGTAGGAGACGCCACTGGGCTCGAAATCATTCGAACTCTGCAAGAAAGAGGAATCCACGAAGGTATTGATATTTTCACTGAATACACTGTAAGACATCTTCTCAAAGAAGGAGATAGAGTCACCGGATGTGTAGCATATACACGTGTTGACGGAGACTTCCACGCTTTCTCTGCGAAGTCGGTTGTTTTAGCAACTGGAGGAATTACTCGCTGCTGGTCGGTTTGTTCAGGATCTTGGGAATATACAGGAGATGGGCATGCACTTGCGCTCTGGGCTGGAGCAGAACTAAGAGACATGGAGTTCGTTCAATTCCACCCTACTGGAATGGTGTGGCCTCCATCTGTTAGAGGAATCCTGGTCACTGAAGGTGTACGCGGAGAAGGTGGACGCCTACTCAACAACAAAGATGAGAGATTCATGTTTGAATACGTACCTGAAATGTTCAAGGGTGACCATGCAGAAACGATTGAGGAATCTGACCAATGGGTTGCTGAAGTCGTATCTGGCAAATTGGCAACTGTACGAAGACCCCCTGAATTGCTAACCCGTGACGTAGTTGCGAAGGCTATCAATAGTGAAGTCAAAGCAGGTAGAGGTAGCCCTCACGGCGGAGCATTCCTAGATATCTCTCACAGAGGAGAGGCTGCAATTCTAGCTAAATTACCGTCAATGCACCACCAATTCAAGGAATTAGCCGGTGTTGACATCTCGAAGGAGCCAATGGAAGTTGGACCTACTGCTCACTACGTAATGGGCGGTGTTAGAGTTGATGCAGAAACCCAAGAAACCAGCGTTAGCGGACTATATGCTTGTGGTGAAGTCGCAAGCGGACTGCATGGTGCTAACAGGCTTGGAGGAAATTCCCTATCCGACCTTATAGTATTTGGAAAGAGAGCCGGAGAACACGCAGCAAAGCGTGCAAAGGACTTGGCACAACCAACAATTGATGACTCTCAAGTCCAATCAGCAATCGAAGAAATGCTAGCCCCACTAGGCAGAGGCGAGGGCGAAAACCCCGGTGGAATTTACGACCAAATGCGTGATATGATGCAAGAAAAAGTCGGTATCATTCGCACCAAGTCTGAATTGGAAGAAGCCTTGGATGACCTAAAAGCGTTCAGTGATAGGGAAAAGAAGTGTTTCCCTGGCACCAGCAGAAAATACAATTCTGGCTGGCACCAAGCATTGGATCTCAAGAACATGGTCGATATCTCAAAGGTTGCGACAATGGCTGCCCTTGCTCGTGAGGAAAGTAGAGGAGGTCACACCCGTGACGACTACCCTGGACACAATGACGAGTTTTGGGGTAAGAACCTCAACATCGTTTGGATGGAAAATGGTGAAATCAAAATCAGACAGGAAGAGGTCGAAGAAATGCGCGATGACCTAAAGGATGCAATCAAAGAAGTCAAGGAAATGATTGCGGAAAGAGCCGCTGAACAAGGAGGTGGCAAGTGATGTCACTCAAGGGTACAAATCAGAAATTCAGAGTCCTTCGTGGTGAAGGTGAAGAGGCAGAATTAGTCGATTATGAAATCGAATTGGACGAAGGTATGGTCGTTCTAGATTGTATGCACAGAATTCAACACGAACAACAACCGGATTTGGCGGTTCGCTGGAATTGTAAAGCAGGCAAGTGTGGCTCTTGTAGTGCAGAAATCAACGGTAGACCTCGTTTAATGTGTATGACAAGAATGTCTGATGTTGTCGCTGAAACACCAAAAGACCAGCCAATCGAAGTAAGGCCAATGAAGACCTTCCCTCACATCAAAGATCTTGTCACTGATGTTTCATGGAATTATGAAGTCGCTCAGAGAATTAAGCCAATCAAAGGCCCTGAGCAGCCAAATTGGGAATTCAATCAACATGAAGCACACAGAGTTCAGCAATTCAGAGAATCTATCGAGTGTTTCCTGTGCGTAAACTCATGTCACGTCCTCAGAGACCACCAATTATTCGATGAATTCGCAGGACCAAGGAACTTGGTTAGAATCGCTCAATATGAGATGCACCCTCTTGATGAGGAAGATAGAATCCCAGAAATCAAGAAAGAATTCGGTGTCGAGTATTGTAATATCACTCGCTGCTGCACTGAAGTTTGTCCTGCTGGAATTCAAATAACCGATGATGCGATAATCCAGCTAAAGGAAAGAGTTGTTGACAGGTATTACGACCCTCTCCAAAGAGTTTGGAGAGCAATAACCGGAAAGAAAGTTAGAATGTGATTTCACGATTGGTGAAATTATGAATTCGAATCGACCCTACAGTTTTTTGTTTTCAAAAAATGACAGGTTCTCTATACCCCTGCTGTGTTTGGGATTATCGCTGTTTTTTTACCGGAATAACCTTACTTCAATCGTTGTAATTGCGGGAATTATCGCTACTTTTTGGCTCGCAATAAGATTACTATCGAAGACGAAATTATTCACAAGGACCGAGGAGGATATTACTAAGCCCACCTTCAAAAGGAAGCTGAAGTTGTTTTCTTTCATCATCGTAGCACTCGTCTCGGTCATGATTATTGCGACTTCAATCGCCCTAAACTATGCGTCAAGCTTTGGTGGCGAGGCACAGGAATTCGATTCACCAAACTACAAAGATGGTAAATTTTCCAATTTACAACCTACTAGTTTAGGCCCTGATGAGAATCTATCCTTCTGGGGCACACTTGGAGACTACATTGTAGGAGACGACCATAGGTCACCAAATGTAGATCTGCCATCAAAACCCTTCTCTCTCGAAACCCTTGAAGATGGAGAGGTAAGCGTTACTTGGCTTGGCCACTCTACAATTTTCATTCGCTCAAACAACGCCACCATAATCGCAGACCCACTGTTTGGTGATGATGGCGCTGGACCCCTTTCCCTTGGGCCAAGACCATTCCCATACGAGAACTCTTATGCTCTTGACCAGTTACCTGAAATCGACTACGTTTTCATTTCGCACGACCACTATGACCACTTAGACATGGACACGGTGAAGTTCCTAAAGAATTCTAAATTCTTCGTGCCCTTAGGAGTTGGCTCTCACCTGTTAGAATGGGGAATAAACAGCGATAATGTAAACGAAATGGATTGGTATGATGAAGTTAACATTTCATCGGATTTACACGCTGCAATGACTCCTGCAAGGCATTTCAGTGGAAGGGGAATTTTCAACGGCGATACCACATTGTGGGCGTCATGGGTGTTCAATCTACACGATGAAACAATCTACTTCAGTGGCGATACTGGATACATGGAGGAGTTCAAAGTAATCGGAGAAAAATACGGGCCATTTGATATCGCATTCCTCGAATCTGGTCAATACAACATCGCCTGGAAAGAAATCCATATGATGCCTGCAGAAGTAGTTCAAGCAGGCTTGGATTTGCATGCAGACGCAATACTTCCGATTCACAACTCAAAATTCGAACTTGCATTACATCACTGGGATGAACCCCTTGAACTGGTGTCAACAAAAGGATTGGAGCGAAACTTGACCGTAGCTACTCCTCAGATTGGTGAGAACTTCATCCTTGGAGAATTGGTTCCCCAAGACGACTGGTGGAGAAAAGTATCGAGGGGTGAGCAACCTTTCCTTAAGGAGAGCCCTATTGTTGGAATAATGCTTGCCCCCATGAATGTCATCGCTTTACTTTGGATTATCCTTCCGAGGACAAATTCTAAAGAAAACGATGTTGAGGAATGATTTTCAATAACAGATTTTTCCGACCTATATGCCAGAATTAGGTCATTACGTGCTTTATGTGAGGAATATGCAACCAATGGTAGATTTCTACACTGAAATTGTAGGACTAGACATTGCAGGGACAACATTCGGAGGGCGTGCCACTGCACTCACAGGCGGAAGAACTCATCATGAGTTATTGCTAATTGAGGTAGGTGATGCCCCTGGTCCACTATCCGGTCACCGAATTGGCCTTTATCACGCAGGATGGTGTATTGGTGATGATGATGATGATCTACGAAACGCCTTGGAAAAATGCAAATCTTCAGGAGTGAATATTGTTGGGACCTCAGACCATGGAATTTCTCACTCCCTGTATGTCAAGGACCCGGATGGAAATGAAATCGAGTTATATGTTGATGTCAAGGAATTTGACTGGCAAAACGATGATTCTTGGATGGACCACCCAGTTCGACCACTATACTTGTGAAGCAAAATGTTTGAATCCGCTGGCTTTTTTTCTGGCATGATGAGGGTTCATTGCTTGGGCGGTGGCCTCGTCGGTTCGTTCGTCACAAGGAAATTGGTGGAAGCCAATTTTGAAGTCCATCTTTACGATATCATTCACCGAGACACAGATGCTATTTTCCATTTAGAAAGCGCCTTAGATTCAGACCACTCGGAGGCTGACATAATCGTAAACATGGTCCCTGGTTCAATCGGACACGAAGTGGTTGATAGGCTGAAAAATGCTGGCCAACGCATTATTGACCTATCATTTAGCGAAGAAACTCCAGACCTCTTTTCAGATATCAAAAGCTCAATTCTTTGGGATGTAGGAATCGCTCCCGGCCTCTCAAACATGCTCGTAGCCCTTGCTTCAAGGAAATACGGAGAATTGGATATGGTTTCAATCAAAGTCGGAGGAAACCCTAGCGTTCCCGACGAAGATTGGTCCTATATGGCCCCGTTTTCGCCTCATGACGTGATTGCTGAATACACAAGACCGGCACGAATAATCAGAGATGGTAGCATGGTTGTAGTACCTGCAATGTCTGAATTACACGAGATTGATGCTAGTGGAAGAGTAATGGAGGCCTTTCTCACAGATGGTTTGAGATCGCTCACCAACATTCCTTGTGCTAATATGGGAGAATACACAGTTAGGTGGCCGGGGCACATTCAGAAATATCAACAAACAAATCTCAGCCCTGATGAATTGGTTGATTCTTGGAAATTCAATCCGCAGCGACCCGAATTTACTTGGATGGAAATCCGCATTGAGGCGGGCAATACAACGGAAGTTTGGACTGTTGAGGACCGAGGAAATGACGGTGATTCTAGCATGGCTCGAACCACGGGACTTGTCACCTATTCGTGCGCTTTGGCTTGGTCGAAAATTGATTTATTCAGCAGTGGAGTTTTCGCCCCTGAAGATTTACCTACAGAGGTAATTGAATCGATTATTCAAACTATGAAAGATGAAGGTGTCTCAATTGAATTTGAAACATCAGTCGCTTAATCGGATTAATTCAGCACCTTGAGAAACTTGGTCACCTGCTGCAAAGTGAATAGCCTCAACAACAGCATCACGGTCTGCAATAATTTTGTGTTCCATCTTCATCGCTTCCATGATCAATAATTGGTCACCTGCACTAACTTCTTGTCCTTCTTTGACAAAGACCTCCAAGACTTTGCCCGGCATTGGCGCTGTTAGATTACCATCATCTTCTGCACCTGCTGCTCCAGGTTCTACTACCTCGAATTGTAAGGTATGACCCATGAAATGAACCCACCATACGTCTCCAACTTTTACTGCTTCAGTCTTGTATTTTCGTCCATCGATTTCCAACCATAGACCATCTCCTGTATGGAGAATTAATCCATTGTGCGAATAGATTTGTCCTTCTCGCTGAGGCTCGATTTCAGCATTTCCGTTTGCGGTTTTAAATTCCATCAAGGATACCTCCTTGAGAGCATACTGAATGTAGAAATATGTTCAGAAGATTTTGCCCCTGTTGATATTGTTTTGCCGTAATTTGTTTGTTCACAGACGCCAGCAATCAGTAAACCAGCCTCCTCGATTAAACTGGTTTGGTCGGGACTCCATCCATTTGGCCACAACTTTTCGATCATATCTGTAGTAGTCCAGCCGTCAACGACGTCCTTGTGACTACACAATTCAGTCAGGAAGCGGATGTTGGTTTTGCATCCAAGAACTACGAATTCCTCTAATGCCCTCTCCATTCTTTGAAGGGCCTCTTCTCTAGATGGTGCCCAAACGATTAACTTAGCCAACATTGGGTCATAATCTGGAGTTACCATGTCGCCTTCTCTAACCCCTGTGTCAAGTCTAACACCAGGGCCGGTTGGAGCGATGAATCTCTTCAATTGGCCTATTGCTGG